>ERZ772979.1832-NODE-1832-length-11490-cov-3.833581_pt1 | contig 11490 bp, 10 predicted proteins | sample MGYA00511130_ERZ772979 | MGnify/ENA primary metagenome ERZ772979 (study PRJEB29015, sample SAMEA2738103) | human oral metagenome | biome: human oral; feature: human-associated habitat; material: saliva | place: China | collected 2186 ... | reverse complement strand
TTTTGTATAATTGAAAATTAAAAATATGAAAAATCTCAATATAAATATAAGATGTAATATTTATATAGTTCCCCTACTATTTTTATGTTATAATAGTGTATTGGCTACAACAGCTTTTGTTGCGATGCCTGGTACAGGAGGGTTTAGTATTTCTACCCCGCATTATATAATTGCTTTTTTTAGAACAATTCCATATTCATTGGCGCAATCTCTGTTTTTTGAAGACAGAGATATTCCTTTTCTATTCAAGACCTATTTTTATATTTCTATATTGTTATATATCCTTATTCCTTATTTTTTGTATAAGGAAAAGAAAGGGAAACCCTATTTTTATCATTATGATATAGAAGATAAAACCTATTTTATATTAATAGATGTAATAATGCTTCTTTTATATGCTCCTTTGTTACTTATAGGGTGTATGATGTTTTCTTTTTTTTCTTTATTCAATATCATTCCTTTATTTTTATTTGTTTTAGGGGTAAGAATATACCAATATAGAAAGAAAATGAACTTTATAGTAAAGTTCAATTTCTTTCAAAAGCATAGAAGATAATATTTTGGGAGATACTTTTAGAAATCAATAGGATAATCCTACAGCTTTAAGAAAGGCATTAGCATTGCGATAGATGATTTGGATTACACGAGGGACGGTAACTTTAGGGTAATTGGAAGGATTGAGAGTTAGGTTTTTCTATCTTTTTTACTTTTTCATTAGGTTCTGGACTTTGACTGAATTTTCAAAGGAAAGAATATTTATTCCTATTAGAGATAGTATTGATATTGATAAGTAGAATAAAGATTACAAAGAAGATCCCCACAAGTATATATGAGTTGCTTGAGGGGATTTGCTTTAGTTATACCTCGTATTTGAGGTTATTGATAATAAAATCTTGGCGTTCGGGAGTGTTGTTCCCCATATAGAAATCTAATAATTTCTCTATATTCATGGCCTTATCCATCATCACAGGGTCAAGGCGCATATCCTGACCAATAAAGTGCTTGAACTCATCAGGAGAAATCTCTCCCAATCCCTTGAATCGAGTGATCTCTGGGTTTTTGAGCTTTTCTATGGCAGCAATACGTTCTTCCTCTGAATAACAATAGATAGTTTCTTTGCTATTGCGTACACGGAATAGGGGTGTTTGCAGGATATATACATGTCCTTCCTTAATCAATTCGGGAAAGAACTGAAGGAAAAAGGTGATGAGTAGCAGGCGAATGTGCATCCCATCTACATCGGCATCGGTGGCAAGGACGATATTGTTGTACCGCAGGTTTTCTATGGAATCTTCTATATCCAAGGCCGCTTGTAGGAGGTTGAACTCCTCATTCTCATAGACAATTTTTTTGGTTTTTCCAAAAGAGTTCAGCGGCTTTCCACGTAGGGAGAATACCGCTTGGGTATTGGCATCGCGCGAAGTGGTGATAGATCCCGATGCAGAGTTTCCCTCAGTAATAAAGAGGGTACTCTCAAGGGCTTTTTCATGCTTGCTATCAGTGAGATGAATACGGCAGTCACGCAACTTTTTGTTATGCAGGCTTACTTTTTTAGCTCGATCACGAGCAAGTTTGCGAATGCCGGAAAGCTCCTTACGCTCTCGCTCTGCTTGAAGGATTTTCTTTTGTATCTCTTCGGCAATCTCTGGTTGCTTGTGTAGGTAGTCGTCCAAGTGCTTTTGTACGAAATTGGTGATATAGGTACGCACTGTAGGCAGGCCATCTCCCATTTCAGTGGAACCGAGTTTTGTCTTAGTTTGACTCTCAAAAACAGGTTCCATTACCTTGATAGAGATAGCCCCAATGATAGACTTACGAATATCCGAGGCATCGTATGGTTTGTTGTAATAGTTGCGCAAGGTAGCTACAATAGCTTCACGGTAAGCAGCTAAGTGAGTACCTCCTTGAGTGGTATTCTGTCCGTTGACAAATGAGTAATATTGTTCGCTGTATTGGCTTTGGCTATGGGTAAGAGCAATTTCAATATCTTCCCCTCTGAGGTGGATAATAGGGTAAGCAAAGTCTTCCTCATTGTTATCCTCCAAAAGCAGGTCTTTTAGTCCATTCTCAGAGAAGAATTTTTCTCCATTGTATACGATTACCAGTCCTGGATTCAGGTAGGTGTAGTTTTTGAGCATTCTCACTACATACTCTGAGCGGAATTTGTAGTTCTTGAAGATGGTGCCATCAGGGACAAACTCCACCAAGGTACCTCGTCTTTCATTGGAGGCTTCCAAGGGAGATTCTTCCTGTAGGACTCCTAAGGAGAAGGATGCACTTTTCTTCTGTCCATCGCGCACAGAAGCCACATAGAAGTAGGACGAAAGCGCATTGACTGCTTTGGTACCTACCCCATTGAGCCCAACCGACTTTTTGAAAGCGCGAGAGTCATATTTTCCTCCTGTATTCATTTTTGAGACTACATCTACTACCTTGCCTAAGGGAATACCTCGCCCAAAGTCACGTACAGAAACCTTGTTGTCCTCTATACGTACCTCTATCTGCTTGCCAGCCCCCATGACAAATTCGTCGATGGAGTTGTCAATGACCTCTTTCAGTAGGATATAGATCCCGTCATCGGCAGAGGAACCATCGCCGAGTTTGCCTATATACATACCAGGGCGCATACGTACATGTTCCTGCCACTCGAGGGTTTGTATATTATCGTCTCCGTATTCAGTAATGGGTTTGTTAAAATCTATGGGTTCCATGTGTGTTTTCTATGGTTTTTTATAATTGTCCTATTTTAGCTAATTCAAAACTCTTGGTATGTAGGTTCACTACAAAATCATAATCAATGAAAGATACTCTGTCTCTTATATTCTTGAAGGAAGTATAGGTTATTTTTTGTTCGAACTCTCGCTTTCTCTCTGAGGCACTAAGAATGTAGAACTTACTATAAAAATCTTGTAAATCATTGAATTTGAGTAATGAATTTTGTATATCTGTAGTGTGTTCTACTTCAAAAAAAGCATGTGGAAATTTTCGCTCATTGAACCAGATCACGTCTACTGTTTTGGCTCTTTTGATTACTTCAGGGTAGGTAAAATCTAATATCTGATCCAAGGAAGATACACTACCTAATTTTCTGTCAAGGAATAATTTGTTCTTATCCTGCGAAGGAATATAAGTATGATATCCCTTGAGGTTTCCGATTTCAATCAACAATCCTTGAAAGTAAGAATGAGAAAAATCCTGTTCTTTCTCCTTAGAGATATTCAATCCAAATTTTTCTAAAAGAAGTTTTTGATCACTCTTTAGCCCCCATAATCCTACTTTTATTTTGAAAAAGAAGCGCTCATCCTGAACAATTCTCCTTATTGTGGCAAAGGGTGTTTTAGTTTTCCACTCAGAGGAATCTACCTTATGATAGAGAAAACCAAGGGTTGCCCAACCTCCATTTTCTTCCATAACTGCAATCACTTGTTCATATTGTTTCATGGTTTTAAGTTGAGTTTCTCCAAGGTTTTTTTGTTTATTAATTGATTTTAAAAAAGATACATCTGTCAGAGTATTCTTTTTATTAGACAAGGCAAAGGTATAATTTTTTTCTTTCTTTACCAAAATAAAATAATTCACAATGGCATGATATATTTTTGTATCTTTGCAAAAAAATTGATCTCAATGAAAATACATATTACCAATGAAACCAATCGCTTGCGAGCCGTTGTCTTGGGTACTGCTCAGAGCAATGGTCCTACCCCTACTGCCCAAGAGGCATATGACCCTAAGTCCTTAGAACACATACTTGCGGGTACTTATCCAGTTGAGGCTGATATGGTTACTGAAATGGAGGCTTTTGCTCAAGTACTCACAAAGTATGGGGTAGAGGTATATCGCCCTGAACTTATAGAGGACTGTAACCAGATTTTTACCCGTGATATTGGCTTTGTCATAGAAGACAAATTCATCAAGGCTAATATCCTTCCAGAACGTGAAAATGAGTTCCAAGCCATTGAGTACATCATAAAGCAAATCCCAGCAGCTTCCTATGTAGTACCTCCTACACAGGTACATATAGAAGGGGGGGATGTGATGCCTTGGAATGACCATATTTTAGTAGGAACTTACAAAGGATCTGATTATCAAGAATATAAAACTGCTCGTACCAATATGGCTGGGGTGGAATTTCTCAAAGAGTTGTTTCCCAACAAGATAGTGAAAGAGTTTGACTTAGTCAAGTCCAAAGATCCTCGAGACAATGCTCTTCACTTGGATTGTTGTTTCCAACCAGTAGGTACTCACCAAGGGATTATTTACAAGGGTGGTTTCCGCCAGGAGGCGGACTATGAGTATCTGGTAGAACTTTTTGGGCGTGAAAATCTCTTTCATATAGAACGAGAAGAAATGTATCAGATGTTCAGCAATGTCTTCTCCATAGCACCAGATGTAGTGGTGACAGAACGAAACTTTACTCGCTTGAATGAGTGGCTTCAGGCCAATGGGTTCACTGTAGAGCGAATTCCATATGCAGAAATCTCTAAGCAGGAGGGACTTCTACGTTGTTCCACTCTGCCACTATTAAGAGATTAACCCATACATTCTAATCTCACTTATATTATGGAAATAAAGCATTTTTGGTACAAACTCTATGCTAAACAAGGGCTACTATATAAGCTCTTTTTGGCAATAGTTGTAGTGGCTGTCATTGTCCTTCTTCTGCCCAAAGGGAGCAAGTTCTCCTATGAGTTCCAAGCGGGTAAACCATGGCTACACCCTTCCTTATATGCTCCCTTCGACTTTACCCTAAAGAAGACCAATGAGGAATTGGCTCGAGAAAAAGAACTAATTAAGGAGCAATCGCCTACTTATTTCTTTAAGGATACCACCCTTCTGGGGGCTGCTCGGAAGAATTACTACCAGAAAGCACTTTCTTATTTCGCTACAGTGGAGGCTCCTCAGCGAGAAAAACTCTTACAAAAAGGGGAAGATTTCTTAAAAAAGGCCTATCATCATGGGGTTTTCTACTCCTCTCAGGAGGTTACTGATAAGAAGATATTCTTGGTAGAGGGAAATGAGGTGTTTACTTTTAGTATACATGATTTCTTCTTTCTCAATCAGACCAAGGAGGAAATTCATAACTATTTTAAGGGGGCATTTTACCAAGAGCATTTGGATACTTATTATGCTATCTTCTCGGAAGTGATCCTGCCAAATATATTCGTAGATGAGCATTTTACGCAGCGAGCACTGGAGGAGAACCTCAAGAGGATTGTCCATTCGCGTGGGGTGGTAAAGCAAGGACAGCTGATTATAGAAAAGGGACAACTCGTCACAGGAGATAGGCTCACGATGCTTGTCTCTTTACAGAAAGAATATGCACTAAATAGTTCGGAGAATCTTACAATATTCTCCCTTATGGGGTATGTCCTTATTGTGGCTATGCTGGTGAGTATGATCTTGCTTTATTTGTATCACTTCAAAGAGGAAATGTTCACCAACAATAATATAGTGACACTTATATTCACCACTGTATTGCTTTTTGTAGCAGGTGTTTCGTGGACAGCGAGGATCAATGCAGATTATATCAATGCATTGCCTATATGTATTTTTCCTATAGTGATGAAAGCCTTTTTTGACCAGCGTGTAGGAATGTTCCTATACATAATCACATTGATTCTTATTGGCTTTATTGTACCTAATAGTTTCCAATTTATCTATACCAATGTGATTGTAGCAGGTGTACTTCTGCTTGATACTAAGGGGATGCATTATAGAATCAATCTTTTTATGATGATTACCTATATAGTGGTAGCTTATATAGTGACATATCTATGCCAACTGATGATCTCTACCGGTAGCTTACGGGATATTCATTACCCTACCTTGGGGCTTTTTATTCTTAATGGTTTCTTGACGCTCTTCGTACAGCCTCTCACATATCTGTATGAAAAAATATTTGGTTTGGTATCCAATGTCTCTCTGCTGGAGCTTTCCGATACCCATAATAAGTTATTGAGGGAGCTTTCAGAAAAGGCACCTGGCTCTTTCCAACATTCTTTGCAGGTGTCCAACTTAGCCGAGGCCAGTGCATTGGCTATTGGTGCTAATGCGATGCTGGTCAGGGTAGGGGCTCTTTATCACGATATAGGAAAGATGAAAAATCCTCTCTACTTTACTGAAAATCAGAAAACATCTGTCAATCCACATGATGAACTCACACCTATAGAGAGTGCCAAGATCATCAAAAACCATGTCATAGATGGGATAGAAATGGCTCGGGCGAATAATATTCCTGATCGTATCATCGATTTTATCCGTACTCATCATGGCAATAGCTTGATTTATTATTTCTACAAAAAGCAAATAGACTCCGGAGAATCTTTTGCTGAGGAAGATTTTCGCTATTCAGGGCCTATTCCTTTCTCTAAGGAAACGGCGATTCTGATGATGGCTGATTCGGTGGAGGCTGCCTCTAAGAGTTTAGTCAATCCTACCACTGATGCCATTGATACCCTAGTGGAGAATATCGTAAAAAGACAGATAGAAGAACGTCAGTTTCTCAATGCAGATATTACTTTCAAGGATATTGAGAAGATCAAGAAAGTTCTTAAGGAAAAACTCTTTAATATATACCACTTAAGAATTGCTTATCCTAAGTAGTTTTACAGAAAAAAGAAGAACGAAGAGAGAAGAATGAAAAACAATGAGTGTTTTCTTGGATACATTCTTCACTTTTCATTCTTCATTCAAAAACAAGAGGCTGTTCCCCAAAAAACAGCCTCTTGTTTTATTTTTGTATTTGCTTATTCGAAGTAATGATAATGGCGAACAATATTCACCTCTTTGTCCAAAGGCTTTCCTTCTTCTATAAAGTCATAGAGGGCAGTAGCTGTATAAGGAGCTAAGAGAGCTCCATGTGTTCCCAATCCGTTAAGTATGAATAAATTTTTATACTTGGGGTGTACTCCTACTAAAGGACGGCGATCCCTTACAGTAGGGCGGATTCCTGCTACTTGTCCTGTAATACGATAGGGGCAGGAAATGAGCTGGCGTAGCTTCTGTTCGAGGATTTCTCTACCTCCAGAAGTAGGGGAGGGGTCTTTGTCATCATTGTCATAGGTAGTGCCTATTTTGAAGGCATTTCCTCCTAAGGGAGCAATAAAGCCATCGGACTTCACTACACCCTCCAATTGTAGCATATCTGCTTCAAAGTTTAATAATTCTCCTTTACTACCAACCATAGGTAAGGCCCTAAAGAAAGGGTTTTCTACCATACCATATCCTTCGCAGAAGACAATACGCTTGGCTGTAATTCCTCTATATCGTACCCCTTCTTCTAAAAATTCTAAGGCATCATAATCAAATTTTTCTTCTAAAAGCTTCTCTTCCTTGAGTAGCTTTTCCCTGTAAGCAGGAATCAAAATTCGGGTATTGACCATGCCTGTATGTAACACTTCTCCCACACCAAAAGGAGTTTTTATGTAAGGAGATACCTCTTGTAAAATATCTGTGGAGAGGTATTCTGAGAGAATAGGCTTATCAGAGGCTACAAACCAATTATTTTTTTCTTCGACAGAGGTGAATTTCCTCAACACGCGTACCTTATAGAGAAAAGAGGTCTGTAATTTTTTCTCTATTTCACGGAAGAAAGGTAAGAGTAAGGTCATCTGCTCCTGAGCTTTCCATACAGGAGTGAAGCGCTTGAGAATTATAGGATTGAACATAGCTCCTGCAACGGTGGTTACAGGAGCAGGATTATCATTGAATACAACAAAGGATTTCTGGTTTTTCTCAAGTAAGTGTACCAAAGAGCTACCTGCAAAACCGAATCCTACAATAATATAATCTTTCATTATTGATTTTGAGGTTGGTATTTATTTGATTTTTTTGTGAAGTAAATGATATTCCACCAATCCGTCTATAGGCTTACGAAGTATTTTACCTATCTTGAGGTTGTTCTGAGCAAATACTTCTTTTACAATTTCTTGTAGATAGAAAGCAATACTTCCTACAAAATTGATAGGAACTTCCTTACGGGCTTCATATTGTACCACCCAGTGATCAATGAAGAGTTGGAGTCCTTCGCGGATAATTTTCTGACAATAATCATCATTCTTGTTCTCTACCAAGAAGCGTGCAAAAGTAGCTAGATAACTATTAGGATTGGGTAATTTGTATAGATGAGACTTGATAACATCGGAGTTGAGCTCATATTCATGTTCGAACTTGTTTCTGAGGTGCTCTGGCATAATCTTGAAATAATAGTCTACAATTAGCCTCTTTCCAAAGAAGTTCCCACTACATTCGTCCATAAGGGAATAGCCCAAAGAATCCACTGCTTGGTGGAGTTTTTTTCCATCCCAGTAAGAACAGTTAGCTCCTGTTCCTAAGATTCCTACAATGGCCTTTTCTCCGTCAGCAGTGGTAGCGTGTACAGCGGCATAAGTATCCTCCTTAACTACAATGGTAGCATTGGAGAAAAAGCGTTGTAAAATAGCGTGAAGGAAGGTACACAAGCGCTCTGTACCACACCCCGCTCCATAGAAATATACATGGCGGGCACGCTTACGGTTATCATTGAGTTGCTCATTGGTAGTGAGTCGCTCCATAACAATTTCCTCGGTAAGTACCTCTGGGTTAAGACCAAGAGTCTGGGTACCAAACTCTTTCATTCCTTTTTCGTTCAGTGCTGTCCAATCGGCTTTGGTAGCACCACTATCTACTATAAAAATCATTTTTAAAAGTATTTAGTTAATTATAATTTGATTTAAAAAAAGACGCATGTTTTTTTCTTGAAAGCATACGTCTTTTTTAATAAATTATAGAGAAGCTACATGTTGAGCTAAATCTACCAATTTGTTAGAATAGCCAGCTTCGTTATCATACCAAGAAACTACCTTGAAGAAGTGATCGTTAAGCTCGATACCTGCTTTTGCATCATAGATAGAGGTGTTGGTACAGCCTACAAAATCTTGAGATACTACAAGCTCTTCAGTATAACCTAAGATATTTTTAAGTTCTCCTTCGGAAGCTTTCTTCATAGCTTCGTTGATTTCTTTAAGAGAAGTTGCTTTTTTAGTCTTCACGGTCAAATCCACTACAGAGACATCGGCAGTAGGTACACGGAAAGCCATACCAGTGAGCTTACCATTGAGTTCAGGGATTACTTTACCTACCGCTTTGGCTGCACCTGTAGAAGAAGGGATAATGTTGATAAGAGCAGAGCGTCCTCCTCTCCAGTCTTTTTTAGAAGGGCCATCTACAGTAAGCTGAGTAGCAGTAGTAGCATGAACGGTAGTCATAAGAGCTTCTTCTATACCAAAACTGTCATTGATAACTTTGGCAATAGGAGCCAAACAGTTGGTAGTACAAGAAGCATTGGATACGATAGTATCGGTAGCTTTTGCGCTTTTATGGTTTACTCCCATTACGAACATAGGTGCATCAGCAGAAGGGGCAGAGATTACCACTTTCTTAGCTCCTGCATTCAGGTGTGCTTGCGCTTTTTCCAATGTAGTGAAAAGTCCTGTACATTCGAGAACTACATCTACTCCTAATTCATTCCATTTTAGGTTGTTAGGATCTTTTTCAGCAGTGATACGAATGGTTTTTCCATCTACTACAAGGTTTCCATTTTCTGTTTTTACTTCTGAAGGGAAAGTACCGTGAACAGAATCATACTTAAGCAAATAGGCAATATAATCTACATCTTGTAGGTCATTGATTCCTACTACTTCTACATTGGCGCGTTTTGAAATAGCTCTGAAAGCTAAGCGGCCAATACGTCCGAATCCGTTGATTCCAATTTTTAATACTGACATAAATTTTAGTTTTTTAATTATTATAAACGATTAACTTATTTGTGTTCTCTTGAGGATAATTTCTTGGACAACATATAGATACCTATCACCACGAGGATAAGCCCTGCCATGAGTACATATTGTTCTTGAAAATATCGATATTCCTTTTTGGACTGTAGGTAAAGCAGTGCTACACCTACAATCATCAGGGTATAAGCAACGGTATTTGTTTTCTTTAAAAAGCTCATATTTTCTCTTATGAGTGAATGCGTAATAACTCCTTAGCCAATTCTATCATTCGTGGATCTCCAGTATGTTTCTTGGGTTCATCCGATAGCTTAACGGTCTTGACCCACTCGTGGTCGGAGGTAAGTACTTCGGTCAGCTTCATGACAATATTCATAGGGCGCAAACCTACATCATTAGTAAGGTTGGTGCCTATCCCAAAGGAGAAGCCTATTTTACCTCGGCAAGCCTTGGTGATGGCCTCTACCTTTTCAGGAGTGAGTCCATCAGAGAAAATGATATATTTGGAAAGGGGGTTGATGCCAAACTTCTTATAGTGCTCTATGGTCTTATTGGCAAATTCTATAGGATCTCCACTATCATGGCGAACGCCATCGAAGAGCTTGGCGAACTTAGTGTCGAATTGTTTGAAGAAAACGTCTGTAGTGTAAGTATCAGATAGAGCTACTCCTAAGTCTCCTCTGTAGACATCCACCCAATGCTCTAAGGACATTGCATTGGACATTTTGAAGCCATATTCAGCGGCATGGAACATGAACCATTCGTGGGCGTGGGTACCAATAGGTTTTACTTGGTACTTCATAGCAAAGTGTACATTGCTGCTTCCAGAGAAGTTGTGTCTGTGTGATTTGGTTAGGGTACGCATTACTACATCATGTACATGATATGAATGCCTTCTTCGCGTGCCGAACTCAGCAAAAATAACATCCAAGGATTCATAATCATGTATCTTGTGAGAGGTCACCTCCTCTATCTTCTGATCGTCCCAAGCTACTGCATGAGTGAGCTTATAGTAGAGCTCACTGATGGTTGCCAAAAGAGGAACTTCCCAGAGAATAGTCCTATACCAATATCCCTCTACACTTACTTTAAGCTCAGTTCCTTCCTGTGAGATATGCACTTCAGAAGGGTCATACCTATATCCTTCCAAAAAGTCAATATAAGCAGGATTCAGGTAAGGGCAAGAGGCTTTTAAGAATTTTTTTTCTTCCTTAGAGAGCTTTAGCTGGCTCATATGATTGACCGCTTCCTGCATAGCTTTTCCAAAACCTTCGGGAAACTCATGCCCCCCTCGATTGATAAACTCATACCGCCCTTTTACTGCAGGAAAGAGTTTTACTACTGCACACTGCATGGTGAACTTGTAGAAATCATTATCTAAAATAGAATTGAATATAGTGTAAGAGTCTGTTACTCCCATAATTGTCAATTATTTTTTACTTTTAAAACCACACAAAGTTAAGCATTTATTTTTGAATAAAAAACATTTTCCTAAAATATTTTTCTTGTTAATTTGTAATATATTGAAAATCAATTTAATAAATAAAATAGTAAAAAAATCATGCAAAAAAGTAAGATTTTTCTTTGTAGTGTATGGAAAATGTTGTACCTTTGCACCCGAATTCAACAACAGGTTGGTTCATTAGGAGAAATGGCAGAGCGGTCGAATGCGGCGGTCTTGAAAACCGTTGAGGGTAACACCTCCGGGGGTTCGAATCCC
>ERZ772979.1821-NODE-1821-length-11551-cov-4.427018_pt1 | contig 11551 bp, 7 predicted proteins | sample MGYA00511130_ERZ772979 | MGnify/ENA primary metagenome ERZ772979 (study PRJEB29015, sample SAMEA2738103) | human oral metagenome | biome: human oral; feature: human-associated habitat; material: saliva | place: China | collected 2186 ... | reverse complement strand
TCGGTTACCGAGAAGTACCACGAGATGGTTGACGATGGCCGTATCCACAAGAAGAAGATCAACGCACGTCGTTTCTTCCAGACCATCGCTGAAATCCAGTTCGAGTCCGGCTACCCCTACATCGTCTTCGAAGACACGGTCAACGCTGCGAACCCCATCAAGGGCCGCATCACCATGTCGAACCTGTGCTCGGAAATCCTCCAGGTGTCCGAGGCCTCGACCTACAACGATGACCTCTCTTACTCGCATATTGGTAAGGACATTTCCTGCAACCTTGGCTCGCTCAATATCGCGAAGACCATGGATTCCCCGGACTTCTCCAAGACCATCGAGACCGCAATCCGCGGCCTGACCGCCGTCTCCGACCTGTCGGATATCCAGTCGGTGCCTTCGATCGCCCGTGGTAACGCCATGAGCCACGCCATCGGCCTTGGCCAGATGAACCTCCACGGCTACCTCGCCCGCGAGCACGTCTACTACGGCAGCGAAGAAGCCCTGGACTTCACGAATATGTACTTCATGGCCGTTGCCTACGAGGCCATCAAGGCCTCGTGCACAATTGCCCGCGAGCGCGGCGTGAGCTTCGAAGGTTTCGAGGATTCCCAGTACGCCTCGGGCGAGTACTTCCGCAAGTACATCGACCAGGTGTGGGAGCCGCAAACTGAGCGTTGCCGCGAACTTCTTGCGGCCTCGACAATCCACCTGCCCACGCAGGAGGATTGGGCGGCTCTGGCGGCCGACGTCGCCCAGTACGGTATGTACAACCAGAACCTGCAGGCGGTCCCGCCGACCGGTTCGATCTCGTACATCAACGGCTCGACCTCGTCGATTCACCCGATCGTCTCGCGCATCGAAATCCGCAAGGAAGGCAAGATCGGTCGCGTCTACTACCCGGCGCCCTACATGACGAACGAAAACCTGGAGTACTACCAGGATGCGTACGAAATCGGCCCCGAGAAGATCATCGACACCTACGCGGTGGCGACCCAACACGTCGATCAGGGTCTGTCGCTCACGCTGTTCTACCCCGATACGGTGACCACGCGTGACCTCAACAAGTCCTACATCTACGCATGGAGGAAGGGCATCAAGACCCTGTACTACATGCGACTGCGTCAGATGGCACTGGAAGGCACCGAAGTTTCGGGCTGCGTGTCCTGCATGCTGTGACGTCAAGCCCGTATATCGGGTAGAGCGGGGGTCGGGAAACCGGCCCCCGCTTTGGCTTTGTGCTGGTGTGTGCCTGCGGGTGCGGGATGACACACGGGGTACGCGGGCGCGGCCTCGGAAAGTCACACGAAGTCGGGAAAAGACACAGGGCATAACCTGTGACAAACACCGACTTCATGTGGAGCAAGCTTAGAGGATGCTTGGAACGCGCCCGTACCTCAAGCCATTGCCTATGATGGAGGCATGACGCAACCTGATCCGCAAAGCTCCGGACCATTCACAGCCCCCGTCCCAATGAACGCTCCGGGATACGCGGAATCCGCACAGGTACCGCAAGTGCCAGCACCGTCTCCGGCAATGCCAGCACCGTCCTCGGCAATGCCAGCGCCAACTCCCGTTGCACCCCAGCAGCCCCCGGTTTCCTCTCAGCCCCAGTTCGGCGCACCTCAATTCACCTACACGCCGACCGCCCCGACACTGGAGGCACGCAATGTCCCCAGCACCGGCCCGCTGGTTCTTGCTCTTCTGGGCCTGTTCCTCATCGGCCTTTTCGGCTCGATTCCGGCGTGGGCATGGAGCGCTTCCGCGATCAAGAACGCTCGCTCGGCGTCCCTTCCCGAAAGTTCCTATCAGAAGGCCCTCATGGCCCGTTCTCTGGGCATCGCAGGCACAATCATTCACTCTTGCCTGGTAGTTTTCCTTATCATTTACGCGATCATCACGATCTCGCACGCGATCGGCTGAACTCATGAGCACCTCGACAAATCAAGAGCGCGCACAGCGTATTTCCGGCCAGAGTTCTACCGCTGAGTTCCGCAAGCACACCGGCAGCGATGAAGAGCTCATCCGCACGCTTCACAAACTTGATGGACGTTCATACCCCGCATACAAGTCCGTCGTTGGAATGTGGGATTTCGGCAGTTTCTCGCTCTCAATCGACCGAATTCAGGCCGATCCCTATGCTCCTCCTTCAAAGGTACGTGCCATTTCCACCCCGCAGGAAATGGGGCTTCCGCAGGCCGCAATCGCCTCGCCCGATGCTCGGGCAGCCTGTGCTGATTACCTACTCCGTGCTTTCAACCGCTCCCTGCGCGAGCGACGCCTTCATGACATTCAGGTCATGTCCCCCAGCGTCGAGATTCTTGACCGCAGCGCCTGCACCGTCAAGCCCGACCGCGTTGAATTGCGTTTTGAAGTCCGCATGCCCGCACGAGGCCGCACAATCCTTGGCCACCGCGCCGCACAGATTTTCGACCTCGACGTACCGGACGCGGTCCAAGATACTTTCGACTACCTGAGCGATATTCCCGAAGTTGAGCGCGAACGTGAGGGCTTGTTGCGCCATATCGCGGTTTACGAGGATTATCGCGCGCTCCAGCAGATTCTGATCGATCGCGGCTGGGTTTCCTTCGTCGCTAATGGTTCCGTTCTTGCTCGCCGCAGTGGAGTCTCGCAGTCCCCCATGGAGGGTGCACTTCCTTTCACTTCCCCCGCCACTCTCGAGGCCGAGGTCGAGCTCCCCCACGCGGGTGTCCTTCGCGGGATGGCAATCGAGCCGGGAGTCACAGTGATTGTCGGCGGTGGATATCACGGTAAGTCCACACTTTTGGGCGCGATTCAGCGCGGCGTTTACGCACACATTCCGGGAGATGGCCGCGAATACGTCGCAACCCTTGAGGATGCGATGAAGGTACGCGCCGCCGATGGTCGGGCGGTCACTGGCGTTGACGTCTCCTCCTTCATCACTCATCTTCCGGGGGATGCCGACACAACGCGCTTCTCGACTGAGAATGCCTCAGGTTCGACATCGCAGGCTGCATCCTTAATCGAGTCAATCCAATTGGGTTCGACGCTCCTCTTGATTGACGAAGACACCAGCGCAACGAACCTCATGATCCGTGATGCTCGCATGCGCGAGTTGGTCCAAGCCGAGAAGGAGCCGATCACTCCCCTTGTTGATCGAATTTCCTCTCTACACAAAGATCTGGGTGTCTCAACGATCCTCGTCATGGGCGGATCGGGAGATTATCTCGATCAGGCGGATCGGGTCTTGATGATGGACCACTACCGCTGCCTAGACGTGAGCGATCGGGCCCGTCAAGTCGTCGAAGAGCTTCCTCGCGTACATCAGAACCTGACAATGAGCGCTCCTTTGGCACGACGCGCCCCTGCGCACTTGTATTCCTCCGATCGACCAAAGACGAAGGCAGCAGGTTTGTCCTCAATCACCATCGACAAGATCAACCTTGACTTGGGCGATGTCGAGCAGATTGTGGATCCGGGACAGACCGAGGCGATTGCGTGGATGCTTCGCGGACTGCTTTATTCCTACGCGAATGGGACAAGTACCCTGAGTGATCTTTTGGCACGCCTTGAGCGCACACTGAACTCTGAAGGTTTGGATGCCGTCGTAAAGTTCGGGGCGCACGCCCTGCCAGGACGCCTTGCCCGCCCACGCCTCGTTGATGTTGCGGCGGCGCTTAACCGCTTCCGGGGACTGAGCTTGAGCGAGAAAGAGCCCTCCAGCAGCACCGGAGACTAGGGGATGCACCGGGGGAAATCAGGGAAGGCCCAGGGCATCCCCCCATAGCGATCGCGCGACTCGGGCAATCATGATGGAGGTATGAATACAGAACCATCTGCGACCCCAATCGTTCGCCTCGCTAACGTTTCCAAGGTTTACGGCATGGGCGATACCCAGGTCACCGCCCTCAATGACGTCACCGTTGACTTCTACTCTGGTGAGTTCACCGCAATCATGGGCCCCTCGGGCTCGGGTAAGTCCACCATGATGCATATCCTTGCGGGACTTGATTCGCTGACCTCAGGTCGCGTGCTCATCGAAAACACAGAGATCACCGCTTTGAAAGATGCTGATCTAACCAAGCTTCGCCGCGATCGCATCGGCTTCATCTTCCAGAGCTTCAACTTGATTCCCACCCTGGACGCGAAGGCAAACATCCTTCTTCCCTTGGAACTTGCGGGGCAGAAAGTCGATGAAGACTGGTTCAGTTTTGTTATTTCTTCGCTGGGGCTGGAACAACGCCTCAACCACAGGCCATCAGAACTTTCGGGTGGCCAGCAGCAGCGCGTGGCCGTTGCTCGCGCACTGATGAGTCGTCCCGCAGTCATCGTTGCTGATGAACCCACGGGTAACCTGGATTCTCACTCGACCTCAGAGGTTCTTGATCTATTGCGCCGAGCGGTTACCGAACTGGGTCAGTCCGTCATTATGGTTACTCACGATGTTCACGCCGCAACCTACGCTGATCGCGTCTTGGTTGTCCGTGATGGCCAAATTGTCTCTGACCTGCGCAATGCCAGCGAAGAGCAGCTGAACGCTGCGTTGAGGTGACATCCGTGAGCGCAACAACACGGCTGTTGAAAGCCAATCTTCATTCCCACGGTCGCCGCTACTTCTCAACTGGCTTGGCGGTTGCCATCTCCACCGCCTTCATCGTCATCACGCTTTTGTTCTCAAATACGATGACCTCCTCGCTCACCGGTAGCGTCCGCAATTCCTACCGCGGGACCACATCGGTGGTCACCTACAGTCCCGCCGACGACGAGGCGCTGAACATGACGGCCGCCCAGGTCGGCAATGATTTCGATGCCCTCACCCAAAAGATCGCAAAGATTCAGGGTGTGACGGCGGTTGGAATCACAGCGCAATACCCCATTGCAGTGAAGGCCGGCAACGATCAGACAACGCTCTTCCTTTCTCCCGCACTCGCGGAACCCCTCAGCGCAGTGAAGATGACTGAAGGCAAAGCTCCGGCCACGGCCTCGGAAATCGTTATCCCCCAGCGCACGGCAAAGGAATCTTCCCTCAAAATTGGCGACAAACTGACAAGTCTGTCCCGTGACGACGCGGTTTCCGCACACGAGTTCACCATCGTCGGAACCTACTCTTCGGGAAATCGAGCTTTGGCGCCGTCCTACGTGACGACAGAAGGTTTCGAAGCGAGCACGGGAATGAAGCCGGCCGGCGAAATTCACGTTGCAACGAATGCGCCGGCGGTGAATAAGTACGGCAATCCCTCAACTGATGATCAGGAACAGTGGACGAAAAAGCTCACAACTGAACTGGCTTCAGTCAAGGGCGTCAAAGTGGCGAGCGTCTCCGCAACTGAGGAGGAAAGCCTGCGAGCGATTCAAGTCTCAGCGGCGATGCTCACCGCGATTGCGCTGGTCTTCCCGGCTATTGCGATCTTGGTTGCCTCGGTTGTTGTCTCTTCGACATTCCGAGTACTTCTCCAACAGCGCAGGCGCGAACTGGCACTTCTGCGTGCACTGGGCGGAAGCACGAAGCAGGTGCGTTCTCTGGTTCGACGCGAAACCTATGCGGTTGGCGGGATTTCCTCGCTCGTCGGCATCGTCTTGGGACTCCTACTGGGCGGCTTGCTGAGCACAATCACAGAGGACACCACTTTTGTCGATGTCATCTCCTCGATTTCACCCCTCTATGTCGTGCTCGTGTGGCTCTTCGGCACGCTGCTGACCGTTTTCGTTGGCCGCCGACCTGCCCGCGCGGTCTCTCAAGTTCCACCGATCGCTGCCCTTTCCCCGATTAACGAGGCCGACGCTACTTCCCAAAAGAGCCACCGTGTCGCGTTGACCTTGGGACTGTTGCTGACTGTGCTGTGCGGTGGAAGCTTGTTCGCCTCACTTCGCATTCACAATGAGTCACAGAAATTCTTGGCCTCTTTCGGCCTGTCATTGCTGTGCTTGGTTGGCATCCTCATTACCTGCACCGTCATTGTCCCTGCGGCAACAAAGCTCTTTGGGAAGCTGTGGCCGGGAATGCTTGCGCGAATGGCGCGCGAGAACACGGTCCGTAATCCCGGTCGAACCGCCGCAACCGGTACATCGATTGTCATTGGCGTCACCTTGGTTGTCACCATGATGGTCGGAGCCTCTTCGATGCGTGACTCCCTGATTAACGAAGTCAATGAGCGTCGTCCTTTCGACATCTCGGTGTCGAACTTCAGCGACGAGGCCCTGAGTAGCGATATCCAGTCGCGTATTTCTTCTACCGATGGAGTGGCCGCTACGGTCCCTGTCTATTCCACTGTGGGCGGCGCTAATGCAGAGGATGGAACCATTGCCCCCGGTGGTACTGGTTCTGAAGATGCCGGAACGATGCCAATTTTGGGGCAGCCCAACTACTCAACGGTCGCGCACTCGAGCGTCGACCAGATCGATGATGCGACAGTGATGGTCAGTCTGGGTTCCCTGGATGGCAAGAACATCAAGCTGTGCGCAGCTGAAGGGTCTTGCATGACTCTAAAGGCGAAGTACGACAAGAATGCCAAAGCACCCTATGAGATCAGCCAGGCAAATCTGCTGAAAATCGCGCCAAAGGCTCCAATTACCGGAATGATCGTGAAGCTCAAGGACGGTGCCTCTGCGACAGATGTCCAGAAGAACCTGACAAAGATTGACACCGGTCTGTCTGTTGGCGGTTCGGCTATCGAACGTGAGATGTACACGCGCATCATTAACCAGATGCTGCTCATTGTCGTCGGCCTGCTGGGAGTGTCTGTCCTGGTTGCACTGGTGGGCGTTGCAAACACTCTGTCACTGTCGGTTGCCGAACGCACCCGTGAAAATGGCCTGCTTCGAGCCCTTGGCCTGACCAAGAGGCAGATGAAATCTATGCTCGCTCTTGAAGCACTGTTCATCTCGGTAACGGGAGCGCTGATTGGAACCGCGTGCGGAATCTTCTTCGGAGCGATCGGCATCCTTGCGCTTCCCTTGGAAGGTATCACGGTCTTCATCACCATCCCATGGATGCAGATCCTTGCGGTGGTCATGATCGCTATCCTTGCTGCGCTTGTTGCCTCGTGGCTACCTGGTCGCAGAGCAGCAAAGGTCAGCCCCTCGGTCGCCCTGGCTACCGAATAAGACTGGAATATTCAGGCTTTCTGCCAGATCACAAGTAAGGGTGTGGGGCTGGACGGTTTTCCGTCCAGCCCCACACCCTTGATATTGAAGGTGCTGAGTTATCTTCAGCGCTGATGAGCGCCGAAGCCTGCCTTAGAGGCCCAAAAAGGCTTCCCAACGGGGAAGATCCCGACGCGCCAGAGCAACTCCGGCGTCAAAGGCATCTTCAAGGCGTTCAACATTCATTTCCATCTTGTCGATGGCCAGATCTTCGGGGGTCACAATCAGTGCACGTCCCTGTTCTTCCAGCTCAAAAAGCTTCCGGCGGGCGGCGTTGTAGGCGACGGTACGGCGAGCCACGGCCTCGGCAATGGAGGGAAGATGGGGGAAAGCCAGCCTGAGGGCGGAGTAAACGCCGGGCTTGATCGGGGACTTGACGAATTCTCGCGGGCGCGTCAGGACGACGAAGAACTTGCGGTAGCCATCGCGCATGGGTGCATCCAGCGGAATTCCGCCATCAGGCCCAAGGGCTCCATCAACGTAGGTATCGCCATCGATCGTGACCGTCGGCATGATGATCGGCAGGGTCGAGGAGGCACGAACGCAGCGACCGACTTCTTCGATCGTTCGCATATCCTCCTTGGTGAACCAGACTTCTTCACCTCGGGTCGCGTTGAAGGCTCCGATGCGAACCTCTGCTGGGTTCGAAAGGAAAGTATCGAGATCCAAAGGTGCATCGCCGTCGGGCTGAGCAATCTCGTCGTACAGATAGTCGACATTGAACATCCCGCGACCGTGCACCCAGTGCTTGAGACCTCCGAATTCGGGGCTATCGGCCACTGTCGTGAAAGTGTCGTGAGCGCGCTGAGCATCACGAGACACATAGTTAACGGTGTTCGATGAACCCGCGGAAATCCCCGAAACATGGGGGAAATCAATGCCCTCTTCGATCAGGGTTGCGGTGATTCCAGCGGTGAAGGCACCGCGCATACCGCCCCCTTCGAAAACCAGAGCCGTGTCATCAATGTGCTTGAGAGTTTTCGCGTTCACCCTTCGACTCTACGGCCCAAAGCGGGGGCACGCGAAGGGATGGGGAGGAATTTATGGCGAAAATTACCTGTTTTTCGTTCCCGTGAATACGACGTAGTGATAGAAAACGAAGCGGAAAGCCGTTCCCAGCGCGAAGCCGACGACATAGGCGGAAATATTGTCGGCCAGAGGCGAATTCAAACCGAGGATGTGGTGCGTGAACAGCAGGCAGAACTGCGTAATTCCAATGCCGCACACGTTCGCGAAGAAGAATAGAAATGCTTCACGGCCAGCGTTTTCCTGAGTACGCCCGCGGTAAGTCCACACGCGATTCATGATCCACGAGTAGATGGTTGCAATGCTGGCTGCAAGTGCGTTCGCGGTGTTGACATGGCCTGAAAGGAATCCCAGCGGTCCGTGCTGGAAAAGGTTGAACAGCCCCATGTCGATGACGAAAGCGGTTGCTCCGACTAGGCCGAATTGGATGAATTCCTTAATCCAGGCGCGCAGAGTTTCCCCGAGGCTCTGGGGGGCTTGTGTAGTGATGTGTTGATCTGTGGGCACGGTACTGATTTTAACGTTTAATTTGAGGGCGTTTGGCCAGCGTGTCCCGAACGGTCTCCAGATGCGGGTGCACTCCCTTACAGTATCCATATGACTGAAGAAGCAGCTCCTCTTGCCCCGCAGCGTTTTGGGACGCGAGTTCGTTCCATCCACGGGGACCACTTTGATGACCCCTGGGATTGGCTGCGCGACCGTAATGATCCGCAGGTTGTGGCTCATATCCAGGCGGAAAACCGCTGGGCGGACAAGGTGTGCGAACCTACACGGGAGTTGGTCGGCACTCTTGTTTCAGAGTTCGATTCTTTCACCGCTCCGGTTGTGTATTCGGCTCCTCAGCGAATTGGTGACTGGTGGTACTTCCAGCGCCAATTCCACGAAGATTCCTACGCGAAGCATTATCGAGTTTCTGCCCTGCACTACACCGAAACTCCGGTGCTGGCAGATGCTGAAACCTTGGAAGGTGAGCAGCTCCTTCTCGATGAAAACCTGTGTGCTCAAGGTGAAGAGTTCTTCAAAGTCGGGGAATTGGTTCCAACCGCAGATGGACGCTTGATCGCTTGGTCTCGCGATACCGAAGGGGACGAACGCTGGACATGGATCATTCAGGACGCATCCAGCGGCGACATCGTTGACCAGGTTGTGAGTGACGCGGGCTATGGCTTTGCGTGGGCAGCGGATTCACAGTCCTTCATCTACACGCGGGTTGATGATGCGTGGAGGCAATTCCAACTTGTGCATCACCACGTGGGTGCGGATGCCGATGGTGACTCCCTGCTGCTGGAAGAGCCGGACGAGGCCTTCGACCTGTGGTTTTCCGCATCGAACGACCCGTGGCACGTCGTTGTTCATTCGACCTCGACAACCAGTGGTGGTGCATGGCTGTGGGATCCTTATGCACCCAGCGCTTCTCCGCTTCCCCTTGTCGCCAAGCGTGATGACGTTCAGATCAACGTTGAACCCGCAGGCGATCATCTACTTGTCATCCACACAGCACTTTCACGCGAGGGAAGTTTGGCGTGCATCCCTCTGCCTTCAGCGGGCGACGCTGATTCAATCGTTGCCCCCGATCGCTGGGTGACGCTCTATACCGCCCATGATGGCGAGCGTCTGACTGACATAGAGGCCTATCGCGATTTCTTCACCCTGTCCTACAGGCGTGACGCCCTTCCTCAGGCGCGCTACTACCGACGCACGCGCCCTCTTGAAGTTATTGATGGAAAGCCGGTCCCGGCCTCGGATTGCAGTGAGCTGTGGGCATACGGGGAAGAACTCAATAAGGAAGGGACAATCCGCAGCCTCTACCCCCTCAGTTCTGGGCGTTTTGAAGACTGCCTTGTTCGTGTGGGGTATCAGAGTGTTTTGACTTCACCCACCGTGGAAGAACTCGATCTTCACAACGGGAAGACTCGCATTCTCAAAGTTACTGAAGTCCCCAATTGGGATCCTTCGGATTTCATTGAAGAACGCGTGTGGGTGTGCGCCCGGGATGGACACACACAGATTCCCGTGACCTTGGTTCATCGACGTGATGCCCAGCCCGACGGAACACATGCGGGGTGGATCCACGGCTACGGATCCTATGAAATTTCCTTTGACCCCGAGTTCGATATCTTGCGTCTTCCTGCCCTTAAAAGAGGGGTCGTGCACGCAATCGCCCATATCCGCGGCGGCGGAGAAATGGGACGCGCATGGTACGAAGACGGCAAGAAACTGGTGAAAACCCACACCTTCACCGACTTCTTGGACGTTGCGAACTATCTGGTTGATTCCAGATGGGTTCACCCGGATCGTTTGATCGCCGAGGGGCGCAGCGCGGGGGGACTTCTCATGGGTGCAGTGACGAACGCACAGCCCGATCGTTTTGCCGCGATAATCGCAGGGGTGCCTTTCGTTGACGCATTGACAACGATCTTGGATCCCTCGCTTCCCCTGACTGTTGGAGAGTGGGAAGAGTGGGGAAATCCCATTGAAGATGCTGAAGTGTACGCACTCATGCGCTCATACACCCCCTATGAAAATGTCCACCAGGGAGTGCGCTATCCGGCAATCATGGCAACGACCTCAATCAATGACACACGTGTCTTCTACGTTGAACCCCATAAGTGGGTTCAACGTCTTCGACAAGCTACCGCTCAAGTCCCTGATCAACCACCCATCGTGATCCGAACCGAAATGGTCGCTGGACACGCGGGGGCATCTGGACGCAAGGGACGCTGGAATGCCAGGGCGCAAGAATTCGCCTTCGTGCTGCACCAGGTCGGTATTACCAAGTAGAGGAATTTTCTATGACAATTACAGCTGCAGTAGACGGTTCTTCTTTGGGCAATCCCGGACCTGCTGGATGGGCATGGGTGGTCTCAGCGGATTGTTGGGATGCGGGCGGTTGGCCCAGCGGTACCAACAATTTGGGCGAATTGAATGCTGTCCTTGAGCTCCTTAAGGCCACCGCTCAAGCCGGTTTGGCAGGCGAAGACCTCCACATCCTCGCGGACTCTCAGTACGCGATTAATGTGATCTCCAAGTGGTCGCCCGGTTGGAAGAAGCGCGGGTGGGTCAAGGCCGATAAGAAACCCATCAAAAACCTCGAGCTCATTCAAGAAATCGACCGCGCCATGCAGGGGCGCACAGTTACCTTCGAGTGGGTCAAGGGCCATGCCGGACACCCGCTCAACGAACGTGCCGATGACGCCGCGCGTTCCTGCGCGGAAGCTTACCGCGATGGTCGCGCTATTCCTCGAGGCCCGGGGTTTGTTATCACCGACAGCACTGAACACAACGCAGCTACGTCCAAGACCGATGTTGCTTCAACAAGCACAGAAAGTGCATCGACGGAATTCGAGCCCTCCACTCCCGCAGCTGATGCTGACTCGGCAGGCAGGGGAATTCCCGAAAACACAACGGA
>ERZ772979.1814-NODE-1814-length-11575-cov-4.130295_pt1 | contig 11575 bp, 9 predicted proteins | sample MGYA00511130_ERZ772979 | MGnify/ENA primary metagenome ERZ772979 (study PRJEB29015, sample SAMEA2738103) | human oral metagenome | biome: human oral; feature: human-associated habitat; material: saliva | place: China | collected 2186 ... | reverse complement strand
AACGGTCTAGATAACTTGGTGATTCAATTTCAATGTAAGGCACTTTGTATTTATCTAACAATTTCTTCAATAACTGTTGGAATTGTTGACGTTGTTTTTGGCTGCCTAGACTACGTAAGCCATCATCCACCCATTTTGTATTGTTTTTCAATAAAATAGTCACATCAAATGGGTATTCTTTGATCATAGAATCCAAGAATGGATGGGCTTTGCCTTCGTATTGAATACAAAAAGCTTGCGTGGTAATGAAGTCAGTATCAATAATTGCTACCTTATGGGCGTGACGTACTGCATAATCAATATAGCGTTGATGACCTAATGCCATTTGTGGATAGTCAGAATATTGCATGGCTTGCTCATCGCCACCTAATTTTTCGAAGACATATTCCCGACCATATTCCCATGCAGAAGTAGTATTAAATACGGCAGCCAGTTTGCTAACTAACACACTTTTACCGCTGCTTTCACCACCCAAAATGGCGATAGTTTTTGCAAAGAATGGACGGACTTCTTTCGGAATGAATTTCCAATATTGGAAAGGTGTAGTACGAATTTTCGTTGCGGATACATTAAAGAAAGAGCGGTCAGGATCCACTAAAGAAACTTCTAGTCCTAAGTATTTTTCATATGGCGCTTTATCTTGTGGCTCACTACTAAATACCATTGTCGGGGTAAATTGTTTTTCTTCAAATAGATTTTTTACCGCGTCACTCCAAGCTTGCCAGCCATTTGGGTAACTTGGAATGCCATCTTCAATTAAGTGATGAATGAAAATTTGATTTTTTTGATATTTAAAGATTTGCTGCATCCAGCGAAGACGATCTTGTACCGTCGGCATACGCTTCATTTTACTATCATAGAACAGCTTTAAATCGCGTTCGGTATCGCTACAGACAATCACGTGAAGCTCATCCACTTTACTGAATGCTTCATAAATCATATTAATATGGCCGGTGTGAACAGGGTAGAATTTCCCAAAAATCACACCCACTTTTTTATCGTGTTTGTTCGACATAATGTATCCTTCGCTAAATGACCACTGCGAGGTGGCTGAATAGTCCTATTTTATGCAATCTTTGTGCAAATAAAAACATTTTTCATTGAATGATTTTTTACAGCGACATTTTACGTTATACTACGACCTGCATTCTCAGGGCAGGGTGAAATTCCCTACCGGTGGTGACAGCCCACGAGCACTTAAAAGTGCGGTCAATTTTGATTGCGTTTTACAAAATTGTTTCGCTTTGTACTTTTAAGGTTAGCAGATTTGGTGAAATTCCAAAGCCGACAGTATAGTCTGGATGAAAGAGAATAAAACGGATTGGGTTCCCAATTCCGTTCTATTTATTTGCATTTCTCAGCCCTGATTCTGGTTAATTTTAACGTAACAACAAAGGAAATTACGATGAATCAGTCAATTTTATCTGCATTTGGTGCGACCGGCGAAGAACGGGTAATTAACGCATTGAATGCATTCAAACAAGGTAATGGCGTATTAGTATTGGATGATGAAGATCGCGAAAATGAAGGCGATTTAATCTTCCCAGCAGAAACCATTACCCCAGAACAAATGGCAAAACTTATTCGTTATGGCAGCGGTATCGTGTGTTTATGTATCACCGATGAACAATGCAAACAGCTTGATTTGCCACCAATGGTTGAACACAACAACAGCGTGAATAAAACCGCGTTTACCGTGACGATTGAAGCGGCAGAAGGTGTGTCAACAGGTGTATCAGCACAAGATCGCGTCACCACAATCAAAGCAGCAATTGCAGATCATGCAAAACCGACAGATCTTCACCGTCCAGGACATGTTTTCCCATTACGTGCCGCAGAAGGCGGTGTTTTGGCACGTCGTGGTCATACTGAAGCCTCAGTTGATTTAGCACGTTTAAGTGGTTTTAAACCGGCAGGTGTCATTTGTGAAATTACGAATGATGATGGCTCTATGGCTCGTGCTGCAGAAATTATCGAATTTGCAAAAAAATTTGGTTATGCGGTGTTAACGATTGAAGATTTAGTGGCATATCGTCAAAAACATCAGTGCTAATTAAATACTCAGAAAACAAAAGTGCGGTCAGAAAATTTGTTAAATTCTGACCGCACTTTGCATTTTAGGTTTAATTGGTTTCCACAAAGCTTAATGCCGTTTCGACCACTTCGATTCCCGCACCTTGCTTAAAGGCATTTTCACTTAAATAGCGTCGCCATTGTCTTGCCCCTTTGCAGTTTTGGAATGCGCCAAGCATATGTCGAACGATATGATTTAAATAAACACCTTGGCTCAGTTGTTTTTCAATGTAAGGGAACATGGCTTCCACCGCTTGTCTTGGTGTGACGATATCCGCATTAGCATCAAAAAGCATTTGATCAATATAGCCCAATAACGACGGATTTTGATAGGCCTCACGCCCAACCATCACGCCATCAACAAATTGTAAATGATGTTTCATTTCTTCGATGGTTTTAATGCCGCCATTAATTGCAATGGTCAACTGCGGGAAGTCTTTTTTCAATTGATAAACACGATCATAATCTAAAGGGGGGATTTCTCGATTCTCTTTTGGACTTAATCCTGAAAGCCAGGCTTTTCGTGCATGAACAATAAATTCTTGGCAGCCTGCATGATGGACTTTTTCGATAAAATCGCAGAGAAATTCATAGCTATCCAAATCATCAATGCCGATACGCGTTTTCACGGTCACAGGAATATTCACGACACGTTGCATTTCAGCAACGCATTCAGCCACTAAATCTGCTTTTGCCATTAAACAAGCACCAAACATACCATTTTGCACGCGATCGGAAGGGCAACCCACATTCAGATTAATTTCATGATAGCCTCTTTCTTTGGCTAATTTGGCACAATGTTTAAGCTGTGCTGGATCGCTTCCGCCAAGTTGTAAGGCAACCGGGTTTTCTTGCAAATCAAAATCTAAATGATCGTATTTCGCATGAATAATGGCGGGAGCTGTAACCATTTCGGTATAAAGCAACGCATTTTTACTAAATTGACGATGAAAATAGCGACAATGGCGTGTCGTCCAATCTAACATTGGCGCAACGGAAAAGCGTCCACGATAAAAGTGCGGTTGGTTTTCTGACATATTTTATTTCTCTTGAATCTCGTTACGGCGAAGATCTTCTGCTTGTTGTTCCTGCATTCGTTGACGGAAACGTCCAGCCGCAAAGTGGTAAAAAGGTTTTGGACTAAATTGGCGCGAAATTATGGAGGCAATGATACTGGAAATCAAGAGCCAAATCAGCACAGGTTGAGCCCCCGTCATTTCCATCACAACCACACTCGCTGTCACAGGGGATTGGGTGCCGCCGGCTAAAAAGGCTGCCATACATAAAATGACGAGGAAGCGTTGATCAACCATGCCATTGCTGATTTCCCATAACATGGTGCCAATCCCTGCACCGGTAGTGAGGGATGGAGTAAAAATCCCACCTGCGATACCATTCCAATACGTCGTAACCGTTGCGAAGAGTTTTAGTATCCCCACTTCAGGCGAAACAAGTTGTCCTTCTAATGCTCTGGCGACCACATCATAACCTGTTCCATAGGTTTGTCCTTCGCTGTAGGTGCCCATAGCCGCAAGCAATAAACCAAGTAATAAGGCAATGTAAATAGGGTGTTTACGAATCCAGTCACGCCATTTGATTGGAGAAAGTCCCGAGAGTCCTTTGGCAAGGAGTCGTCCAAATATACCGCCCAATACACCACAGACTACGCCACAAATTGCAAGCCAAAGATATAAATAAGGAATATTGGTCGCACCTTTATAGGCTGGAAAGTAAGGGCTATTGCCTTGAATCGCAACTAAAATAAAACCAGCCGCTAATACACCGAGCAATACGCGTCGCTCCCAGCGTAACATCACGCCGCGACCAAGTTCTTCAATGGCAAAAATTACCCCAGCTAAAGGGGCATTAAATGCAGCAGCAAGACCACCAGCTGCACCCGTTGCGATGAGTTCATTTGTACTTAATCCACGGAAAGCAAAGTTATATTTACGACAGAAATTTCCCCAAGCTAGCATGACTGCAGCACCCACTTGAACAGAAGGACCTTCTCGTCCAACAGACGCACCGATAACCATTGCAAAGAAAGTAAGTGGAATTTTCCAAATAGTTTGGCGAAATTTAACAAGTTTTGTTTTATAGCCATTGTAAGGAAGATTAATGGAGGCAATCACTTGTGGAATACCGCTGCCGCCAACATAAGGTGTGTATTTGGCGGTAAACCAGGTGAGAAAAGCAAGACCAAGCGGTAAAACAATCCAAACGGCGAGAGGGTATTTGGCAGACCAATAGGCATTAAATTCAAGTCCGATATCGGCTAGCTTGGCAAATCCAAAGGAAACAAGGGCAACAAATGTCGCACCAATCAGTAAACATACGAATTCGAGTGTTTTATGAGAGATACGATGCGTTTGTCGAAGTTTTTTGTGATAGAAATAACGTAAATGAAAAATGAATGAACGTAACATAATGATTGCCAACAAAATAATTCTGCTTGAAATTATAAAACCCTAGTTTCAGGCAGGCAATTGATTTGGAAAAAGAGAGTTAAAACTAAATGAATTAAACATCTTGAAGAGAATGTATGAAATGTAAAGATGTGATGGAATAAATTATTTTAAAATCATATAATTGTAGAAGATCTCTTAAGTTAAGTCAGAATTCACTACACTTAGATCAATAATTATAAGGATTCTATTATGAAAAAAATACTATTTATCTCTATGTTCAGCTGTTTCCTAACTTGTACTGAAGTACAAGCATCTATAGCAAATTCCACCAGTTCGAGTAGTCAATTTAATCAAATTTCTACTAATTTAAGTAATGAAGAATTTGGCAAACATATTCTCAAAAAAGTTTATCCAAGAGCGGTATACGATAAATGGAGTAAATCTTGGGAAGATGATGATTTTTTTATTGATTATGATTTAAAAGATATTCAAACCAGTGAAGGAGAAAAGCGTTATTTTGCACTGAATTATGGAACTGCAGGATATAATGAGGAATTGTATTTATACATTTTCAAAAAGTCATTAGATGAATGGGTTTTAGAAAATCAGGAATATATGAATTCTAAAAACTTTGAGCAAAAACCATTATTTAAAAATAAAAATATAGAGTTTCTTGGTAAGGCTGCGGTCGTTAAGCTAGGAAAGGATACACTGGGTTTTCAATTAAACAGCCGTGATGGTGGGAGTGGCGGTGAGAAAGGTGATATTAGTTGGGTTTATCTAGTAGATAATAAAATGAAAATGGTGGCAGGGTGTCATTATGAAGAGTGGCGTTTTGGACCTCTCGGCGTTGAATGCGAGCCTAAAATTAATTCAAACCTAAAGCCAACAGAGGCATTTTATCCGATCGAATTGAATTATAAGCTTGTGAAATATAAGCTTAATGATAAGGCTAAAAATGGAGCAGAAGAATGGGATATAAAGAGCATAGGTAACAGGAAAGGTAAGGTAGTAATTTTATTTAATCCACAAACTCAAATTTATGAACTACCAGTTGGTTTTGAAAAAATTAGTACGGATGCGAATAAACTATGGGAATACTTTAGTAGCTCAGCGGCATCTAAAAAAATAAGTAAATAGTAACCAATTAATAGATTTGGCAGATTTTCTAGTTATTGATGAAAATGGTAAGCCATCACCAAAAGTAAAGACCGTTTATGAAAAGAAGGAAGTCTTTGCCTAAACTGTCAGTTATAGGGGATGGGTGTCAAGTACAAAGAATGCGATACTTGACATTCCCAAGGGAACTCTTTAGAATTTAGCGTCTATTTCTTCTGTCTATTGGATAGAAAGATAGATTTTGTAACAAACATTCTATTATGAATAACATTTAAACTGGAGCTTTTTTAATGGCAACTATCAACCAGCTAGTACGCAAACCGCGTGTGAAAAAGGTTGTAAAAAGTAACGTTCCTGCATTAGAGGCTTGCCCGCAGAAACGTGGTGTGTGCACTCGTGTATACACAACTACACCTAAAAAACCGAACTCAGCATTACGTAAAGTATGTCGTATTCGTTTAACTAATGGCTTTGAAGTAACTTCTTACATCGGCGGCGAAGGTCACAACCTTCAAGAGCACAGTGTTGTGCTTATCCGTGGTGGTCGTGTTAAAGACTTACCAGGTGTTCGTTACCACACTGTACGCGGCGCATTAGACTGTGCAGGCGTTAAAGATCGTAAACAAGGTCGTTCTAAATACGGCGTTAAACGTCCTAAAGCTTAATGGAACTCCGTTAAGTAAGGCCAAACGTCTAAATTAGTAAAAATTTAAATCAGAAACTCCAGTATCACATTAGCTCACTTTAAAGTGCGGTTAATTTTTATAGAGTTTTGGATATCCTGAAGATTAAATATACGGAGAAATTCGCAATGCCACGTCGTCGTAGTGTTGAACCACGCAAGATTCTTCCAGATCCGAAGTTCGGTTCAGAGTTACTTGCAAAATTTATTAATGTATTAATGGTAGACGGTAAAAAATCCGTTGCTGAAACCATCGTTTACGGTGCGTTAGACAAACTTGCAGAACGCACAGGTAAAGAACCTTTAGAAGCATTTGAAATTGCACTTGAAAACGTTCGCCCAACCGTTGAGGTTAAATCTCGTCGTGTTGGTGGTTCTACTTACCAAGTGCCAGTTGAAGTACGTCCAGTTCGTCGTAACGCATTAGGTATGCGTTGGATCGTTGAAGCTGCACGTAAACGTGGTGATAAATCAATGGCTTTACGTCTTGCAAATGAATTATCTGATGCATCAGATAACAAAGGCGCAGCTGTGAAAAAACGTGAAGACGTTCACCGTATGGCTGAAGCTAATAAAGCATTTGCTCACTTCCGTTGGTAATACGCTTTTAAAATTTAAGGGCTTCATCATCGATGAAGCCTTACCCTTATATAAACAGATATTAAACTTAACAAGGTTATAATAATGGCTCGTACAACCCCTATTGAAAGATATCGTAATATCGGTATTAGTGCGCACATTGATGCTGGTAAAACTACTACCACTGAACGTATCTTATTCTACACTGGTGTAAGTCACAAAATTGGTGAAGTACACGATGGTGCAGCAACAATGGACTGGATGGAACAAGAACAAGAGCGTGGTATTACCATTACCTCTGCGGCAACTACCGCATTCTGGTCAGGTATGTCACAACAGTTCCCACAACACCGTATCAACGTTATCGATACTCCGGGACACGTAGACTTTACTGTTGAAGTAGAACGTTCTATGCGTGTTCTTGATGGTGCGGTAATGGTTTACTGTGCGGTTGGTGGTGTTCAACCTCAGTCTGAAACTGTATGGCGTCAAGCTAACAAATATCAAGTTCCACGTATTGCGTTCGTAAACAAAATGGACCGTACTGGTGCTAACTTCTTACGTGTTGTTGAACAACTTAAAACTCGTTTAGGTGCGAATGCTGTTCCTCTTCAACTTCCAATCGGTGCAGAAGAAAGTTTCACTGGTGTTGTTGATTTGATCAAAATGAAAGCGATCAACTGGAACGAAGCTGACCAAGGTATGACCTTCACTTATGAAGATATTCCAGCAGATATGCAAGCAGCGTGTGAAGAATGGCGTCAAAACCTTGTTGATGCAGCAGCTGAAGCAACTGAAGAATTAATGGAAAAATATCTTGGTGGTGAAGACTTAAGCGAAGAAGAAATTAAAGCAGGTCTTCGTCAACGCGTATTAGCAAACGAAATCATCTTGGTAACTTGTGGTTCTGCATTCAAAAACAAAGGTGTTCAAGCAATGCTTGATGCAGTTGTTGAATACTTACCAGCACCAACTGATATTCCAGCAATCAAAGGTATCAACCCAGATGAAACTGAAGGTGAACGTCACGCAAGCGATGATGAGCCGTTCTCTTCATTAGCATTCAAAATTGCAACTGACCCATTCGTAGGTAACTTAACCTTTTTCCGTGTGTACTCAGGTGTAATTAACTCTGGTGATACAGTATTAAACTCTGTACGTCAAAAACGTGAACGTTTTGGTCGTATCGTACAGATGCACGCTAATAAACGTGAAGAAATCAAAGAAGTTCGTGCGGGCGATATCGCTGCAGCAATCGGCTTAAAAGATGTAACTACGGGTGATACATTATGTGCAATCGAAGCACCAATCATCCTTGAGCGTATGGAATTCCCAGAGCCAGTAATCTCTGTAGCAGTAGAACCTAAAACTAAAGCTGACCAAGAAAAAATGGGTCTTGCATTAGGTCGTCTTGCTCAAGAAGACCCTTCATTCCGTGTTCACACTGATGAAGAATCTGGTGAAACCATTATTTCTGGTATGGGTGAGTTACACTTAGACATCATCGTTGACCGTATGAAACGTGAGTTCAAAGTGGAAGCTAATATCGGTAAACCACAAGTATCTTACCGTGAAACTATCCGTACTCGTGTTAACGATGTGGAAGGTAAACACGCAAAACAATCTGGTGGTCGCGGTCAATATGGTCATGTTGTTATTGACTTATACCCATTAGATCCAGAAGGTCCTGGTTACGAATTTGTAAACGAAATCAAAGGTGGTGTAATCCCTGGTGAATACATTCCTGCAGTTGATAAAGGTATCCAAGAACAGCTTAAATCTGGTCCATTAGCGGGTTATCCGGTAGTAGATATTGGTGTACGTTTACACTTCGGTTCATACCATGATGTTGACTCATCAGAATTAGCGTTTAAATTAGCGGCTTCTTTAGCATTTAAAGCAGCGTTCGCTAAAGCAAACCCAGTTCTACTTGAGCCAATCATGAAAGTTGAAGTAGAAACTCCACCTGAGTATGTGGGTGATGTAATCGGTGACTTAAGTCGTCGTCGTGCTATGGTTAACGGTCAAGAAGCGAACGAATTCGTTGTTAAAATCGATGCAGAAGTTCCACTTTCTGAAATGTTCGGTTATGCAACAGACTTACGTTCACAAACTCAAGGTCGTGCATCATACTCAATGGAACCGTTAAAATATGCTGAAGCACCAACAAGTGTTGCTGCTGCAGTAATTGAAGCGCGTAAAAAATAATTTTTTGTAACAATCCGCTCTATAAGTCGAATGGCTTATAGAGCATTTTCTAGGAAACTAAACAAATGTCTAAAGAAAAATTTGAACGTACAAAACCGCACGTAAACGTGGGTACAATCGGCCACGTTGACCACGGTAAAACAACTTTAACAGCAGCAATCACAACCGTATTAGCAAAACACTACGGTGGTGCAGCTCGTGCATTCGACCAAATCGATAACGCGCCAGAAGAAAAAGCGCGTGGTATCACCATCAACACCTCACACGTTGAATACGATACTCCAACTCGTCACTACGCACACGTTGACTGCCCAGGACACGCGGACTATGTTAAAAACATGATTACCGGTGCGGCGCAAATGGACGGTGCAATTTTAGTAGTAGCAGCGACAGATGGTCCAATGCCACAAACTCGTGAGCACATCTTATTAGGTCGCCAAGTAGGTGTACCTTACATCATCGTATTCTTAAACAAATGCGACATGGTAGATGACGAAGAGTTATTAGAATTAGTAGAAATGGAAGTTCGTGAACTTCTTTCTCAATATGACTTCCCAGGTGACGATACACCAATCGTACGTGGTTCTGCATTACAAGCATTAAACGGCGTTGCAGAATGGGAAGAAAAAATCCTTGAGTTAGCAAACCACTTAGATACTTACATCCCTGAACCAGAGCGTGCAATTGACCAACCGTTCCTTCTTCCAATCGAAGACGTGTTCTCAATTTCAGGTCGTGGTACAGTAGTAACAGGTCGTGTTGAGCGTGGTATCATCCGTACTGGTGATGAAGTTGAAATCGTTGGTATCAAACCAACAGCGAAAACAACAGTAACTGGTGTTGAAATGTTCCGTAAATTACTTGACGAAGGTCGTGCAGGTGAAAACATCGGTGCATTATTACGTGGTACAAAACGTGAAGAAATCGAACGTGGTCAAGTATTAGCGAAACCAGGTTCAATCACTCCACATACTGATTTCGAATCAGAAGTTTACGTATTATCAAAAGATGAAGGTGGTCGTCACACTCCATTCTTCAAAGGTTACCGTCCACAGTTCTATTTCCGTACAACTGACGTAACTGGTACAATCGAATTACCAGAAGGCGTGGAAATGGTAATGCCTGGTGATAACATCAAAATGACAGTAAGCTTAATCCACCCAATCGCGATGGACCAAGGTTTACGTTTCGCAATCCGTGAAGGTGGCCGTACAGTAGGTGCTGGCGTTGTTGCGAAAATCATCAAATAATTGATGTCTTAACTGTAACAGGTTAGATTAAGAAGGCGTGTCGAAAGATACGCCTTTTTGTTTTTTATCAATGAATATCATTTTTATGATAGAAAGTACGGTTAAAAATTGTGTTGTTTTGGTATGATACAGATTCATTTTTTATACGGATGTTTTTATGCAACAACTACCATTTAAAGCCGTTGTCTCTGATCTTGATGGCACGCTACTTAATACCAATCATGTAATTGGTGAGTTTACTATTGATGTATTGAATAAATTAGAACAAAAAGGTGTAGATATTATTTTAGCAACGGGCCGTAATCATACAGATGTTGCTTCTATTTTAGACAAGATTGGTACGGAGCATGCCGTAATGATCACTTCCAATGGCGCGCGAGTGCGTGATCTAAAAGGTAATCTTATTTATAGCAATAGTCTTCCAGAAGAAATCGTGCTTGAGTTATACAAAATTCCTTTTGATCGCACCAAAATTTGTATCAATATTTATCAGGATGATGGTTGGTTTATCAATACAGATGTGCCTGAATTAGCAAAATATCACAAGGATTCAGGTTTCATGTATGAGGTGGTTGATTTCACAAAACATCACGGAAGAGGAACTGAAAAAGTATTTTTTATTGCTCATGATCCTAAAGATCTAATCGAACTAGAAGATTACCTTAGAACACATTTCGGAGATAAAACAACGATTGTTTATTCGGCGCTAACTTGCTTAGAAGTGATGAACAAAAATGTATCGAAAGGTGATGCATTATCTCATCTATTAGAAAATAGAAATTATGGATTAAAAGATTGTATTGCTTTTGGTGATGGTCAGAATGATGTTGAAATGCTTTCTTTGGCTGGTAAAGGTTATGTGATGGCAAATGCTGATCCTCGTTTAAAAGAAGCTTGCCCTGAATTGGAAGAGATTGGGTTCAATAAAGACGAAGCGGTAGCCAAACATTTGGCGGAGCTTTTTGGTATCAAATAAATGTTTCAGTCGCTTATTCTTGTTAGCACAGGCGCAGTCATCGGAGCATCCTTACGATGGGGATTGGGTCTTTGGTTGAATTCACTATTTAGCACACTTGCATTTGGTACACTTGTGGCGAACTTTATTGGCTGTTTTTTGATGGGGATTTTAGTGGCCGCCTTTTGGTTATTTCCTCAATTTAGCCCTGAATGGCGATTATTCTTAGTGACTGGATTTCTTGGTGCTCTCACCACCTTTTCTTCTTTTTCAGGCGAAGTAATAGAACTCTTTTTTAAAG
>ERZ772979.1809-NODE-1809-length-11600-cov-26.057861_pt1 | contig 11600 bp, 9 predicted proteins | sample MGYA00511130_ERZ772979 | MGnify/ENA primary metagenome ERZ772979 (study PRJEB29015, sample SAMEA2738103) | human oral metagenome | biome: human oral; feature: human-associated habitat; material: saliva | place: China | collected 2186 ... | reverse complement strand
AGGCGAGTATAAAATTATAATCTGATTATAATGTTTCTATAGAATGAAAGTCAAGGATAATCTTAACTTTCCAAAAGATATATAAATACAATCAATATAAACTCATATAAATAAACAATAGCACTATAAGACTCAAAAATACAATCATCACAAGGCTATTCTTATAATCCTTGGATACTTTCTTTTGAGCAATCTGTAATATTTGAGTTACTACAGAAGAAAGCCCAGCAACTATCATAAATCTAAACGAATTTTCCGTTAGACCTTCAATACAATAATAAGTAAATGCAACAATAATCAATAAAGAACTACATATACAGACCCATTTATATAAATTAGGAAATAGCATAAATTCTCTCCTAGCTGCTTCACGCTCAGAGAGTTGTTTGCCCATAACATACTTATAATACCCTCTACAATTAAGAATCAATATAACTAAGGCTGCAATCATCATATCAAAATTAATATTTCTCATATTCATCCCTTTTATTGTTATATCACACCCAGTTTTCTATCTATTCTAATATAAATAATTAAAGTTGAATATATTATTTCTTAAGCAATTGATAATTTATATTGTTTTCCTCTAAATACTAATAGTATACTGAAATTACATATGTTATCAGCTTCTACTGATTATTATGCGAAGGAGAGAGAATGAGTTTTTATTTTACTGATCAAATACAGCAGTCTTTCAATAAAATATTCCATCAATGTAATAAAGATATCGCTTGGGAGGGCAAGGCTGAGCTTGAGACCCTTGTGAAATTAGACGAGGAAGGCCAAACGATTCCTGGTATTGGCGATGTGTACGCTATTTTGGCGCGCGTCTATTCTGGCCCTCAGTTCACGTGGATTGAGGCAGGCTTTCCTGAGGATGATACAAAGGCGTATAGTTATTTACATACGGCTATTCGCAAAGGCAGTGCCATCGCCATTTTACAGGCCATGCGTACCTCAGGTGCCCTTACACCAACCATTGAAAAAGAGTTACCTATGACGAAGGACGAAGCATTCCAGCGTGTCTATGAAGGCGCCCAAAAGGGTTGTTCTTACTGTGCCTACGCCATTGCCAATGTATACCAATGGGGGGATTACCACATCTTACCATCGGCTAAGAAGGTAGCTAATGAAGGTGAACCATCTAGCTTTGTCCGTTTCTTAAAAGGCTTATTTGTACAAGCAGATCAACGTAGATTGGCCAACAAAGTAAATGCTATTGCTCAGCAATGGTTGCGTAAATCCGCCGAGGCAGGCCTTGTTATTGCATACCGCAACTTACGCATTACCTATGTAGAGCAAGACAATAGGAAAATGGAAGAACAAGTCATTTTTGAAGGTGCTAAAGCAGGTTTGCCGCTCATGATGTATTTAGCAGGCGATATTTGTAAATCTCGTGGGGATCACGAAGGAGCTCTCGAATATTTTGAGCGCGGCGCCGCCATGAATAATGGCATGTGTTTGCGTGAAGCTGCCGAGTACTATGCAAAACCACATTTGTCTAACAAAAGAATCCCTCAGGATATTCAAAAGGCCCTCAGATACTACGAGCGCGCTGCTATAAGCCCAGATTACTTAGACTTTGACGACCACGCTTATGTTACCATGCAAGCCATCATTATTCGTACCTTGAATATCGATGGTCAGTCCCAAGACTGGTCTCGCATTGCTCACTTATTGCAACAACCAGCTATTTACACGCTCGATGCTATTTGGCCATATCTCGCTTATGTATTTACTTTCAAAAAAGGTAATACCCCTGCAATAAGAAACGCCATAGAGTGCGTTAATCAGGCTAGTAAATGTCACGATAGATACGGTAGTTATGACTATGCGGACCATCTATGGCAACTGGCAGCCGGCTATTGCTACGAAATTGGTGCCATTACAAATGAACCGGATTTAGACCAAGCCATTGCGTTCTACGAACATGCTCGTGAAAGCATCAGACGTATTAACACAAGAAACGATAATTGGTTAGGTACTGGTAAGCCCTTGGTAATTCCTGACGAAGCATCTGAGCGATTAGAAGCCTTTGAACTCGTTGATGGACACTATCAGTACAAAGAAGGCATAAAAGAATCTTCTACAACTTGTAATCCTATGCCACCTGCATGGCCTCAAAATTCTGTGGATGTATTAGAAATCTTCGAGGACTCTACTACTGGTTGGCGCACTAATAAATACGACTGGGCATTCATCCAGCACGAATGGGATACACAAAAATACCTCAGTTTTATCATCTATGATAATCGTCAATCCATAGAAAACGTAATTTACGATGTGTACAGCATCGTTATGTTCCACAATGAAGATAAAAACTCTTGTACAATCTATCTATACGGCTACCTTGAGGCTACTGACGAACGAGATGAAAATTCGGAGCCTACGGTATATGAAATACGATACTTTAAAGAAATGTCCATTCCTGAAGGGCTCGCTTTAATTAAAGAATTCTATGATCATGCTACATTGCCTATTATTGATGAAAGCTGGGAAAGACAGTACAAAAATACTACGCCTCCACGAGAGTATGTATTAACTTGCGACAATGATATCTTCTACCTCAATCAATATGAACTTTCCAATCAAATGATTAAGGATGCCTTAGAAGGCGTAGCCAATGGCAAGTATGATATCATGGCGGTTCGCCCATCTAACCTCGACGATCCAGGTATTAGCTACTTCATCGAGCGTGGAAAAGGTAAAAACTTACACATTAGCCTCTATATCACTATAGAAGACGACACAGAGGACGACATCGTATATGGCTTTGAACGAGAATCTTGCAACTTAACCTCCATCAACTACTGGATTCAGGAATCTATAACTAGCAATAAGCTTCCTGACTTAAGCGATTGGGATGAAATTAAAAAGAAACATAATTAATAATTATTTCGTAGCAAGAAATAACTAGCCCAAAGTCATTAAGCAAAAGACTAGGCAAAAAATGAGCCTACAAGTTTTTATAGCTATAAATGTATTACAAGACTAAAGGAGGGATACTTTGGAAACGTGGAAACGAACGGTGTACATCAGTTTAGTATGCGTATTCTGTACAGCCTTTGGTGTTAGTCAACTAGCTCCAATTCTACCTTTATACTTTCATGATTTAGGCGTTAAAACTCCAGAGGCAATGTCCCTCTGGTCAGGTTTAGCTACGGGTGCCACCTATATTATCGTTTGCTTGGCTGCTCCATTTTGGGGACGTGTGGCTGACAAAAAAGGTCGTAAAATTACATTAATACGATCTAGCTTTGGCATGGCATTATGCAATATATTGATTGCTTTTCAAACTACACCCGAAGGGGTTGTTTTAATCCGGCTCGTCCAAGGTCTAGTAAGTGGCTTTTACTCGGCATCAATTACATTAATAGCTTCAGAATCACCTATTGAGCGGACAGGTTGGGCCTTAGGATTATTAGCATCTGCTAATCTTGCTGGTTCACTAATAGGGCCTTTATTGGGTGGATATATTGCAGATACAGTAGGCATTCGCAATGACTTCATCATCGTCGGTACGCTCATGGGTTTAGCTGGTGTGCTGGCTACTATATTCATTCATGAAAATTATGTACCACAACCGAATCCTGAGAAACTTTCTATCCGTAAGTTGAAAGAGCAAATACCGGAATTTAATAGTATTATCGCATTATGTGTAGCGTCCTTTATCTATGCAATATGCATCATGTCCTTACAACCTGTTATCTCTGTATATATTAAGGGAATCGTTCCTAGTGATACAGAAAATCTAGCATTTATTGCAGGCGCTGTATTCTCCGCTATGGGTATTGCTCAACTTATGAGTAGTTCTCCACTAGGTAAATTAGTCGACAAGATCGGTCCACGCAAAGTATTAGTAGTATCTCTTATTTATGTAGGGATTCTAAATATCCCTCAAGCCTATGTTTCTGATGTATATCAACTTGCAATCATCAGGTTCCTACAAGGTTTTGGTTTAGGTGGCATGTTGCCTGCCTTAAACACGTACCTCTCTTCAAAAACGCCTCGAGAATTTACAGGCCAAGTATTTTCCTATAATCAATCTTGTTTGTTTTTTGGTTATTTCTTAGGGTCTGTTGGCGGTGCTAGCCTTATGGCATGGCTAGGCTTTACTACCCTATTCTGGGTTAGCGGTGGCTTATTTATTATTTCCGCTTTATGGATTGGCTTTAAACTTAAATAATGAAAATCTACAATATAAAGAGAACCCCATCATGATATTAATCATGATGGGGTTCTTTTCTTGTGAATTTTAAATTTAAGGTCGTTGAGCAGATGCGCTTTATAGCATTACAACTGCACAACTACTTTCATCTAATTATAATTATAATAACAACAGCATAATCACTACTGTAGCAATAATACATGGTACCGCATTACGTTTTGCCATTTCCATAGGGTTAATACCTGCAAGGCCAGCAATGATGATACCTGCACCTGCTACTGGACTCATGCTACGGCCGATGCCAGCACCTAATTGGGCCATGGAGCCGAGTTGCATAATGCCATAGCCAAAGTCTGCCGCATGCGGTGTAACAGCTCCGTTAAACGCAAGGGCTGCTGCATTACCAGAACCAGAGATAACAGCTAATAAGAATGGACCAAAGGCTGCACCAATTTGAGCGATTTGTTGAGAGTTCTTCATACCATCAATGAGTGCACTTGTAAGTCCAATGTACTGCATACCCGCAGTAAAGGCTGCAGCAGCAGCCATAAGGCCGACTACATCACACATACCATCGCCAGTACCACGGAAGAATTTCTTAACTGCTTCTGTTACATTAGGACGTACAGCAATAATACCGATAGCTGTACCAATGAGCATAGATACAGGAACAGAAATTTCAGGAATCACTGCTACTTGTTTACTACCGAGTACGAGTAATACAAGCGGAATGATTGGGATGATAGCATATAAATAATTTACTTTAAATTCTTTACCTTCTTCTTCGTTAGCATCTTTCAATACATATCCTGTATGCTCTTTCTTAACGATAGCTACGATATTGAGCAAAATAGCTGCTACGACAATGCCAATAATGGCTTGCATAGAGAAACTCGCGATAACGGTCATTACATCTTCACCAGCGAGTTGTGCTACTTGAGGGTTAAACATAAGACCAGGGCTCAATGCACTACCCCAAGTGCCTAAGAAAATAGCAGAGCCTGCCATCGCTGGATGCACACCGGAGCGAATAAGTGCAGGAATTAATAGAGCACCTACTGCCGCTGCACAGCCTGCCGCTGTAGGTAACGCAATGTTGATCAAGAACGTAATAATAACAGCACCAGGGATGATGATTTTAGTCATCTTTTTAAGGCCTGCAGAGATGAAATATACCATGTGCTCTGTACATTTTGTATATTCCATAACATAACTAAAACCAAGCACTGTACAAATAGTTGGTACAAGACCTGGATTTGTAAGTTCTTTTACAAAGGCTGTCGTACCAGCACCAATCTGTCCACCAATAAAGCACATTAACAAGCCCGATAATAACAACACAAGCCGTGTTTCAAACTGTTTAATAATGGCAATAAACGTCGCCACTACGATAACAATACCAGCAATAACCATAATCTCTCCAATCCATGTATTCCCTACCAATAGCAAGTATTCTCTGCCATTCTATTACGGAATACACCCTTCTAACCACGTAAAACATGATATCTTAGCTAGTTAACACAAATCTAACTAAATTATATCTACATCAAATATTACACTGCACTCAACCTAGTTAAGTTTAGTACTTTCTAAACTAAGCTTTCTTAGCACCGTGTCTAATATCTTAGCTCCCGTAACGATGTCATCCATATCTGCAAATTCAGCTGGATTATGGCTGATACCTTCACGGCATGGGATAAAAATCATTCCTGTAGGAACTACATCAGCCCAATGCATGGCATCATGACCTGCACCGCTTGGCATGGTCATATAGTCTACCCCTACAGACTTAACAGACTCTTCAATTTCGCGAATCATGGTCGGATTCATCACTACAGGATGATCTTGTGCAACAGGCTCAATCGTATAGGATAAGCCTCGTTTCTCTGCAATAACATCAATAAATTCCTTAATGAGGATAACTACAGAATCTCGGGCCACCTTAGAAATACTGCGAATATCTACGCCCAGTTTAACGGCCCCAGGAATAACGTTCATCGCTCCTGGCATAACCTCCACTACACCGACTGTACCCACTACTGGAGGCTCTTCTTGCATGGATGCAATCTCCTCAATACCGAGAATGATTTTAGAAGCTCCACAGAGTGCATCATGACGCAAGTTCATTGGTGTGGCTCCACTATGATCCGCATTACCACGAATGGTTATATAGAATCGTTCTGGTGCAGCAATCCCTGTTACAATGCCGATAGGCTTAGCTTCGTGCTCTAACACCTTACCTTGTTCAATATGAATTTCTGTGAAAGACTTTACAGGTCTCTTATATTCCATATGCTCAATAGCATCTGGATTTAAATTACGCTCTTTTAATGCGTCATACAAGGAAATGCCTTGTTTATCTACTAAGCGTTGTAAATCTTGCAATGTCAATTCACCACGCATAGCTTTACTGCCTAATGTGGCTGCTCCAAAGCGGCTAGACTCTTCACACATAAAGTCTACTACTGCAATGGTATGGTCATGTTCAAAACCATCATCAGTCATACTGCGAATCGCTTCGATAGCAGATAATACACCTACAACGCCATCATAATTGCCCCCATTAGGTACGCTGTCCGTATGAGAACCAACCATGACAACCGGTAAATCAGGATTCTTACCTACCTTATAGCCTAGCACATTTCCAAAATTGTCTATCTCTACAGTTAGACCCGCATCAGTCATACAATCAATAATATATTGGCGACCTTCCCAATCTGCATCGGTGAAAGCTAGACGATTTATACCTTCACCAGGTGCAGTCAACTGTGCCATAGAATCAAAGTCTTTAGCTAATCGCTCTCGTTGGATCATATAACACCTCACAATCTAATCCCCATATTACATCTAACTTATAGCCCACCATACATATTTCTATGCATCCATCTATATAGTTATGCATCTATATAGTTATGCATCTATATAATTATGCATCTATATAGTTATGCATCTATAGTTTGGATATATACATCGCAATAGCTCAATCAATATGTCCTATTTTAAATAGTGCGTAGCAATTGTACCTAATGCAACAATGCCATTTAACATATCTTCTTCATCGATATCGAATAATGGATTGTGATGAGGTGCTTTAATAGCTGAGCCCAATACCATATAGGTTGCTCGACCACCACGATCAATAACACGATTTAAGAAATACGCACAGTCTTCACTACCGCCGCCGCTATAATCGAATGGAACTTCTTTAAAGATACCTAATGGTTCAATGATAGATTGTACTTCGCGAGCTAAATCATCGCTAATACGGCCTGCAGGAGTTTCACCTTGTTTTGTAATTTCAAAGGTACAATCATGCATTTCTGCAGCACCTTTAATAATGGTCTTAGTACGTTCAATCATATAATCATTGATTTCTGTAGTAGCACCACGAGTTTCTAATTTAAGTGTTGCTACATCAGGAGTAACATTGCGACCTGTACCACTTTCAAAAACACCTACATTCATGCGAGATGCACCCCCACTATGGCGAGCAATAGCTTGTAAGTTAATAACCGCTGTACAGCCTGCAAGCATGGCATTTTGAGCCTTTTCAGGAGAACCACCTGCATGGGAAGAATAACCATGGAATACAGCATCAAGTTTTGTAGTCGCTAAAAAGCCATGATCACTACAAGCAAAGCAATTAGATAACTGTTCATTAAATCCGATATGCATACCGAACATCAAATCTACATCATCTACTACGCCAGCCTCTACCATCGCTTTAGCACCACGTACGCCTTCCTCTGCTGGTTGGAAGATAAGTTTAATAGTACCCTTCAAGCCATCCTTATGTGTAGCAATATATTCAGCAAGACCAAGGCCCATTGTCATATGTGTATCATGACCACAAGCATGCATAGCCTTCTCATGGCGGGAACGGAAACCATTCTTAGCAGGAATATGGTTAGATGCTTTAGATTCGATTACATCATTGGAATCCATATCTGCACGGAACGCTACTACAGGACCATCATCACTAAACTTCATAGTTGCCACAATAGCTGTTTTACCATAGCCCATCTTCTCTACTAGTTCAGGATCAGCACCTTCATCCATAGCACGAGCCATTGCTGCTTTCATAACATCCTCGCTAGGCAAGCCCATACGAGAATCTAAATCAAGCACTTCTGCACCGAGTGCCACATCATAACCTAAGGCAATTAGCTTTTCAGCTACTTTAGCGGCAGAACGATATTCGAGCCAAGCTGGCTCTGGATACATATGAAAATCACGACGTAAAGCAATAAAATCATCGCGGCGTTGTTGTACGAAATCTTTTACAGACATACTTACCTCCTAAAATACAATAGATACCTATACTTCAACTATATAAAGAGCTACACAAATAGCTAATTAAATAGTCAACCAATAAGATTATGTATACAGAATTATAAATTTCTATATACATCAATAATAATTCTTGTATTTATTATAACTTATATTGAGGTTTTTAGAAATAAAAGAGCATACATACGCAGATCACACAATTTCTTCTTTATTTAATTTTTTTAGTACTTCTCGTTTAATTTGACGGTGTCGATCCCAGGCGATAATGAATACGGTTGCAATGATGCAAATCATGCCAAAAATACCGACCAGCGTAAAACGATTCCCTAGCAATACCCATCCAAAGATTGCTGCTGAGATTGGTTCTAATGATGAAAGTATAGAGCCTTGTAAAGCACCAATGAGTGTAACCCCTTCCATATAAGCATTAAAGGATACGACTGTACCAAGTATGATGATAGCGAATAATCCTAACCAGGTCATGCCATCCCAGAGGGCTTCCGATTCTACTTGTTGAAACATGGCTAAGGATAAAATACCACAGATAAACATGGCAAAACCCACAATGGATGTGGTGCCATATTTCTTTAATAGCTCAATAGGTTGCAAGGTATATACACAGATACTAGCTGCCGATACAAGCCCCCAGAATAAAGCAAGCACATTAAAGTTCGAAACATCTAGCCCTTCTTGCATGACGATACAGAGTGTTCCCACCAAGGCTAATACAATACAGAAAAACTCTGGTACAGATGGCTTTTTAAAGTATCTCAAAAACAAATAGATAATGATCAACGTAGGCGCAACATTTTGAAGGACCGTAGCAATACCGACGCCTGAAATGGCAATGGACTTGAAGTATGAGTACTGAGCTAAAGCAATACCTAAAATACCAAATATTAATAATTTCCCTATATCCTTAGGTTCTGTAAAGATAGAGAAAATACGCTTACCATCCCTTATATACGCAAGTCCTATCGTCAATATACCTGCTATGAGCAAACGCGCTTCTAATAGCCACTCCACATTGATATGCTTTGCACTTTCAAGGAATTGTACAGATGTGCCTGAAAGCCCCCAAAGTAGGGTACCTAAAATGGCAAGGGCCATACCTTTCCATTGTTTTTCCTCCATACAACCTCCTATAACAACTACTTTCACATTATGTACAATCATAACAAAGAGGCCTCTAAACCGCAATATACAGCAAAGAGACCTCAAACTATGTGCGTTTTTCTAGAGCAATTATAATAACTGTAGCGATGATCATGGCCATGCCAATTAGCCCTAATGCACTAAATTGGTTGCCTAACAAAGCCCATCCAAAGAAAGCTGCCGAAATCGGTTCAATAGATGACAAAATGGATCCTGGAACGGCACCTATTCTCTTAACACCTTCTAAATAAGCATTAAAGGATACAATTGTCCCCAAAAAAACAACATTGAAACAGCCAATAACAGTCCATACATCCCACATAGCATACGAATTTGGCTGATGAAATAAAATAGCAGCCACAATACCACTGAGAAGCATACCAAATCCTACAATCGGCAAGGTTCCATATTTATATAGTAAATCTACAGGAGAAACACTATATACAGCGACGCCTACAGCAGATAAGAGGCCCCATACGAGCACTGCCAATGGGAATCGCTCCATAGAAAAGCCATCATTCCCCATCAAACAAATCGTACCTACCAAGGCCAGTATAACGGAAATAATTTCCCCTTTAGAGGGCCTTTTACCATAACGGGCAAGCATATAAATAATAATCATTGATGGCGCCAAGTATTGAAGCACCGTCGCAATACCGGCCCCTGCCAAAGCAATGGATTTAAAGTATGTATATTGGCATAAAGCCATGCCAAATACGCCAAAAACGATAAGGCCTGCTGTATCTTTTAAACTACGAAAGACATGGAAGATAGAATTACCATATTTAAACCATGCATAGATAACAGTCAATAATCCCGCTGTAATTAATCGCATGGTGACTAGCCATTCTAAGTTCATATCTCTATAGTTGCTTAAGAACTGTACTGAAGCACCTGATACACCCCATAAAACGGCCCCTAATAGGGTTAGTAAGACACCTATAATATCATATCGCTTCATAGGATTACTCGTCTAAGAGATCGACGTGCACTTTTACAACAACCTTACGGATTTTAATAGGCTTATCATTAACTGCTAACAGTGGTCTATGAATATCAGATGGGAAGAATACTGCATAATACCCTTCTGGACAGTGGATATGACCTTCATCAGCGGATTCGTTTGCATAGAAATAGCAATCTCGTTCTGGATAGGATTCTAGCGGTTTAACAAGGCCTTTATCTACGAAAAAGCCCATATTTTCTTCGCCGCACACCATAAATTGAATATCTACATAGTTGCGATGAGATTCAGGTTTTGTAGTTTCAAATAACTTGGTTTCTACATCGTCCACATTGGCATACATCATGTCACCTTCAATAGCATGACGGCCGCCTGGCAATGCTTTTAAATCTGTATTTTTTAAGAAATCTAAAGCTCGTACGATGGCTTTAGGATAGCCCATTTTTGTATAATCTGCAGTAATACTAGAGAAAAACATATACGATCCTTTCCCGATATATGGAAATAACACCCGATACATAAGCAATTGTATTACCTTTAATGTTAGCACATATATACATAAAGAACTAGCAATTCTATGATTTCCAATGCATCTACACATACCAGTGATTAGGTCTCAATATTCTCCATTATTGATCAAGCTCTATCCTAATCTATTTCATATATAGTAAAAGCCCTCCATACGCTACATATATGGAGGGCTTTGTGTAAAATACTATTCAAATTTATGACTTACGTCAATTGTTATGCTATTAAGTTGTTACTATATGCAATTATCTATTCAGTTGTAGTGATTCTAACTGTATTTGATACAGTACGTGGACATGTTCTTAACTTTATTCTTGAGTCTTACGAGCAGCGATAATTTCTTCCGCTTGCTTATGTGGAACCTCTTCATATGTATAGAACTGACGGTTAAATACGCCTTGTCCTTGAGTGATGGAGCGCAATGCAGTCACATAATCGGCCATTTCAGCCAATGGTACTTGTGCTTTAACAACAGAAATACCTGTTCTTTCACTT
>ERZ772979.1806-NODE-1806-length-11632-cov-16.573033_pt1 | contig 11632 bp, 11 predicted proteins | sample MGYA00511130_ERZ772979 | MGnify/ENA primary metagenome ERZ772979 (study PRJEB29015, sample SAMEA2738103) | human oral metagenome | biome: human oral; feature: human-associated habitat; material: saliva | place: China | collected 2186 ... | reverse complement strand
CAACCCGCTGATTAAGAGTCAGCTGCTCTGCCAATTGAGCTAATGACGCGGGGGTTTTGCAACCGAGAGATAAATATACAGGCGTGGCATGCTGCGCGCAAGTTATCCAGGGGTGTCGTGGCCTATGTCGCACGCGTGGCGTGAATCTGGTGGACTGACGTTAACGAGTCTCGTTTAGGGCGGGCAGTGAGCGGGCAGACTCGGGCACTTACAATGGGATCGCGGATGAAAGGGGAACGTCATGTCGGACGCGTCGAGCGCGTATTCCACCGTCGTGGAGGACATTCTCAAGCTCGTGTGGAGCGCCGAGGAAGCCGGTCGCGACGGCGTCAAGCCCAAGGATGTCTCCGAACACATGGGCGTCGTTCCCTCGACTGCGACGGAGAATATCCAGCGCCTGGCCCGCCAAGGCCTCGTGACGCACGAGCGCTATGGCAGGGTGCGTCTGACCCCGCAGGGGCGTGCGATCGCCCTGGGTATGGTGCGCCGTCACCGACTCCTCGAAACGTACCTGCACGAGGCCCTGGGGTTCTCGTGGGACGAAGTGCATGAAGAGGCGGAGATCCTTGAGCATGCGGTCTCAGATCGGCTCCTCGATCGCCTCGACCGCGTGCTGGGCTACCCGACCCGTGATCCCCACGGTGATCCGATCCCGCGTGCCGATGGCTCCAGTGATGGCCTCGCTGGTAGCCCTCTCGATGAGCTCGACGCTGCGGCTGGGGGAATCGTCGACCGGCTGCCCGACCGTGACCCCGAGGCACTTCGCGCCTGGGAGGAGATTGGCCTCGTTCCCGGCGCTCGCATCGCTGTCGTCGCTACCGGAGCTGACGGAGTGACGGTCCTCCTCGACGATGGGCAGATGCTTCTCCTGGATCCCTCCCAGGCCTCGGGCATTATCGTCCGGGACTGAAGACGTCGGGGCGAACCTCCAGTAGCCGGTTCGTTTGCGCCTGACGCATCCTCATTGACGAGGCCGGGAAACGACGCAGCCCACCTGACCGATGGGGCCGGGTGGGCTGGGAGCGCCCTCGTGGGGCGCACAGATGGGGAGCGATGGCACTCAGGCGAGCGCAGCGGATCCCATCGACGGGGGCACATGTGCGCCGTGGCCTGCCGACAGGAGAGCCTGACGCAGCGCCGTCATCGCGCTATCGAGCTCCTCGTCGGTGGCCGGTGCCGCCTTCGAGAGTGACACGTCGGACTCGTCGCGCAGGGGAATCACGTGCAGGTGCGTGTGGGGGACCTCGAAGCCGGCGATGACGAGGCCGGCGCGCGGGACGTCAAAGGCCGCCTTCTGGGCGAGGCCGATCGCGCGCGCCACCTTCATCAGGTGCGCAGCCACGTCGGAAGGGGCGTCGGTCCACGCCTCGTAGGAGGTGCGCGGAACGACGAGGACGTGCCCGGGGGAGGTGGGTTCGATCGTTGCGAAGGCGACGCACAGGTCGTCTGCCCACACGAAGCGTCCGGGCCAGACGCCCGTGATGATGTTGTCGAAGACAGTGCTCATGCGACTATTGTCACCTATTTACGTCCGTTTCGTACGGTCATCGCATCCGGCGGGGCGCGCGGGCGTGAACTACCCTGGTGGGGAGTATTGTTACGCGACCCATCGTTAAGCGAGGAACGCACAGATGAGCGAAAATCCGCAGAGTGCCCCGGCCCAGCGCTACACCGCTGAGCTCGCAGGTCAGATCGAGACGAAGTGGCAGGACCGCTGGGAGGAGCTGGGCACGTTCTACGCGGACAACCCCACGGGCAACCTGGCTGGCCCGCTGGCCTCCCGCACCCCTTTCTTCATCCTCGACATGTTCCCCTACCCCTCGGGTAAGGGCCTGCACGTGGGTCACCCGCTGGGCTACATCGCGACCGACACGCTGGCGCGCTACCGCCGCATGAAGGGCGACAACGTCCTGTACACGATGGGCTACGACGCCTTTGGCCTGCCCGCTGAGCAATACGCCGTCCAGACCGGTCAGCATCCGGCTATCACGACGAATCAGAACATCGCGAACATGCGCCGCCAGCTGCGCCGCATGGGTCTGTCTCACGACTCGCGCCGCTCGTTTGCGACGACCGACATTGAGTACGTGCACTGGACGCAGTGGATCTTCCTGCAGGTCTTCAACTCGTGGTTTGATCCGCAGGCCACGGCACCCGACGGCTCCCAGGGCGCTGCTCGCCCGATTTCGGAGCTGGTCGTCAAGCTTGAGTCCGGCGAGATCCGCCCGGAGGATGGCTCCGACTACAACTCCCTGGACCGCGCAGCCCAGGCGAAGGTCGTCGACTCCTACCGCCTCGCCTATGTCTCCGAGGCGCCCGTCAACTGGTGCCCCGGCCTGGGCACGGTTCTGGCCAACGAAGAGGTCACCGCTGACGGACGTTCCGAGCGCGGCAACTACCCGGTCTTCAAGCGCAATCTGCGTCAGTGGATGATGCGTATTACCGCCTATGGTAAGCGCCTCGCCGATGATCTCGACACGATCAACTGGCCCGAGAAGGTGCGCACGATGCAGCGCAACTGGATCGGCCGCTCGGAGGGTGCGACCGTGCGCTTCGACGTGCCCGGCGCGCGCGAGGCCGGCGCCTCCCTCGACTCCCTGGACGTCTACACGACGCGCCCCGACACGCTGTTCGGTGCGACCTTCATGGTCGTCGCCCCCGAGCACCCGATCCTCGGTGGAACCGTCGGCGGCGACGCCGGCGACGAGGCCGCCCTCACCCTGCCCGCCTCCTGGCCCGAGGGCACGAAGGACGCCTGGACGGGCGGCGCTGCCTCCCCGAAGGAGGCCGTGAGCGCCTACCGTGCCCAGGCCGCAGCCAAGTCCGAGGCCGAGCGCGCCGACGAAGATCGCACCAAGACTGGCGTGTTCACCGGCCTGTTCGGCGTCGACCCCGTCAATGGCCGCGAGATCCCGATCTTCGTCGCCGACTACGTCCTGTGGGGCTACGGCACCGGTGCCATCATGGCCGTGCCCGCCCACGACGACCGCGACTGGGCGTTCGCCCGCGCCTACGACCTCGACATCGTGCGCACGATCGGCCCCGCGGACGACCCCTACGGTCCCGACCTTGAGGCCGGCGCGTACACGGGTGATGGCGTGGCCGTGGACTCCGCGAACGACGAGATTGACCTCAACGGTCTGGCCAAGGACGAGGCGAAGGCCGCCATGATCGAGTGGCTGGTTGCCAAGGGCCTGGGCCACGGCACCGTCACCTACCGTCTGCGTGACTGGCTGTTCAGCCGTCAGCGCTACTGGGGCGAGCCTTTCCCGATCGTGTGGGACGAGGACGGTGTGGCGCACGCCCTGCCCGAGGAGATGCTCCCGGTCGAGCTGCCCGAGGTCAGCGACTACAGCCCGCGCACCTTCGATCCGGACGACGCCGATTCGTCTCCCGAGGCTCCGCTGGGCCGCGCCGAGGAATGGGTGAACGTCACCCTCGACCTGGGTGATGGTCCCAAGCGCTACCGCCGCGAGACCAACACGATGCCGCAGTGGGCGGGTTCGTGCTGGTACGAGATGCGCTACACCGACCCGACGAACTCCGAGCGTTTCGCCGGCGAGGAGAACCTGGCCTACTGGATGGGTCCGCGCGAGGGTAAGGTCAGCGGCGGCACCGACATGTACGTCGGCGGCGTCGAGCACGCGGTCCTGCACCTGCTCTACTCGCGCTTCTGGCAGAAGGTCCTCTTCGACCTGGGCCACGTGCCGGACTCCGAGCCCTACCACACGCTCTTCAACCAGGGCTACGTGCAGGCCTACGCCTACACGGACTCGCGCGGCCAGTACGTGCCCGCCGACGAGGTCGAGGGCGACGAGACCAGCGGCTTCACCTACAAGGGCGAGCCCGTGGGCCGCGAGTACGGCAAGATGGGCAAGTCCCTGAAGAACATCGTCACGCCCGACGAGATGTACGACGCCTACGGCGCCGACGTCTTCCGCGTGTACGAGATGAGCATGGGTCCCCTCGACCTGTCGCGCCCGTGGGAGACCCGCGCGGTCGTCGGCTCCCAGCGTTTCCTGCAGCGTCTGTGGCGTAACGCGGTCGACGAGGAGACCGGCGAGGTCACCGTGTCCGAGGCGCCCTCGGACGACAAGACGCGTCGCCTCGTGGCCCGCACGATCGCCGAGGTGACCGAAGAGTACGAGAACCTGCGTATCAACACCGCGATCTCCAAGCTCATCGTCCTCAACAACCACCTGACCAGCCTGGACGCCGTCCCGCGTGACGCGATCGAGCCCCTGATCCTCATGCTCGCCCCGGTCGCCCCGCACCTGTGCGAGGAGCTGTGGAGCCGCCTCGGCCACGAGTCCTCGCTGGCTCGCGAGCCCTTCCCGGTTGTCGAGGACGCCTCACTGCTGGTCGAGGACACGGTCACGGCCGTCGTTCAGGTCAACGGCAAGGTGAAGGCCCGCATCGAGGTCGCACCCTCGATCTCCGAGGAGGACCTCGTCGCTGCTGCCCTGGCCGAGGCGCCGATCGTCAAGGCGCTCGGCGGCGTGGAGCCCCTCAAGGTGATCGCCCGCGCGCCGAAGCTGGTCAACGTCGTCGTCAAGAAGTGAGGTCGCATGCCTGAAGGCGATGCAGTCCGTCGCCTAGCCGGTACCCTCGACGAGCTTTTCGTCGGGGGTATCGTCTCGGCCTCGTCCCCGCAGGGGCGCTTTGCGTCCTCTGCAGCCCTCCTCGATGGGTGGGTTATGCAGCGGGTGCGAGTGCACGGTAAGCACATGTTCATTGGGTTCGTCCCGCCCATCCCGGGCGAGAGCTACGAGGCCGGTGTGTCCCTCCTGGAGGGCGCCGCGGCGGGCAGCGGAGAGCCGATCCTCGGTGAGGACGCTCCCTGGCCGGACCGCTGGGTGCACATCCACTTGGGGCTGTACGGCTGGTGGCGCTTCAACGGCGATGAGACCGTCGTCGATGAGGGCCACGGCGTCGCTCACCGTATCCCAAACGTCGCGAAGGGGGAGTGGAATGGCCACTCTGAGACCCGCTGGGGCGAGGGCTTCGGCGAGTCCAAGGCAGGGGAGTGGGAGCCGCCCGAGCCGGTCGGTGCCGTGCGGCTACGCGTGTATAACGACCATGCGGTCGCCGACCTGATCGGACCGAACCGCTGCGATCTCATCACGGATGAGGAACGCATCAAGGCGGAGTCGAAGCTGGGCCCGGATCCCCTGGATGCCGGGGCGCGTTCGGATGCCGAGGCCATGGAACGTTTCGCCCAGGTCGCTCATTCCAAGAAGCGCGCGATTGGCGAGATCGTCATGGATCAGTCGATCATCGCGGGTGTCGGTAACATCTACCGCGCCGATGCTCTCTTCCTTGCGGGTATCTCGCCGCACCGTAAGGGCGCGAATATTTCGATCAAGCGCCTGCGTGAGCTCTGGGTCCTCATCTGTGACCTGATGAACCGCGGCTTGGCCGCCGGTCGCCTGGACACGATGGATCCCGAGGAGGCCCCCAATCCGCCGATCGAGGGGGACGAGGAGGCCTCGCGCTGGTACGTGTATCACCGTACGGACCGGCCGTGCCTGCGTTGCGGGACGCCGATCCGCGAGGCGCTCATGCAGAACCGGCGTCTGTTCTGGTGTCCGTCCTGCCAGCGCTAAGCGCGCGAACACGCGTCAGAGGAGTGCGGGCCGACAGGCTCGCACTCCTCGCCCTTTGTCAGGCGATCTCTTCGAATCCGAGCACCGAGTAGAGTTCGCGGGCTCCGCCGTGACGCCTGTCGAGGCGCAGGGCGAGAGAGTCGAATCCCCACTGCGAGCAGCGCGTGGCGACCTCGGAGACGAGGGCTGTCGCGATGCCGCGCCTGCGGTAATCGGGGGCGACGATCAGGTCGACCACGAAAGGCCCGTCGGGAGCATCATCCCAGGGGGATTCACGCACGACGAGGATTGCGCCGACGAGCGTCCCCCCGTCCCACGCGCCGATGAACGAGTCTTCGGTGGTCGCTCCGAATGCGCCCTCGAATGTCAGGCGTAGTTCCTCGGAGGTTTCCATGAGCGCCTCAGGCGTGACGTCGTCGTCGTACGCCTCGAGGGTGAGCACCGCGAGCGCGGGGATGTCGAATGTTGTGAGCGTGGCGATCTCAATACCCTGAGGCCGATTCGCCGCTGACAACGCGTCCAGTGGGGCATGTAGAGTTCGAGCTTCCATAAACCAACTATAGGTGAGGGCGCTCACTTTGTCACGGTTCGTGAACGGATTCTCACGGACCGCATCTGATGAGGGCGAACGTCCCTCAGATGTAGAGGGCGGGCTCCTCGAAGAAGTAGTTGGGATCGACGATCAGGTCGCGGTCGCGCGTGTCCTTCTCGGGCTTGGGGAGCAGGCGCGCGGGCACGCCAATCGCGACGTTCCCGCAGGGTACGTCCTTGACGACGACGGCGTTCGCGCCGATCTTGACGCCGGTACCCACGGTGATGGGGCCCAGGACCTTCGCGCCGGCGCCGATCATCACGTGATCTCCGACGGTGGGGTGACGCTTACCCGGAGTCATGGCGACGCCGCCCAGAGTGACTCCGTGGAAGATGACGACGTCGTTGCCGACCTCGGCCGTCTGTCCGATGACGACCCCCGTCGCATGGTCGATGAAGACGCGTCGCCCGATGGTGGCCTCGGGGTGGATGTCCACGCCGGTGACGGCGCGGGCCATGGAGGATAGGACGCGTGCGGGGGTGCGGGCGCCGTGTGCCCACAGGGCGTGGGAGACGCGGTGGGTCCAGAGGGCATGCACGCCCGGGTACGTTAGGGCGATCTCCAGGGCGGACGTGGCCGCGGGGTCGCGGCGCTGAGCCGTGACGAGGTCCTCACGGAAGAGCCCAAGCGCCTTGGTGGGCAGGGCGCTTGACAGGGTCTTCGACAGGGCGCGTACGGTGAGCTTCACTTCGGTCCTCCTGGATGGTCGTCTGGGTCGGGAACGCACAGGTGGCCCCGGATATTCCATCCGAGGCCACCTTAGCGCGTGAACTGGGGCCGATCAGTCCTCGAGGCCGGCGAACAGCGCGGTCGAGAGGTAACGCTCACCCGTGTCGGGCAGGAGCGTGACGATCTTCTTGCCGGCCAGCTCGGGACGGGCGGCGACGGCCGCCGTACCAGCCAGGGCAGCGCCCGAGGAAATGCCCACGAGCAGGCCCTCTTCGGCGGCCGCGCGGCGAGCGAACTCGAGTGCCTTGGCGGTCTCGACCGAGATGACCTCGTCCACCAGCGAGGCGTCGTAGGTGTCAGGCACGAAGTTAGGCATGAGGCCCTGGATGCCGTGCGGGCCGGGGGTGCCGCCGGTCAGCAGGGGAGACTCGGCGGGCTGCACGGCGATGACGCGCACGTTCGGGTTCTTCTCCTTGAGGACCTTCGCGACGCCCGAGATCGTGCCGCCCGTGCCGACGCCGGCGACGAACACGTCGACCTGGCCGTCGGTGTCGGCCCAGATCTCCTCGCCGGTGTGCGCCACGTGGGCGGCCGGGTTCGCGGGGTTGGTGAACTGGGAGGCGATGATGGCGCCGGGACGCTCGGATGCGATGCGCTCGGCCTCGGCGACGGCGGCGGAGACGCCGCCCTTCGGGTCGGTGAGGACCAGCTCGGCGCCGAAGGCGCGCACGATCGCGCGGCGCTCGACGGACATCGAGGCGGGCATGACGATGACGACCTTGTAGCCGCGAGCAGCGCCCACCATCGACAGGGCGATACCCGTGTTACCGGAGGTGGCCTCGACGATGGTGCCGCCGGGAGCGAGGGCGCCCGCAGCCTCGGCTGCGTCGATGATCGAGCGGGCGATGCGGTCCTTGACGGAGGACGCGGGGTTGAAGGCCTCGACCTTGGCGACCACGTCGACGCCGTCGCCGGCCACGTGGTTAATGCGGACGAGGGGGGTGCCGCCGATCAGATCGGCAACGGTGGAGGCAATGCGAGCCATGAGGGGTCCTTCCATAGGCAGGTGTACCCCTGAATTGTCATACCCCGGTCGGATCCTCGTCTAGTTCAACCCGACGGGTTTCCACGTAGCGAAACTTTGCAACACCCGACGAGGCTTGGGCCAGGCATGCCTCAATGGCGTCTCGGTCGCTTGGATCGATCGCAATGCGTAGCGTGACGTCTGCGCCCCAGATCGTGTCGACGATCGCGGCTCCTCGCGCGCGAAGCTCGGCTTCGATGCGGCCTGCGTCCCCGGGGCTGAGCTGCGTTTCGAGGACGTCGCGCCCAACCAGGTATGCGATGGGGGCGCGAGCCACGGCCTCGGAGACTGAGGTGGAGTAAGCACGTACGAGGCCTCCTCCGCCCAGGAGGATGCCGCCGAAGTAACGCGTGACGACGGCCGTCGCGTTCCACGTATCGGAGGCGCGCAGGGCCTCCAGCATCGGGGTTCCGGCCGTGCCCGAGGGCTCACCGTCGTCCGAAGAGTGCTGCAGTGGAGCCGCGTCCGGCGGGTCAATCAGGTAGGCCGAGCAGTTGTGACGCGCCTGAGGATGCTCGGACTTGACCGCGTCGATGAGCTCGCGAGCCTCCTCTGGAGTATCCGTCCTGGCGAGCGTCGTGATAAACCGGGAACGCTTAATCTCAATCTCGTGGGTGAGGAGCGTACCGGAGGCGAGCGTGCGAAGAACGGGCATGCGCCCAGTCTACCGAGAGCTCGCACCCGTCCGTCTGTAACCAGGATCGCAGGCGCGGAAGGCAACGCAATGTGCTTCAGCGCGCTGTTCGTGGTAGTCTTGTCGGGTTGTCGCCGTGCGCCCGCGTGGCGCACCGATCAGAATAGTCGTCGAGAAAGAAGAGGAGCGGTAAGACATGGCAGTTCCCAAGCGCAAGATGTCCCGTGCGAACACCCGCACCCGCCGGTCTACCTGGAAGGCTGATCTTACCGAGCTGAACACCGTCAAGGTTGCCGGCCGTGAGATCCGCGTGCCCCGCCGCCTGGCCAAGGCCTACAAGAACGGCCTCCTGGACGTCGAGGGCTGACCTCGCTTCCACACACGGGCCCGGGACTTGTCGTCCCGGGCCTTTGTCATGCCCGCAATCCCCGAGTGTGAGTCGTCGGCCCCTGCGATCGTCGGCGCACGCCCCATGAGAGAACCCGAGAAGGAACGCACATGAGCCTACCGACGACCATCCTTACTATGAGCGGGGGAGTGGGCCACGGCCTCGTCGCTGCATCCGCCACCGGAGGTACCGAGGACGCCATCGTCTCCCTCTTCCTGATTGCCGCTGCGGCAGCCGTCGCACCCCTGCTCTCGTCGCTCACCCACAAGCGTGTGCCGGACGTCGTCTGGCTCCTGATCTTCGGCGTGATTATCGGTCCGAACGTTCTCGGACTGGCATCCGTCACCGAGCCGATCTCCCTGTTCCGCGAGGTCGGCATGGGCATGCTCTTCCTCATCGCGGGCACCGAAATCGACGTACAAGAGGTGCACGGACGGGCAGGTCGGCGCTCGCTGCTTACCTGGCTGGTGTGCTTCGGCATCGGCTTGGCCGTGTCGTGGGTTGCGGTCGCCGCATCGGGAACGACGGGGGTCGCCACTGCGACGTACATCGCGCTGGCGATCGCGCTGACCTCAACGGCGCTGGGCACCCTCCTGCCCATCCTCATGGAGGCCGGCGTCATGGGGACCACGATCGGCAAGGCCGTCCTCGTTCACGGTGCCGTTGGTGAGCTCGCCCCCATTATTGCCATGTCGCTGCTCCTCTCCGCCCGTAGCCCCTGGGCGTCGGCAATCATTCTTCTCGTGTTCGCGGTGGCATCGGTCGTTGCCGTCGCCCTTCCGACGCGTTTCATCCTGAAGCACCCCGCGTTCGGGCGGACGATCCTGCACGGAGCGCAGACCTCGCAAAAGACACTCATGCGCGTCGTCATGGTTGTCCTCACCGGCCTCATGGCCCTGTCCGCAGTCATGGAGCTGGACATGGTACTCGGCGCGTTCGCGGCCGGCATCATCGTGCGCGCGCTGGCACCCGGCAACTTCACGATGGTCGAGGGGGAGCTGCGCACCCTTGGCTTCTCGTTCCTGATCCCGCTGTTCTTTGTCACCTCGGGAATGAACATTTCGCTGAGCGCCGTCGCGGGCTACCCGTCCCTGCTCGTCGCCTTCGTTGGCGCGATTCTCGTGGTGCGCGGCGCGCCCATCATCCTCATGGAACGCTTCTACGGATCGATCGAGCGCGTCGGGTGGATGGACGCGACGCGCGTTGGCCTGTACGGTGCGACCGGCCTGCCCATCATCGTTGCCGTTACCGAGCTGGGCGTCTCGACGGGCGTCGTGCCCTCGTGGCTCGCCTCCCTGCTGGTTGTTGCTGGCGCGATGTCCGTGCTCCTGTTCCCGCTCCTCGCGTTCCTGCTTGGGCTCGGCAGTGGAAAGGCGCGCTAACCTCCGCTAGTCTTGCAGGCGGCGCACCGCGCCACGCCTCCGTAGCTCAATGGATAGAGCAAGGGCCTTCTAATCCCGAGGTTGCAGGTTCGAGTCCTGTCGGAGGCGCCGACGAGCAATCGTAGCGATAGTCTGTGATTTTACTGGTTGTCTCCGATGAGGACACACCAACAGTCTTCTGATGTTGAGAAGCAGAGTGTGCCAATCGTGTCGATTGCTCCTAGGGTCAAGTAGTTCTTAAAGAAGACTACGTGTTTGAAAACTGTTCCGACCGTCATGTTGTCGACGACGACTTCAAGGCCGGGTGTGATTGTGACCCGAATTGCCCTAGGGTGCCCGGGCCTAGCTCCGTAGGCCTCGCCAAGGAGGGCGAGTTTTTCCTGGTTTTCCCGAACGCCTTGCACCCAGCAGTTCGGTAGTTCATACGCCTTGATGAATCGTGAAGACTCCTCGCGTATTCCCGCACGTTTCCGCGCAAGAAAAATTTCTGGAGTGCATACGACTTGGCTCAGGATTCGAACTTTGTCTTCGAGCTGATTCGTCACCCGCATGAATGCTTGTGACATCTGATCAAGTTTCTCTGAAGTAGTGCTATCGGTGTCTGATAGGAGTGCTTTGAGATCGAGCTTGAGTTGTGCGGTGATGGGATAGCTGTTCATGATGGTGTTCCTCTGGAGGACTGTGATGGTGAGAGATGAGGTCCGCGGTGGTGTAGGAGTGGTGTGTCAGGAGTTGCCCTGCACACTCTGTCCAGCCTCATCTGCAGAAGAGCATGACATGCAGATTTGTTTCGCGCAATATTTAAAAGGGTTAGTACTAGTAAGCTAGTATGCTAGTAAACTAGTAAATATAGCGAGAGGTGGCTTAATTAAGTGGGGCGTTAATAAATTAAAATGGATGTTTTCCCTCTTGTTTTCTTATGTGTGCGAATCCTGGGAAATATCGATTAATGAATCCAAACGTTGGTGGTGCAGTGACCCTTTGTGTTCAAGTAACTTGCTCGAGCAATAGAAGTGTTTGGTGGTTGCGGTCCATCGTGGTAGCGAGACGTACATGTCATGCGCATATGTACGTGAACTTAGGTTGAAGTTGGCGATATTTTGCTGGAGTGGGGGAGGGGCTCGGTCCATCCCTATCGCCTGGATACCGCCTTCGAGGTCGGGCGGACCGATACACGTCGCTGTCATGTGTCGAACCCTGTGTCCTCCACGGGGATTGATTCAGCGTGGCATAATGGGGGGAGCCGAACAGTTGCAGCTGTTCGACTCCCCGGTTTC
>ERZ772979.1801-NODE-1801-length-11654-cov-8.806104_pt1 | contig 11654 bp, 7 predicted proteins | sample MGYA00511130_ERZ772979 | MGnify/ENA primary metagenome ERZ772979 (study PRJEB29015, sample SAMEA2738103) | human oral metagenome | biome: human oral; feature: human-associated habitat; material: saliva | place: China | collected 2186 ... | reverse complement strand
TAACAACAAAACCCCGCCGAGGCGGGTTTGAAATTCTTATGGACATGGTAGCAAAATTTGAACCTACGACCTTCGGGTTATGAAAAGTGGAGCTAGAAGTTCTGTAAATTCGTCTTCGTCTACCTAATTTAGACACCTTAAACTAAGTGGGTGTTTGCGCCTTTTCGCCTCTCTATCCCAATTAATAATTATTTGACGCTCAAAACAGCTGTTAAAACTAACCGAAGGAAGTAGATGACAGAGCCTTGAAAACGTTTACACAGTCGAAGGCGAGACTTAAAACAGTGGCTTGAAGAAATTCTGAGAGCGAAGCTTCTGAACGCATCTAACTAGTCGCTATGAGGTCTTTCATCATCGTTTTCGGAATTTTCACCCTCAGACTGCTCCCCTTCATCTGCTATTGACGAATGATTGTCCATATCCACTTGAGCACTCTCAGAAAAAATCTTATCTTCGATATCGACGAAATTCGCCACGTTCATTCCCGGGGCAACAACATTGCGATACAAATTATCATAATCGATGCTTGATGCAATACCTGTTGTTATTGATGTGTTATAAAGAGCTTTATGTAAATTACTGTATTGACAAGCTGCGCTTGAAAAGTTCGTACTATAGGTCTGTAGTATTTGTTGAAGCGAACTAATTGTCCCACTTAAATCTATTTGTGCCATCATCTTTGAAATTGACTCGGCAAATCCAGACAGCGCCTTATTTAAGCTTTCGAAGTCGACATGGGTACTGCGGATATAGATTTCCCGCTCCATTTCTTTATTTGCGTTTTCTACAAGCGTTCGTGCATACCTATAATCCCGATACAACATCCGGTGCGCGTGCATTACATCGTTACGATATGACCTAATGAACTCATGCTCCTCTGCGACGGTAGATAGTCTATCATCACTGAAGTAGCGAGACCAAAACGAGTTTTCTTCCATTTGCTCAATGGTCTTAGCAAGGCCTTTTTTCTCAAAGCGTCGGGATTTCTTATCGTTGACCACAATTTTAACCTTGTTATTAAACTCCTGATCAGTAAAAACAATCTCAAACAGCTCTCCTAGCGTCTTTTCTTCAAGCTTGTGAATCAGATCATCATCCAAGGAACCCTTCTCATTGCAAACACCAACAATGAGCAATTCTCTGAATCTTCGTTCAAAAGATGCAATGAGTTCAAAAAGAACTCGATCAAACTTCTCTGAAGGACCGTCTTCGAGCATTAAGACGAAATCACTACACTCGTCCAGTACATTTTCTCTAATCTCAGATAATGTTTTCGCAGCATCAATGCTGTCCGAATCAATTGAAATACTACCAATATACATATCATCCCAGTTGGAAAATTGCTCGACGCTTTTCTCTATTGGCTTATTAAACGGAGCATTAGACCCATCGGGAACAGACAATGCGTCAAAGTCAATCTTTCCCTTCTCACCTTTGATGAGAAACTTTACGCACATCTTACGGATTTTTCTAATTGGTTTTTTCTCCTTCATGATTCCTCATTCAATATGTAGGTTGACAGCTATAAAAACCTCAGCTGTCCTTTTTCTTTTAAATATTTTAGGAGATTTTATATGTTGTTGACATGGTCTTACCATATAAAAACCTTTTCGCCGTTAACGACAAAAGGGATTAACTTATTACTTCTATTTCCAAACCCATACCACCACGATATATACAAAGGTGTATAACGAACCGTAGTTAGAGTGTCCAAATAACAGTAATATCTAAATCAGATTGACTATCAAGCCTTAATCAAAAGAAAATTTAAAACCTATTTTTACTAGTTGAATATAAAGTTTCAGTAAAAGTCAACACCCCCGCCAATGGCGAATCTGAAATTCTTATACTTGTGGAAACAAAATTTAAACCTGCGGCCTTCGGAGTACGAGCAGTGAAAAACTTGCTCACGTTAAGCAAATTGCCAGGCAAGAATTTAAAATTGACACATACCCTAAGACAAACTAAAAAAGAAAAGACCAAGCAGGAAACAAAGTTCCTGCTTGGTCTCTGTAGTACGTATGTTCAAATACATCTATTTCTGAGGATACAGAGCCTCAAGGATCTTCTCGGCAGAATCAAATGCGCGTGGCGAGTAATCGATGTACTCTGAGTATGGAATCTCTACGATGCTCTTGTTGGCAATAGCTGGAACGTTCTGCAGGGAACTCTCGCCCAGAAGGGTGTCTTTAGCTGCGGCGTCAGTTGCTTTATTGCGCTCTGCGGTGACGTAAATAATGACGTCAGGGTTGAACTTAATCAAATTCTCGTACGTCAGGCCGTTTGCAGACTGAGTTGTCGCAGGAGTAGCTCCAAGCTGGTCGATGATAGTAAACTCAAGGCTCTTCTCGCTACCGCCAAAGAGACCAAACGTGCCGTCCTTGAGGTTGGTCATAACCAGCACGGTCTTCTTTGCATCTTTCTCGTGTGCTTTAACGCGCTCGTTAATGGCATCAAGGCGCTTCTGCAGGTCAGCGGTATAGGTGTCGGCATTGCTCTGAACATCAAAAATAGATCCAAGGTTCTTAATATCAGAAATAATTCCGGCAAGCGTTGGATCGCCCTGCTCAGAAGATGCCAGCTGTGTATAGACAGAAATGCCTAGGTCAGCGTAGTCCTTTGGAGAAGTCTGGTCCTTTGAAGTAAAGAGACGAGAGCGTCCCACAATAAGGTTGGGATTAGCGGCAACAACAACCTCGCGCGAGAGGCTCTTCTTATCGCCCAGCTGCTTGATGTTCGCATACTCGTCAGCAATGTCTGAAGGCATTGGCGCATCGGGCTTGATAGTACCAATAATCTTGGAGCCAAGGCCCAGACGCAGCAGAATCTCGGCTGCGGAATCTGTCAAGGTAACAACACTCTCAGGAGCCTTGTCAAACTTGGCCTCAAACTCATTGCCGTCACCGTCATAGAGCTTAAACGATACTGGATAGCTCGTATTGTCCGATTTCTTTTCTTCTGTAGCAGGGGTAGATGGGCCAGACGTTGCATTGTTGCACGCAGTAAGACCCAGTCCAGCAGCAGTTGCAGCAAATCCTGCCGCAATGCTCAAAAAATTCCTTCTCGTAAAGAGATTTGAACTTACACGAGGATCCATCGGATATCCTTTCATTCATCTGTTGATACTCAACAGGCGATTAATACACGTAATCAATGCTGATACCATTTCCAGCAGTTGATGGCCTCACCGCACCCTCAACGCCATACACATCAGCAAGTAACTCAGGGGTCACAATGTCCTCAGGTGTTCCCTCAGAAACAATGGAACCCTCTTGTAAGAAATACAGGCGGTCAACATAGTGAGCTGCCATCACAATGTCATGCAAAACAGCCAGACAGCTGATACCAAGGTTGCGAACAAGTCGCAAAATATCAATCTGATACGTAATATCAAGGTGATTAGTAGGCTCATCAAGCACCAGAAACTCTGGTTCCTGTGCCAGTGCACGTGCCAGCATTACACGTTGTTTCTCGCCACCTGAAAGCGTGGCAAACGAGCGGTCTTCAAAGCGAGAAAGGCCAACTTTCTGAATAACGTCGGAAACGATTTCCTCGTCGTGGTCGGTTTCTTTTGATAGCGCCGACTGATGAGGACTGCGTCCAAGCGACACAATCTCTCGAACGGTAAAGTCAAAGGACAGCGAGTTAAACTGGCTTACCACTGCAACTTTACGGGCAAAATCACGACGTGATATTTCAGTGGCGTCGCGCTCGTCCCACAAAATCTGGCCGTCATAGCGATGACCAAGGCCATAAATTGCTCGTAAAAGCGTAGACTTGCCTGATCCATTAGGGCCAAGGATACCCACAAACTCGCCATCTTTCACGTTGAGCGAGACGTCCTTTACGATTTGCTTGTTATGAATGGCGACCGACACATTTTGCACGTCAAGGCGCATGTTACTCACCATCCCTAAAGCTGTAGTTGCGTGCGACCATTATGTAGACAAAGAACGGCGCGCCTACAACGGCGGTCAGGATACCAATAGGAACTTCGGCGTTGCCCAGGATGGTTCGAGCACAAGCATCTGCCCAAAGAATGAAGATAGCTCCAAGTACCAGCGCAGTTGGCACCAGCCTTCGGTGATCGGACCCAACAAACGAGCGCGCAATATGCGGGATGATAAGACCAACAAAACCGATGGTTCCCACCGATGAAACCAGCGTGCCAACCATGAGCGCAGAAATGGTCAAGTATGCCCATCTGCACAAATTGGTATTGAGACCAAGCGTTGTTGCAGCCTCGTCTCCCATCAGAAGCACGTTGAGAGAGCGGAACTGCGTTAAGAAAAACACACTGACGAGAAGTACTACAACAACGGAAACGCCAACATTTCCCCAGCTTGCTCGTGCCAAAGAGCCCATGGTCCAAAACTTCAGATCCATCATGCCCTCAGCGTTAGCGGCAATAGTGATGATGAAATTAGAAAGAGCTGTGAACAGAGCGTTCAAAATCATGCCCGAGAGAACAAGCTTTGATGACGTCATATGGCCGCCGGTAGATGCCAGCAACAAAACGCCAATCGTGGCTATTGTTGAGCCAATAAACGAGAACAGCGGCACCGAAGAAATTCCCACAACGTGTACCGCGCCGGCTCCAAGCATGATGGCACAGGTGGCTCCGCACGAAGCACCTGATGAAATGCCCAAAATATACGGTTCAGCCAAGGTATTTTGAACTGACGCTTGCATGACAACACCCGAAAGCGCAAGGCCAGCTCCGGCTACCACACCTAAGATGATACGGGGAAAGCGCAGCGACCAAACGACCTTCTCGACAGGTCCTCCTGCAGCTAGAGCCTCTGGTAGCGGCATGCCAAAAAGATGGTGCATCAGCACGGCATATGCGTCTTGCAAGGACACGCCGATGGCGCCCATCGTTGAAGTTATTACAATGCTCGCCGCCAGAATTGCGACAAGAACTCCCATGAAAAGACGGAACGGTCCGGCTTTTCTTATCATACGTTACCCCTCTAAAGTGACGCTGCGTTTTTGCGTACAACATACAACGTACAATGCGCGTTACACAGAAGCAGCGGAATTTTTGAAAGTTAACTATATCTTACTTTTTAAGTTGTGAGAAGACTTCGAGTTGAGAAATGCTTAAAATACCTACATCCCTCTGTGGGATGCTCTCCGCGAGGCGGCTACTGCGAGACGACTCCGGTACCAACAGGCAATAACAGACGAGGTCAGACGAGGAACTTTATGGATTTATCAGCTTTACCAGACAGCACAATCACTATCGGAGAGCGCTCCGAAGTTCCTGGTCTTCTTGTTGTTCTCCATGGCTCGCTGCTGATGCCAAAGATAGCTGCGCTTCTTGCTTCCGGGAAACTTGACGCGACCAAGCTCCCCCAATGCCTTGTCATTACTGCGCCGTCTAATCAAGATTGCTATTCCCCTTGGCCAGTGGCAAGCGTGCGAACAGAAGCTCCAAATTTTGGAGGATTTGGACGAGAATTTCTTTCTGATGTCGTACTTCCAGCTGTCGAGAAATACGCTGCTCTAGCTACTCATACCGAAGAGGATACGTGTCCTCTTACCTTGCTAGGTTATTCTTTGTCGGGTCTGTGCAGCCTCTTTGAGATGCAGACAACCTGCCACTTTGACCAGTATCTTCTGGCTAGCCCAAGTACGTGGTTTCCCGATTTTGTTGAAACTTTTGATACCAGCCATGTGCGTTCGAACATTCGCTGGTGCATTGCAAGCGGAGAAAACGAAGGTAAAAACCATCCTGAGCCCCTGCGCTCAGTGAGGCAGACAACAGATGCACTGGTTGATAAGCTGGCGGCTGCTGCTCCGAAGTATCAACGTATGTTGGATTCTTACGATCATCACAAGGGTCTTGAGCTGAGATTGCAGCGTTTGCTGAACTTTGGCTTTGATGCGTAGAGAGCCGTTTTTCTGAGGAGAGACGATTTTATGCATGAAGACGATCTGTCTTCCCTGCTGCGACAACTGGCCGAAACGGCTTTCCCAGCCTCTAATAATTGCTAACAAAAAACCCGCCGATGGCGGGTTTGAAATTCTTATGGTCGCGGGGGCAGGATTTGAACCTACGACCTTCGGGTTATGAGCCCGACGAGCTACCAGACTGCTCCACCCCGCAATGCATGCGCTTATGCGCGGACAAGTACTATACCTCGCGGCACTCTCTACGTCAAGCAAGATTGACGATTTTCTCGCCATAAAGGTATAAGGCTTGCGTACAAGAGCCAAGAAAATTGCACTGTCGCCAGCACAAGTAGGGTCAGACAGCTAAACTATTTATACTGTCTTAAGGGCGCGCTGTGCTTGCGCCAAACAGCTATAGAAGGACTTTTGAGGATGACATTACACGAGCTCCTGGCGCTCTTTACCAGCAAGAACATCGAGTACACTACTGCGCATCTTGACGCGGTGGATCAAAACGCACAGCTTACCGATGTTGCAAGCGATTCTCGTGAGGTCACCTTCGGTTCGCTGTTTGTCTGCAAGGGCGCGAGTTTCTCGCCAGCGTATCTGGCAAGCGCGGTGGAGGCTGGGGCTGCTGCGTACCTCTGCCAGCAGTCGCTCTCGGAGGAATTGCAGGCAGTGGCGCCAAACGTAGCCGCTATTTGCGTGGATGACGTGCGCCTTGCCATGGCCTACGCGGCTGCAGGCGTTGCGGGACATCCCGACAAGAAACTCACCACCATCGGTATTACGGGCACTAAGGGTAAGTCTACCTGCTCGTATATGCTGCGCGCCATCCTTGACGGCGACGAGCCGTACTCCAGGTGCGGCGTGATTGGCGGCATCGAGGTCTTTGACGGCAAGGACACTCAACCCGCGCACAACACCACGCCCGAGGCTCCTGAGCTGTGGCGCCATCTCAAGCACGCTGCGGACGCTGGCCTCCCCTACGTTGACATGGAGATTTCCAGCCAAGGACTCAAGTACGACCGCACGGTTGGCCTTAACCTGAGCGTCGCGGTGTTCTTAAACATTGGAACCGATCACATTTCCCCTGTTGAACACCCTACTTTTGAAGATTACTTTGAGAGCAAGCTGAAGATTTTTGATCTTGCTCGCGTGGCCGTTATCAACAAGAACACCATGATGTTTGACCAGGTCATGGAGCGTGCACAGAAGTGCGAGAAGGTCCTGACTTTCTCCACAACCGATTCCGACGCAACCGTTTGGGCGGACGAAATCACCCCTCACCAGGGCATGGTCACGTTTACCGTGCACACGCCAACCTGGACCGGTGCTGCCGCGCTTCCCATGTCCGGCCTCTTCAACGTGGAGAATGCTCTTGCGGCAATCACCGTTGCCGACTACCTGGGCATTCGCGAGAAGGACGCCGTGCTTCCGCTGATGAACGTTAAGGTGCCAGGCCGCATGGAGCTCTTGAGCTCGCCCGACAACAAAGTAACGGGCTTGGTCGACTACGCCCACAACAAGCTTTCCTACCAGAAGCTTTTCTCGTCAACATCCAAGGAATTCCCTGGTTATGGCCGCTATGTGGTCATGGGGGCCGTTGGCGGCAAGGCGTACAACCGTCGCCAAGAGCTGCCAGAAGAGGCGGCCAAATGGGCGGACTTGATGATTTACACCACCGAGGACTGCAACATGGAAGATCCTGCGGTGATTTGCGCTCAGATGGCCGAGGCCACGCCCGAGGGTGCCGCGCACAAGATTATCCTCGACCGTTACAACGCCATTTACGAGGCAGTTTCCGCAGCTTACGACGACCCTCGCCCGGCGCTGGTGTACTTGCTGGCTAAGGGTGACGAGCCGTTCAACATTATCGGCGGCAAGCACGTTCCGTGGATGACGGATGCCGCCGCGTTCAAGGCCGCTGTCCGAGCCAAGCTGGACGAGCGTGCCGGTCGCGCCGCGCGCGGGTAGCGCGGGTAGCGGCGGTAAGCGCGACCTCCGCAGGTAGGTGCGCCCCGCTGGTGCGAGTCATGTTGCTGCAAAGGTTGGCGAAACAGGTCATGTTGCTGCAAAGGTTGAGGGAGCAGGTCAGGAAAACGCAGATGAGCTGGCGGACGATGGTGCTTCGATTCAGATAATCCTTGAGCCACGTATGATCGAAAAGAATAGCGTGCGATTTTTGGGCCACTAGTCAGTTTCTTGCATATTTGAGTGTTTATATTCATTCTGATGTATACGTAATTTTTGACCTCAAAATTATGTGCCGAAAAAGGTAAAAAAGCCGTTTAGTTGGAAATGAAAATTAAAAATTAGACGTTTTATCTCCAACTAAGACGATTTTTTACCTCCTCAAAAACTTTTATCTGGGCAAACACTGTATGCAGAAAAATGAAATCTCCAACTAAACGCATTTTTTACCACTTTGGCGTGCGGGCGCAGTTACGTCCCAAATTACTCAGACATGGCGAGAGAATCAGGCTCCATGAGAGCTCTCATGAAGGGGCTTTCGAAATCAGCTTCGGACATACTTCAAAGCGCGCCTGAAAAGTGCAAAGAATCTGTATTTCAGATACAGATTCTTTGACGAAATCAGGCAAATCCACAGTTTCTTTTACGTTTTCAGGCAAACGTTACAGATTCTTTGCAGAAATCAGGCGCGCGCCGAACACACCGCTGCCTGGCGAGAAACCCGTCCACTAGCAGCGGTTACGCACAAGAAAGCCCGGTACCCACATGAAGTGGATACCGGGCGGAAGGCACGTTTTCGCAGCTAGCGCGGTTGCGCCGTGCGGCGCTCGCGGTCGCGACGTGTTACTCGTTGTCGCCGGCGGTTGCCTGAGTTGCGGAGATTGCCTGATCAGCATCGGAAGCGTCTGGCCAAGACCAGTCGGTAAATGCTGGGTGATCATAGCCCTTCTCGACAGCAAACTCGAAGGCCTCGGTGCGGAACTTCTCCCACTCGTCGATCTGATCTGCCCACTTCTGAGCGTCAATCATGCGGAGAGCGTCAGCAGCAAGTGCCCAACGGTCCATGTTATTCAGGCGCAACATGTCGTAAGGAGTTGTGGTGGAACCCTGCTCCTCGTAGCCGTGAACGTTGAAGTTGTCGTGGTTTGGACGGTTCCAAATCAAACGACGGACGGAACCAGCGTAAGCGTGGAACGCGAAGAGAACTGGCTTGTCTGCGGAGAAGAGCTTGGTGAACTCCTCGTCGGAGAGAGCCTCGTTGTTCTCGGAAGCATTCTGAATCTTGAGCAGGTCAACAACGTTGACAAAGCGAGCCTTAATGCCTAGCTTACCAAGCATGTCAAGAGCTGCAAGGAGCTCCTGAGTTGGGACGTCGCCGCAGGATGCGAGAACAATGTCCTCCTCGCCAGCCTCAGCGTTGGAAGCCCACTTCCACTCCTTAGCACCAGCTGCAAGCTCCTCGCGAGCCTCGTCGAGAGTTACCCACGTTGGAGCAGGCTGCTTACCAGCGAAGATTGCGTTGATGCAGTTTGTGGAGGTGTAGCACTTCTCGCCAACTGCAAGCAGGAGGTTAGCATCTGCTGGGAAGTAGATGTTGGTGATGTGGTCGTTGTTGAAGCTCTTGTTAAGCATGATGTCAACAAAACCAGGATCCTGGTGAGAGAATCCGTTGTGGTCCTGGCGCCAAACGTGGCTGGAAAGGACCAGGTTGAGAGCGGAGATAGGCTTGCGCCATGGAATGTGGCGGACGGTAGCCTCGAGCCACTTAGCGTGCTGGTTGATCATGGAGTCAACGATGTGAACGAATGACTCGTAGCTAGACCAGATGCCGTGGCGGCCGGTCAGGGTGTAGCCCTCAAGCAGGCCCTCGCACTGGTGCTCGGAAAGCTGCTCGATAACGTTACCAACTGGGGAGATGTGCTCGTCGTTCTCGAAGTCGTCGTTGAAGCCGCCGAACCACTGCTTGTCGGTTACCTGGAAGGAAGGCTGCAGGCGGTTGGAAGCGGTCTCGTCAGGTCCGAAGATACGGAACTCGGAGCGGTTGCTGTTGATGAGCTCAGCGGTGTACTCGCCAAGGACGCGCGTTGCCTCAGTAGCACCAAAGCCGTGGCCCTTCTCGGCAACTGGGATCTCGTACTTCTTTGCGTCAGGAAGGACGAGGTTGCGGCGGATTGCGCCACCGTTTGCGTTAGGGTTAGCGCCGAGGCGGAGGTCGCCCTTAGGCATGAAAGCGGTGACCTCTGGACGGATTGCGCCCTTCTCGGTGAAGAGGGTCTCTGGCTTGTAGGAGCCCATCCAGTCGCGAAGAACCTGGAAATGAGCCTCGGTGTCGCGAGCGGATGCCAGTGGAACCTGGTGTGCGCGCCAAGAGCCCTCGGTCTTCTTGCCGTCGATGTAAGGAGGGCAAGTCCAACCCTTAGGGGTGCGGAAGATGATCATTGGGTAGTAAGGGCGGGATGCGTCACCTGCGGCTGCGCGAGTCTTGATAGCGCAGATCTCGTTGAAGACGGCCTCGAGAAGAGCTGCGAAACGACGGTGGATGGATGCGTGGTCCTCGTCGTCGAAGCCTGCAACAAAGTTGTATGGGTGGTAGCCCATGCCGCGGAAGAACTCGTCGCGCTCACCGTCGGAAATACGAGCAAGGATGGTTGGGTTAGCAATCTTGTAGCCGTTGAGGTGCAGGATTGGGAGAACAATGCCATCGGTCAGTGGGTCCATGAACTTGTTGGTCTGCCAAGAAGTTGCAAGTGGGCCAGTCTCTGCCTCGCCGTCGCCGACAACAGCGACTGCCAGCAGGGATGGATTGTCCAGGACGGCGCCGTATGCGTGGGACAGGGTGTAGCCCAGCTCGCCGCCCTCGTGGATGGAGCCTGGAGTCTCAGGTGCGTAGTGGGAAGGAATTCCGCCTGGGTAAGAGAAGCGACGGAAGAACTTCTGGAGGCCCTCTTCATCGTCGGTAATGAATGGGTAGGTCTCGCGATAAGTGCCGTCGAGCAGGGACTGTGCGGTACCTGCAGGTCCACCGTGACCAGGGCCCATGAGGAAGATGGTGTTCTGGTTATGGTCGCGGATGAAGCGGTTGACGTGGCCAAACAGGAAGTTTAGGCCTGGGGTGGTTCCCCAGTGGCCAACCAGGCGATGCTTAACGTCCTCGCGAGAGAAACCGTCCTTCATAAGAGGGTTGCTGCGAAGATAAATCTGACCAACAGACAGGTAGTTAGCTGCGCGCCAATACCTATCGACGCCGGCAAGCTCGTCCTCAGATACAGGCTGATTCAGGGTCTGCCAAGGTGTGCCGTACACGGGCTGAGCCATGTGCTCCTCCTTTTCTTGGGCTGCCGCCTGCGCGTTTACGCAGGTTAGGCAACCTCGTTGCTTCCATCACCTGAGCGAGTGTTTTGTTCGCCGTCCGTGAAAGCGTACGTGTAGCCACATTTTGTGCTGTGCACGCAAAGTACGTGCGCATTTCTGCGCAGGTACACCGCTTTTAGAGCGGACATTCCCGCCTTGCGACGAGAGCTAGAGCGAACATAACAACACATACATAACAGTATGATGCTTCGGCTATGTTTCAAATACTACTCTAAGTGATAAAACGTTTTATCAAGATGAGATTTCTGGAAAATTCTTTCCGGGGAGGCTTTTAAGGCGTCTTTCGATCAGCAAAACGATCCCCCAACAGTACCCAACAGTACCCACGATGCCGAAATTTGCCCAAAATGGTGCCCAAGTGGTAAAAAATGCGTTTAGTTGGAGATTTCATTTTTCTGCATACAACGTTT
>ERZ772979.1798-NODE-1798-length-11671-cov-7.730458_pt1 | contig 11671 bp, 12 predicted proteins | sample MGYA00511130_ERZ772979 | MGnify/ENA primary metagenome ERZ772979 (study PRJEB29015, sample SAMEA2738103) | human oral metagenome | biome: human oral; feature: human-associated habitat; material: saliva | place: China | collected 2186 ... | reverse complement strand
ATCGAGGGGACGGGCGTCATTCGGATCAGCCGGAAGGACTACGAGAAGTTCTTCGAGACGACGGAGATCGGCGGCTGACGGGTGATGAGGATCCTGCGGATCACGACCAGCTGGCGGAGGCGGGCCACGGCCACCCTGACCGCCCGAGCGTCCAGGGCCCAGCGGGACCGGGCCCGCTGGCCGCCCGCCCTGCGGATAGCGCTGCGCGCACTGCGCCGAACCGCACGGGCGCTCCTGGTGATCGCCGTCATGGCGGCAACGGTCGCAACGGTCGAAACACTGGACCTGTGGTGGACCAGACCACCGACACGCGCAGCAGGCCCCGTCCCCGACGACGCGGACACCTACGAATTCTGCACCCAATGCAACGCCGAATGGGAATGGCGGACCAACACCGGCATTCTTCTCTCCCCCGTTGGTAGGCTCCGGGAGGAGCACCACTCCTGGGTCACCGACATCAGATGGGCACGGAAAACGACGCGCCCCGGCCCCTCCTATTTCAACCCTCTCGAACTACGGCTGGGCGTGTCGGAGCACATCGACGGCCTGGGAACACTCACCCTGGTGGAGGTCTGGCCCGAACCACTGATAGAACGCCTCTACAGGGACTTCGCAGGCCATCCCCCCAGACTGGCTGGTAGGAGGATGCGGCCCCTTCCCGGGATTCCTGATCTGCCTGGAGCCCGTCCCCGGCACCACGGTCTACGACTGCTACGACCCGATATACGGTGAGGGCAAGGACGAGGATTCCAGACCTGTCCGCGAACCCTGACCCCCAGCAGGGAACAACCGCCCCGCCCCCGTCGTCGACGCGAGTGATGCGAACGCAGCGCAACCAGCGCGCCTGCATACTGACGGATATCGACCGCGCGCCGACCAGGGCGAGGAAGGTGTTCACGCCCTCGTCGATGTCCTTGCAGATCCGTGAGACCGTCGAGCGGCTGATCCCGGACTCGTTGCCCAGGGCCTTGACCAGGTCATCGACCTTGCGGGTCGAGACCCCCTCCCTCGATCCAGGCTGAGCAGATCACGGCGTACAGGGCCTTGTCGACCCGTTTGCGTGGGCAGAGCAGGGACGGGAAGAACGATCCCTGCCGCAGTTTGGGGATGGCCAGGTCTACTTCCCCGGCAGTGGTGGCCAGCTTCTTAGGGCGTTTGCCGTTTCGTCGGTTGGAGCGCTTACTGGAGCGCTCATAGGGACCCGCGCCGATCTGGGCGGTGGCCTCGGCGTCGATCAGGTCCTGCAAGCCGGCCTGAAGCAGACGACGGAAGACGTCATCATGGGCCAGGTCCGGGTCGGACAGGACTTCCTGAATCAGGACGGAGACGGCAGACTGGTCACTGGGCATCGTGGGAGTACCTCCTGGTGAATCTTGGTCGAGAATCCGGGTCCCACGATGCCCCCTCTGTTCTTGTTCTCAGTCAGCTACACCAGCCAAGGAAGCCCCGCAGGAATTGCCACCACACTAAGAGACCCACCCCCGGGTCAAAGTCGCAAGGGCCGAGCCAGCACCAGCGGGACCGCTATGCCATGGTGGCTGTGCCGCACGACCTCACCTTGCCGCCACGGAACTTCGTCGTTCCACGCTCGACGTCGCCGTCGTTGCGCGGATCTCGCACATGAAATGGCTCATCGAGCCTGGGATCGAGCCAGATAAGCAGAACAGACCGGTCGAGCGGTCACGCGTGCTGCTGTCCACGTTCGAGCGCTACGAGGACCGCTGGGATCTGCTGCTGGTCGACGAATCGGAGGCGCCGGTGCTGCAAGAGCGCTACCGGGACTTCGTGCAAGAGGGGCGTGTCGAGTTGACTCCGGGGTATGCCCGGTACGCGGTACCGCCGGAGTGGTGATGTCATCAGTCTAGATGCTGAGCGCCCCGCTCGCAGCCGTATCAAACTCAGTCCAACGCCGGTTGTGGTGCTCGAGGATCAAGAACCATAGGCGGATAGAAGTCGTACGACCATATTGGTCTGATGCATGGGGTTGGTCCTGTAGTCTGTACGCATGGCCCTTGACGAGCGTGAGACGCGGAAGCAGTTGATTGACCCCTTGCTGGCCGCGGCTGGCTGGTCGGATGATCAGATCGAAGAAGAGTACGTCTATCGTCCGGGTAAGCTCCGGCTCCTTGGCGAGCAGACAGTGCGTGATGAGGTGCAGTACGTTGACTATGTTCTGCGTACCCATCCACGCGGTGCAATCCTCGCTGTTGTTGAGGCCAAAGATGAGGCGCATGCACCCGGCGCAGGGATGCAACAGGCGCTGGCGTACGCCACCGATGTCTCTGCTCCTTTCGCGTTCGCGACCAATGGTCACGAGGTCGTTGAGCAGGATATGCGCACTGGTGCCGTACGCCGTCTAAAGGTTTTTCCGGCAGCCGGCGAGCTTCTCGAGCGTTGGCAGTCCAACGAGTCTTGGCGCAGTGAGACAGTGACAAGTCACAGCGGTCAGGTCACCAAGAATCCATTGCTGCAGCCCACGTTCAGCCTGCCGGGTGTGCCGTCGATGCGGTATTACCAGGAGCGCGCAGTTGCTGCCGCCATTGAAGAGATGCTCATCGGACGGCACCGAGCCCTGCTTTCGCTTGCAACCGGTACGGGTAAGACATTCATCGCCTTCAATATTGTGTACAAGCTCCTTGCGAGCCGGTACCTTAAGCGCGTTCTCTTCATTGCGGACCGAGTCAGTTTGAGGGACCAGGCGTACAACGAGTTCGGGGGATTCGGGGAGCGTCGCGGTGTTGTGGTGAACGGCAACATTCCGTTCCGGCGTGATATTCATTTCGCTATCTATCAGTCGCTCTACGCAATGGCGCCGAATGGGCGTCGGGTTTACGAGCAGTACCCGAGTGATTACTTCGACCTCGTTATCGTGGACGAGTGCCACCGAAGTGGATATGGCGACTGGGGAGCCATCCTTGATCACTTCGACAGTGCGTTTCACCTTGGCATGACCGCGACGCCAAAACAGGACGACTCGATCGATACGTATGCGTTCTTCGCCTCCGAGAACGCAGGCGACGACGGACAGCCCCGCCCTGTTTTTGAGTACTCGCTGGGGCGCGGGATCGATGACGGATACCTCGCCACATACAAGGTGATCCAGATTAAGACGAGTGTCGATGAGGGTATCGTGATCAGCGACGAGGTTGAGCGGGGCGCGGAGCTGATTGTCCCGGAAGGCACTTCAGCACGCGACGTGTATACGATGGCAGAGTTCGAGCGCGCATTGGTGGTGCCAGACCGCACGCGGGTCATGTGTGAACACCTTGCGGGAGTGCTCCGCATGTACGGGGCTCTCGATAAGACGATGATCTTCTGTGTCACGATGGAACACGCCGAGCTTGTCCGGAGTGAGATGCAACGGCTGCTCGGAGCCGAGACAGGCAAAAACCTATACGCCGCGCGCATCGTGAGTGAGGAGCGTGACGCGCAGGCGACGCTCGAGCAGTTCCAGCTCGCGTCGTCGAGTGAGCCTGTGGTCGTGACGACCGTTGACCTGCTCTCGACCGGAGTGAACGCCCCTTCGGTGCGCAACATCGTATTCATGAAGCCGATCGGGTCAGTGACGACGTTCAAGCAGATCATCGGGCGTGGAAGTCGCATCGATCAGTTGACCGGCAAGACCTTCTTCCGGGTCATCGACTACACGAACGCGACGAGACTCTTCGACCAGTGGGATCTGCCGAGTCAGCCGGTTGTGCAAGGGCCAACAGAGGGCGTCCAGAGAATCGCCGGATACGCACAAGATCAGGAGACGGCAGAGTCTCTCGCTGGTGCGGCATACTCGATTCGATTGCAGGGACGCCTACTGGCCGAAGGGCGTAGCAACGATGAGGGCCGCTTCGAGATCCTCGATTTACCGGGCGCTGTTGTCGATCTATTCATCACTGCTGTCGGGTATTCCCGGCGTCGCCTCCGTGTGGACACGAGGTCGGATGAGGCCACGGACCTCATCGTCACCTTACGTCGTCCGTCACAGGGAGGACGTCGCGCCCGGATAACAGGCATCGACGTCTCGATTGCGGACGAGGTGGAAGTCGACCTTGGCAACGGGAACGTACTGTTGACTGCTGAGTACCTGGCGCGGGCTCAAAACGTAATCCAGGAGCGTGTCCATTCCGTCGACGAGCTGCGTCGCGCGTGGACAACTCGAGCTCCCCGAGTCGCTCTCGAGGAGTACTTCGCGATGCGCCAGGTGACGCCTGAGCTACTGGCTCTCGTGCTCGGACGAACCGATGTTGACGCTTTCGATCTGTATGCAGCGGCAGCATTCGATAAGCAGATGACGAGTCGTGAAGCGCGTGCGACGGGTGCCTATGCCGAACTGAAGTCCAAGTACCAGGACCTGCCCGAGGGCTTCATCGAGGCAGTCTTAGACAAATTCCGGATTGGTGGGGTTGCCGAGATCTCTAGTAGTGAGCTCTTCGGGCTTTCTCCCTTTACGTCGGCCTGGGGAGGGGTTTTCGGGGTAACGTCCCGGTTTGGCGGACCGGAAAACGTGGCTGCCTTCCTCCAGGATGTCCATGATGCCCTTTTTGATGCAGAAAGCAACGAATGACTATCCAAGAGCTTCAGGCCAAAATTAAATCGGCGTCGGATAAGATGCGTGCCGATGATAACACAAAGAATGCACTTAAGTATCTCGAGCAGTTGACATGGCTGCTGTTCCTTAAAGTCTTCGACTCGATGGAAGACATCAAGGAGATGGTCGCACGCATCGACGATGCGGAGCATCGGCCATTGATCGCAGAAGCTTACCGTTGGAAAACCTGGGCGCGTAACCCTGATCTGACCGGCGACGACCTCATTGACTTCGTGAGCGACGATCTCCTGCCGTACCTTCGGGAGTTGAAGGGCAGCGCGCGCGCCCAGCGTATCGCTGCGATCTTCGGCGAGATCCGTACCGTTATGAAGTCGGGCTACTCTCTCAAGGAAGTCATTTCAATCGTTGACTCGATCGATTTCCATGCGCTCGACAACCACCATGCGATGAGCGTCCTTTATGAGTCGCTCCTTGCGCAGACCGCCGATGCTGGATGGTCGGGCGAGTTCTACACGCCGCGCCCCGTTGTCGAGTCAATGGTGCGCATCGTTGATCCCAAGCTTGGCGAGCGGGTCTATGATCCCTGCTGTGGATCCGCTGGCTTCCTTGTGGCTTCCGCCGAGCATATTGCGTCCTCGACGAGCACGGTGGAAGAGATGGAAATCTTCAATTCCGCGACCTTCTTCGGTCAGGAGTCGGGAGAGATTGCTGCCCTCGTGGGGACGATGAACCTCATTCTTCATGGTGTCGAGGACCCGCAAATCGTCCGGCGAAATACGCTGGAGCAGGAAGCTCGCAACGTCAGTCCGATTAACCAGTACAACGTCATTCTAACAAATCCGCCATTCGGTGGCACTGAAAATCCGCAGGTGCAGCAGAACTTCCCAAGCCGCTCCGCTGCTACTGAACTGTTGTTCCTTCAACATTGCATGGCGTGCCTGCGCGACGGTGGCCGTGCTGCGGTTGTCCTGCCGGACGGCATCTTGTACCGCGCTGACACAGCGTTCTCCACCGTGCGTCGACGTCTCCTGAATGAGTTCAACGTGACGGCAGTCGTGCGGATGCCAACGGGAGTGTTCCCGACGGCCACGGACACGCGTACTAATCTGATCTTTTTTTCGAAGGGAGGGCGAACCGAAACGATTCGGTACTACCAAATCCCCACTCCTCCTGGAAAACGGTCTTACAGCAAGACAAACCCGATCACGCGCGATGTGCTGGCGGGTGCTGAGCGTTGGCTGGTTGACGGAATCGAAGATGAGTACTCTTGGTCGATCGATTACGACACGATTGTTGACAGCGGGTATGACCTCGATATTCCTTGGCCAAATGCATCGTTTGCGACTGACGCGGCTTCGGCGGGAGTGCGTATTGAGGACCTGCGGGCGCGGCTTGAAGCGCTGACGGACTTGACTGAAACGTTGGCTGCTGCGCACGGATCGCTTGAGTCATACCCGCTTGGCGAGAGCATCCCGATTGGTGAATGGGTGGTCGAGTCAGGGGCGCGAGCAGGTAATCGAATACCAGAGAAACTCGTCGGCGTCTCGAACAATGGTGGTCTGGTGCCTTTCAAAGGCAGTTCTGCGAAGGACACAAGCCGGTACCGTGAACTCCGACCGGGAGACTTCGTCTACAACCCGATGCGTGTCAACGTTGGCTCGATCGCGCTGTGTCGTCGGGAGGAAGAGGCTGGTTGGGTGAGCCCTGACTATGTTGTCTTTCGGCTTGTTGACGGTGCACCCTTCGATGAGGAGTTCCTCCTCATGTACCTGAAGAGCGAGCAAGGCAAAGCTGAAATCGTGCGTGAGAGTCGTGGTGCGGTGCGTCGTCGGCTCTACTTCGATGGAGTCCAGAAGATCAACGTGCCAGTACCAGGCAACAGGGACTCCTGGACGTCCCTGATTTCATCGTTCGCGGCGCTGCGTCGTTACCTGCGCGAACTGCCGGTGATGGCTATGGGAACGCTGGCGGCGCTTGAGACGGCGATCTTCAGCTCTCGGCAAGTCTCAAACGAAGCACCTTCGCAAAGGTGAAGCATCAACAACATTTTTGCATTGTGTAGCGGCAACAACCATTAGGAGGCATGGTGAGGCTCGGCGGCTCAAGTGAGGTAGCTCAGGAACTCGGTGTATCGCAATCGCGAATAACGGTCCTGCGGCGGCGCGCCGACTTTCCTGATCCAGTAGGAGAGATCGCACAGGGTCTGATCTGGGACCTTGATGTCATTCGGGCGTGGAATCAGTCTAGCCTCCGTCGGTCGAGTGCAGGGCGGTCGGCGGCTGAAGAAGCAAAGCGGACCCTGGGTGGTCGGTTCGTTCTTGAGTGCGACTTGATTGGGGCGGGCGGCTTTGCGGATGTTTTCAGGGCGATCGATAAGAAGACCGATACTACGGTAGCGATCAAGATTCTTCGCGACGTTGAAGAGGTTGACGAGGAGTCGATCCGGCGCTTCCAGCGCGAGTTGAGGATCATGGAGGGACTTGCTCACCCGAACGTATTACAGGTGATTGCTCAAGGCGATACGCCGGACGGCGAGATTTGGTACGCGATGCCGCTCGCCCAAGGAAGCCTGGCCGACTACGTTCCTCATGTGAAGGATAATCCACCGCAGATCGTTGAGATCATGCGCCAAATCTGCACAGGCCTGGAGTACATCCACGCGAGAGGTATCTACCACCGAGACTTGAAGCCTGGGAACGTGCTCAGGCTCGGTGTGGGCGACGATGCGAACAGTTGGGCGCTTTCCGACTTCGGGCTCGCGGTGATGGTCGAACGAGATACGGATCCGCTGACGTCCACATATCGGCAGGGACTGGGGTCGTGGGTATACACGGCCCCAGAGCAGTGGCACAACGCGCGGAGAGCCAACCATCTCTCTGACATCTACGGGCTCGGAAAAATCTTGCAGGAGCTCGTGACTGGAGTGTGGCCCGTAAACGCTGAGATTCCACCGGGGGTTTTCAGACCCGTCATTGAGCGCGCGATTGCAAATGAGCCCACCGCGCGGTATCAGTCTGTGGCCTCATTTAATGAGGCGCTCGACCGAGCGGTCGGTGTACAGGCAGGCCATCAGGACTGGGAGACGCGTGAGGAGCAGGCAGAGCGGCTGCGTGACCGGTTGCTTGGGAAGCCGAGCCAGGAGGAGCTTGCGGAGCTTTTTGAGTGGGCTCAATCTTTGAATGAAGACGACTCAGATGACATGACTGCGCTTACGCGTGTCTTGCCATGGGCAAGCTCTTCATCGATTGAGTATCTATGGAAGCGGGAGCCGCAAGCATTCGTTCGAGTTGTAGGGCGTTTCTGTAACTATGTCGGCACGAATAGCTTCTCGTTTGAATACTGCGATACGCTTGCAAATTTCATGAGGCGAGTGGCGCTGGCGACAGGTGACCCGAGCGTCCTCGGGAAACTGGTAGCCGCGCTCGCGAGCCTCGGGTGCCACCACAACCGGTGGCATGTACGTGATGTGCTCGTCGAGCTTCTTCAGGGTGTGAAGAGTCGCGATCAAGCTGCAGAGGCTGTCGAGGCGCTTCGCTCAATTCCGATTGACGAGGCTCGCTGGTCAGTTACGGACTTCACGCTCCGTACGCTTCCTGGCAGTATTCGGGCTGGGGTCAGTGCATTCCTGGTCGAGGCGTCATAACCGGAATGGGCGTAAGGTGAACGTTACGGCATTTCTCGTAGCACCTGTCTGATCGTCGACTTGCTCACTCTGTATGTATCCATTAGTTCGCGCGGGGCTGTCCCGTCTTCGAACCTGACTCATGACACCTTGGTGGGTTGTGGGTGGGCTGGTGTGAGTTTTCGTTGGTATTGCGGTGTCGGGGGTCTGGTGGTGGGGCACTAAGAGACCATATGGTGCGGTGGTATGAGCCCGTTTCTACGCAAGGTCAGGACCTCCTCGGGGGCCACGGCGGTGCAGATCGCGGTCAAGGAGGACGGCGTGCGCCGGATCGTGGTGGAGACCTTCTCGCCATCGAGGGCCTCGGTGTAGGCCAGGCGGGAGGCGGTGTGCAGGTTAGATGTAGCCGGTCCTGGCGCCCTTGCCCCGCTTGCAAGCCTTCGCCTCGGGTGTGCCGCATCCGTGGATCCTCATAGCCGTCCCCGGGTGGGATGCGTCCGACCTTCATGACGTCCAGGTGGATCATGTGGCCTGGGAAACGGGCCAGGACGGGTTTGCCGGCCCGGTTGGTCTGTCCGGTGGGGGCGATGTCGCCTCGGCGGCTTGGGCCGGCTCTGCCCAGCCAGCGGGTCACGGTACGCACCGACACCACTGCCCCGCGTACGGCGAGCTCGTGGCTGATACGGCGGGCGGACCACTTTTGGGCACGGCGCCAGTGCTCGATAAGGTCCATGGTGCGCGCGCTGGTCCGGGTGGGGCGGTGAAGCGGAGCGCTGGAACGGTCCTCAAGCGCCTGTGCTCCGCCCTGGCGGTAGTGAACGACCCACTTCAACAGCGTGGGCGAGCGATACCGGTGTTGGCGGCTACACGGGCGATAGGACGACCGACCTGGACATGCATCACGAGCCGGTAGCGGCCCTGAGGCGTCAACGCAGCGTTACGGTGGGTCATGGAGTGCGGCTTTCTCCTGTCAGAAGGATGATTCAGCACCACCCATCCTGACAGCCCAAGCCCCGCTGCCCCACCCCACGACTACAACTTCATGACCCACAATACCTAGATGCAGCAGTTTGATCTATCGCCGGTAGACCACGTCTACTTGGCAGAGCAGGGTTGAGTTGGAGGGTCTGGGGAGATCCCGTCGTTCGTTGGCGACGTTGAGCTGATGAGTTGCGTCAGTTTCCGAGGAATCGGTGGGCGAGCACGCTCACCACGTCGTTGGGGTTGACGGTTTCATCCACGGGAACAGTGAGCTGGTCGAGAAGCAGTCCGTCGAGGGCGTAGTGGAAAAGCGTGATGTCTGCAGGCTGGCCGGGTAGGCCCATCTTCTCGTTGAATTCGATGTCGGCTTGAAGCCCTGCTCGCCGCCAGGCAGTGAGTGCCTCCGCGACGTGCGGACGGCGGGTGGCTTCGAGTCGCAGCTCGAAAAGCGCGATCGCAGCATCGCGGTTGTCTGTCAGCCGGTGGACGATGTCGCGCAGGTACTCGGTGAATAGTTCAACACCGGGAGGTCGCTGGGCGAGGTCCGCGTGGATGTCGGGATCGGGCTGCAGACGTTCACCGATGCGGAGCAGGATCGTGTCGATGATCTCATCGCGCGAGGCGAAGTAGTTCGAGGCCGTCCCTCTCGGTACTTCTGCCTCGGTATCGATCGCCCGATGCGTCAGACCGCGCGAGCCTTGCTGGGCGAGTACCCGTACGGCGGCGTCGGCAAGCAGCGTGCGTCGCTCAGCATTACGGGCCATGTGATCATGCTATCGCAACCACTACTGATGCCGTGGTAAAGTCGCCTTAACCACGACAACGGTAGTGATTGAGGGGTATGATGCGTGAGCTGGTCTACTACGTCGCCGTGTCCATCGACGGCTACATCGCCGCGCCGGACGGCAGCTACGACGCCTTCCCCGTTGAGGGTGACCATATGGCTGTCTACCTGAGTGACTTCGCCGATGCGCTCCCCGCCCATGTGCTCGCGGCGCTCGGCATGCAGCCGCCGGGTCATCGCTTCGACACGGTCATTCAAGGGCGGGCGAGTTACGACGTCGCGCGGGTGGCCGGCATTGAACGGCCCTATGTGCACCTGAGCGAGTTCGTCGCAACGCGCTCGGAGACGGCCCCGCCGGATGGCGTGACGTTCACTGCCGACGCGCTCGCGACGGTGCGCGAGCTGAAGCGTCGAGAGGGGCTTGCGATCTACCTCTGCGGCGGCGGAAATCTTGCAGGAGAACTGCTGCCTGAGATCGACCGCCTCATTCTCAAACGCAATCCAGTCGTCCTCGGTGACGGTGTCCGGCTGTTCGGTGCCGCTGGGGCCGTCGTGCAGAACTTTGATCTAGTGAGTTGTCGAAGCTTCGAGTCCGGCGTCGTGATTGAGGAATACGTCCGTGCTATCCGATAGCAGTCCACTGAGCGCCTAGGCTTCACCTTACGGAGCGCGCCCTACCCGAATCGGGCGGGGCGGTTAGATGAGCTAGATGCTACACAGTCCCTTTCGCAGCGTCGGGCGCCCCAGCCCAGGCACGATTCCCCTCGCCGCCCGATCCTGCTGATGCAGGGCGAAGAAGACCCCATTAATGTCGGTGGTCAGTCGTACTCTGGCCTCAGGCTGGTTCCTCTGTTACGCGAAGGTCTCTCTAATCATGACACGATTTCCTATTCATCATTGCTCGGCTGGTTCGAGCCCGTGACGCTCCGCCACCAGCCGGTGCTGAGTCGCGACGTTGCGTTCGACACGGACGTGATTCAGAAAGCCTGAACTGCCTTCGAACACTTGTTTGAATCCCTGCGAGGACGTAAAATGATGGGTTTGGTCTTCAATGGTGAGGACGTCTACCGGCTGTGTTCGGTGAGACTGGAGCGTGATGCGGACAATCCGCTCCATCTCGATGAGACTTTGGCACCGCCATCAATACGATCTGGCTGTTCGAGGAGTCCATGGCCCACGATCCCCTCGAATACCTGCAGTCGGTATTGTATCGCTCGACTTCCTATACCTATCGGATGCCGTTCAAGATCGGCGCGAGTATAGCCAATGCCGACGACCGGGCGTTCGCGGCATATTCGAGACTCGGTGAGGAAATCGGGCTGGCATTTCACGTGATCGATGACCAGATCAACGTAGTTCCACTGACAGAAGAGTGGAGTAAAACTACTGCCGAGGACATCGCAGCGGGCACGGTGACGTTGCAGGTGTTGCTCATCCTGCAACGGGCCGATCGCAACCGGGCGGCGGAACTGGTCCGCATCCTGCGGGCTAGCACGACCGATCAGCGCGAGCTACGAAACGCGGTCGGCATCATGCGGGAGCGTGGGGCGCTCATCGAGGCGCGGGCCATCGTAGGTCAGCACCTGGATGCCTGCCTGCGCATCATCTCCAACATCTCCAACATGAACTTCCGCTACAGACCATAGCGAGTTGTGGTGCAGTTTTATACCATATTTTTCGAACCGCGATCGATGGAAGGAAGCATCCCCATGACCACGTCCGTTGAAACCGATCGCGGGAC
>ERZ772979.1797-NODE-1797-length-11673-cov-6.645292_pt1 | contig 11673 bp, 12 predicted proteins | sample MGYA00511130_ERZ772979 | MGnify/ENA primary metagenome ERZ772979 (study PRJEB29015, sample SAMEA2738103) | human oral metagenome | biome: human oral; feature: human-associated habitat; material: saliva | place: China | collected 2186 ... | reverse complement strand
TTATAGTGCTCTATGGTATAAAGAGACCAATATCCATAAATGAGGAAACATGGGAGAAATACCAGGGTGAAGTAACGACAAATGTACTTCTGCTAGAAAAACAGGGCTGGGCAGTCGATGGGATAAAGGCTTATGCCAGATATATTAACAAGAATATAGCAGGAAAGATTCCATCCGGTGATGTGCTTGTAGAGATAGATAAGTGCAATAAACAAACTCAACTAGTTGGTAGTGAAGTCTTTAAAAAGATGTGGTACGCATGGAAAGCGGAAGGCTTATCAGCATCCGAAAGCAAGAAGAAGCTTAAGATGCTTATGAAAGTAACAGGGATGGACAGTATCGATGAGAATTCATCAGCAGAAGAATTAAGGCGTATTGCAAATAAAATTGATCCTAGTCTTGAACCTGATGATAAGTTCTGGGGAAGCCTTTCGAGCACAGTAAGAACAGCATTCCTGCCTACTCCTGAAGGAAATCCTACAGCACTAGCAAATATAGAAAAGAGAATACACATCGAAAATGCACTAAAAGGAAAATTAGGAAAACAAGCACACTATTCAGATATGTAATTTCTTATCAGCAGGCTGAATATATATCAAACTTGTATGCAGAAGGCACTGACGAAGAAAAGCTGGCAAGATATATAAGGGAACACAATGTTGATTGGTCAGTAGAGGAGTCAGCTAGACTGCATCAAAAAGTGTATTATGATAAGGTTGGAAATAGATACATTTTTCCTGAAGGACACAGTACTGCTAATGGTGGAGTTAATCTTAAAGTCGTTACGAATGGAAAGTTTCGGTCGGAGTTTATTATTAATGGTGATGGTAAATTTCTCACTCTTTTAGATAAAGACGCTACACAAGATGCAGTGGTTAACTGCTCCAGCTTTAATTATGCCACTGCAAATGATGATTATCACCAGATGTTCGATGTAAAACCAGCACATCCTAAATATGAACCCAAATTTAGAGAAAGTGAACTGTATGTTGGGGCAGAAGGCGGTAAAGTTGATGAATCAAAAAAATTTGCAGCACCTAAAAAACTAGATTATGAAACTAAAACATTATGGGAAAAGCGCAAGGCGGATTTTAGTAAGAAAGTAAAGTTATGAAGATAAATAATAATTATAGAAAACTTGCAATCGTGATCGTAGGCATCTTAATAGTTGTTACAATATCAATTGTAATTTATATAAAAGCATTGAAGCCTAAGCCGATTACGGAGATTAAGAGAAATATAGTATATATAAGTGGATATTATAAAGAGTATCCTAATGATGACGATCCTAGATTCTATATTGAGTTTAAAGACGATGGGACATATATTTTGATGTATGACGATAGCAGACGTAGTCAAGATAGTTACTGGGAAGATGGGAGCTTAGGGGTTCCAGTTATAGAATGCTACTTTGGCAAATATAAGCGTAAGAACGGCAATTATCTTATAAAACCAACAAGAGGATGTACAGTTGAATTTAAGGATACTGCATCTGTAGATAAAAACTTAATAAATTTTTATAAAGAAGAAAACTATGAAAATGATTCTCATATAGTTGGTATGATAGTGTGCAAACTCAAAAATGGACGATACATGCTAGGAGCGCCAACAGAAAATAAGAAATCATATAGAAAGGATGTATATTACTACCTCCTTTATAACAAATCCGACATAAAGAAGCTCCCAAGCAGCCCGGAGGAATTCCGTAAACAGTTCAAGATGGACAAGAAAGCTGAGCAGGAACGCCTAGCGAAACAGGAGCGTTTAGCAGAGTAAAGTCAGTAGACGATTTTCAGAAAGCTCATATTCGAGCTTTCTGTTTTCACATTAATTAATGATATACTAAGTGACACTTTAAACCGCATTTTATTTAGACCCATCCGAAATCAAAGCCCAATGTAGAGAGGCTATAGATAATCTTAGTGAAGTTAATTCTAAAACTATGGTTATAGAGCAAAAGTTAGACGCGTTTATCAATAACAACGAATATATACCCAGACGGCCACAGTACAGCAAATGGGGGAATAAACCTCAAAGTTGTTACCAATGCCAGATTTCGTTCAGAGTTTATAATTAATGGAGATGGCAAGTTCCTTACACTTTTAGACAAAGATGCAACTTAGGATGCAAAAGTAAACTGCTCTAGCTTTAACTATGCACGTTGCAATAACAAAGTACATACGGTGTTAGATGTAGAACCTGCAGGTGAGAAATACAATTATGAGCCTCAATTTAGAGAAGAAGCTAGATACATTCATGATGAGGCAGGAAATAGAGTTAAAAACAATAAAAACGAATTTAAGAAATATGAAGCACCGAAAAAAATAAAAAGTAAATATAAAGTAGAATGGGAAAAACGCAAAAGTGACTTTGAATTGAGGTGTGGTCATGGTAAGACTAATAGAACATAAAAAAATAATGGTTGTTTGCATAATATTGATTTCTGTATTTTCTACGATCATTGTTATTATGTTGCCAAAAAGAACTACAGAAATAAAGACCGATACCGTGTACATGAGTGGATATTATACTGAATACCCTGATAAAGATGATCCAAGATATTATGTCGAATTCAAAAATGATGGGACATATGTACTAATGTATGACGACAGCAGAAGGAATGAAGAGAATTACGATGAAGATGGAGATGGAAGTAGACCCATTGTAGATATGTATTTCGGGAAATATGAGATAAAAAATGGCAATTATATAATTAGACCAACAGAAGGTGCATATGTGGGGTTTAAAGATACTAATGCAGTTAAGAAGAAGAAAATAAACTCCTACTATTCTGCGAAAATTAAAAATAGTGAAGATGAAACGTGGATGATAATAGTTCCAACAAAAAAAGGAAAATATATATTAGGTTATATGAATGAAACAAAGACATACTATAATAAAGAGAGACCATATTACTTTCTTTATAATAAATCCGACATAAAGAAACTCCCAAGTAACCCGGAAGAATTCCGCAAACAGTTCAAGATGGACAAGAAAGCGGAACAGGAGCGTTTAGCAGAGCAAAGTCAGTAGACAATTTTCATAAAGCTCATATTCGAGCTTTCTGTTTTCCTTTGGTCGTAACCAAAGCATATGACAACATGTGGTATGCATGGAAAGCAGCTTCATCTGTTCAGATACGTAATATCCTATCAGCAGGCTAAATACATAGTGGATAACTACAAAGGGCGAACAGACGAAGAAAAACTGATAAACTATATAGTCAAAGAGAAAATCTGGAACTGGACAGCGGAGGAATCTGCAAGGCTACATCTGAAATATTATCACGATTCTCAGGCAGAAACAGATATTTATCCAGACAGTCATAGCTATGCAAATGGGGGAATTAATCTCAAAGTTGTTACCAATGCCAGATTTCGTTCAGAGTTTATAATTAATGGGGATGGCAAATTTCTCACTCTTTTAGATGAAAAGGCAACTCAAGATGCCAAAGTAAACTGTTCAAGTTTTAACTATGCACGTCATAATGACAAGGTGCATACAGTGCTTGATGTGAAACCATCAAAACCGGAATATGAGCCACATTTTAGAGAGGAATCTCGATATGTTCTTGATAAGGCTGGAAATCATATAAAAGATGATGAACATAACGATATAAAGTTTGAGCCACCGAAAGAAATAAAAGACAAACACAAAATAGACTGGGAAAGGCGCAAAAGTGATTTTGAATCGAGGTGTCGTCATGGTAAGACTAATAGAACATAAAAGAATGACTGCTGTTTTTATAATATTAATTTTACTAGTTTCTACTATTGTAATTATTATGATGCCTAAAAGAACTACAGAAATAAAGAACAATACTGTGTACATGAGCGGGTACTATACTGAGTATCCTGATAAAGATGATCCAAGATATTATGTCGAATTCAAAAATGATGGGACATATGTGCTAATGTATGATGATAGTAGGAGATATGAGGAAAATTATAATGAAGAAGGTGACGGCAGCTATCCGTTGATAAGAATTTACTTTGGTAAGTACGAAGTACAGAATAACAGATACTATATTAAACCAATAGAAGGTGCTAGTGTCGGGTTTAAAGATGTATCAAGCGTAAAAAAGAATACTATTAATGGGTATGGTTACAGGAATTATATCAATGATAAGAGTGTCGTTGGGATGATATTAGTTAAGAGCAAACGCGGACACTATATATTAGGAAACCTAAATCCTGATAGGACATCATACAATGAGGATAGAAATTATTACACACTTTACAATAAGTCAGACATAAAAAAGCTTCCAAGTAGCCCAGAGGAATTCCGCAAACAGTTCAAGATGGACAAGAAGGCGGAGCAGGAGCGTTTAGCAAAGCAAAGTCAGTAGACAATTTTCAGAAAGCTCATATTCGAGCTTTCTGTTTTCAAATTAAGGTATTACGATATAGAGAATTCTACAAAGGATCTATTCAGTACCGGAGATAGCACAGCAGAGCAGATAAACGCAGCCCTGTCAGACCTCGGTAAGTCGTTTAAAGCGGGCGCATTTCATCCAAACCTAGAAGCTTCATGGAGAGCAAAGCTAAAGGAAGAGGTAAAAGAGCTGGATGTTATTAACATGTTCGGCATTAAGAGGCCTAAGTCAATAGATGAAATATGTGAGAAGCACCAAGGTGAGGTAACGACAAATGTATTTCGACTAGAAAGACAAGGCTGGGCAATCGATGGAATAAAGGTGTATAGCAGATATATAAACAAGAATGTAGTAGATAATATTCCCTATATTAATATGCTGCTGTATAAATAAGATAAAGTCAATTTCAAATCACATTATAAATAATTGACAAAATGGGATAAGGGGAATATTATTATGTTATAAAATTATCAATAACATAGAGATGTGGAAGGGGCTTGAAAGGAGGTGAATAATAATGAAATCTCTAAACAAGAATCTTTGGACTGAAATTTCTGCTGAGGAACTTGAAACAAGAGAAGAGTTTTGTTTCTGGAATAGTTGTTTCCATTGTTTCTGCTTCACTTTCTATTACTAAACCATAATTAAGAATTATGATAATAACACTGTTGATATTACTCTACGAGATTATGTATAAAATCAAGCAAAATGCTTTGAATATTATCGTAAAATCCTTCAAACATCTTTATGCTGAATAGTACAAATAATATCAACAGTGTTACATAAGTAATAGTTGTATATTGAAAGAAAGAGCTGATTCTATAACGAATGCTTATTTGATAAGGTGTAAAAACGATGTATAAGACAAAATATATGCTAGATTATGGAGTTAAAGAAAACCATGTAATTATAAATACAATTACTGGAGCAATAGATATTATTGATAACAAAGTAAAATGCTGGATGGATGCATTAAATACAAATACAATTGAGGATGGATCTATAGACGAGGAAACTAAAATAGTTTTGAAACAAAGAGGCTATATATTTGATTCAATTAATGATGAAAAAGCGCTTATTTGCAAGGTGGAAGATTATTCGAATAAGATTAAAGAAGAAGATATTTGCAACGAATTTATTATATTGCCATCTTTAGGATGCAACCTTAGATGTACATATTGCTTTGAATCGACAGATCAGCATATTAAATTTGACACTATGAAAAACGAAGATTTAGAAGCAATCCTAGATTATATATATGCAGTCAAGAATAAGTACGAACAAAATCATAAAATGAAAAAACTATTCTCAATCAGAATCTTTGGAGGAGAACCGCTACTCCCTCAGAATAATGAAATTGTAAAAAGAATCCTTGCATTTTCTTATGAGAATAACATTAGAGTGAATATAGTTACAAATGGCACTATAATCGAGCCATATTTAGATTTATTAAAAGAATATATTGATATTGTTTATCTACAGATAACTCTTGATGGAGCAAAGAATATACATGATGAAAGAAGGATTCGTGCAGATGGAAGCGGTACTTTTAACGAAATAACTAAGAACATAAATAGATTGTTAGACGAAAACTTCAAAATTAACATTAGGATTAACGTAGATAAAGATAATATTTATGAGCTTGCAGCATTGGAACATATTGCGGAGGAAAATGGTTGGAATAATAATGAAAATGCTATAATTTATGCTTCTCCTGTGCTAGATTTCTCTGGGAAATCAGATTCAATCCTTCAGGAACATGAATTGATAGAAGCACTGGTGGATAGAGGTTATGTAAATTCGGATTCGAGTTTTATTAAATCTGTCGTATCGCCATGCATAGGTTTTTTAAATATGTTCTTCGATCCTAACAAGGAAAATCAGTTTTGCAAGACTAGTTACTGTGGGGCTACCTCAAAACAAGAGTTATGTTTCTCACCAGATGGTAAGATTACGACCTGTCTTACATATTGCGGGAAAAATAAGTTTGATGTTGGAACATTTGATAAAAATGGCATATGCATTGATGAGGAAAAATACAAAATGTGGACCGATAGAACTGTATTTAGGATAAAAGGTTGTCTAGATTGCAAATATGTATTTTTATGTGGTGGTGGATGTGCTGCCATGGCATTAGATACAAATGGAGAAATTGATAATAAAGTATGCAGTGATATTAAGGAAACAATTAATTCTTTTATGAATAAAATTATTATAAGTAAATTAGAGGAGGATTCATTCCTATAGGTGGCTGGAAAATGGCTGAAACTTCAAAGAAAATTAGTATAAAAAAATATTCTATCAATAAACTTGATGACAGATATGTAATACTTTCTTTCGATACTAATCATCATATCAAGATGTCAAACGTGGCATTAAAAATATTAAGTTGTTTCCATGAAAATGGAGAAATTGAGGATGCCTATCATGTTGCATTATCTGAGGGACTACAGTTAACACTTGAAGATGTAAAAAAGTTTTATTGTGATATTATTGAGCCCAATGATCTTGAAGTAGGAACGAACCACAGTGCAAAAAGAGAAAGTCTTCTTTGGGTAAAGTGGCCACTGGGGCAATTAAAAAGATGTAGCTCTTTGTTAGCCGTTCTACAATATATTTTTGCAAAACCGATAATCTTAACATTAAGCGCATTAATGTTAAGTTGTATATGTTATTCAGTGTATCGTGTTTATAATTCAAGTTTAAATATATTGTCATTAAATTCTGGGGCACTTTTGTTAGTGACGTATTTTGATATGGCAATACATGAATTAGGGCATGCAACAGCGGCTTATAGAGAGAAAATAGAGTTGGGAGAGATTGGCATTGGTGTATATTTGTTTTATCCTGTAATGTATGTAGATATTTCGAATATATGGCGTCTTAATGGTAAGAAAAGAGCATTAATAGATGCTGCAGGAGTATATATGCAACTACTTGTCGTAATTCCGTTTACATTGCTAGGTATCTATTATGATAATACTTTTTTTTATATAGCAAATACTTCGCTATTTTTTGCAACTCTAATTAATCTTTTGCCAATCATGAAATTGGATGGTTACTGGTTTTTTTGTGACCTATTAGGGATTGAGAATATTTCACAAAATGCTGTTGATATAATTAAGCATAATACTGTAGTTGATGTAGAGAAAAAACGGCGATATTATTTGTTTTCAATGATATATGTACTCTCTATAGGAGTTGTCTTATTACTTACGGCAATATACGGGATAAGTGTTTTTATGAATTATAACCAGATTATTGATAAGTTTATTTTGATAAAGGAAGCAATTATTTCAGTGCAAATTGGCAAAGTATTATATTTAATTAACGATATTTTTCTGTACTTACTACCTATAGCGTTTTCTATATTTTTAATAATAAAAGGTTGCTGTATAAAGTTAAGAAAGAAAGAAGGTGATTCTAATGATTGAATTAAAAAATATTTCACAGAGCTTTCAGGATGGAAAAAATATTCGAACTGTCTTGAATAATATTAATTTCACTATAGAAGATAGTGATTTTATAACGATTATGGGAGAGTCAGGATCAGGCAAATCCACACTCTTAAATATTAGCTCCTTACTGTTAAAACCAACAAATGGAGAAGTTTATCTCAATGGAGAACTAGTCAATTTTAAAAAAAAGAATAATGTTGAAAAAAAACGGCAGCAGAATATCGGTATGGTTTTTCAAACTCCAAATTTAATTCCTTCTCTAAATGTTATGGAAAATATTAACTTAGTTGTCAAAAAAAATACAGAGAATTATGTCCGACAGGAAGATATTAAAGAATATCTACGTGTTGTAGGTCTTGGAAATAGGATGAAAGATGATGTTAAAACTCTTTCTGGCGGTGAAGCTCAACGTGTAGCAATTATTCGCGCCTTAATTAATAAACCAAAGATTCTATTTTGCGACGAACCAACGGGCTCACTTGATGAAGAAACTGGGCAGAATATCATGGATGTGCTAACTAATCTTCATAATGACTTTGGATGTAGTCTCGTTATAGTTACCCACGACAAATCAATCGGACGCCTGGGAGATAAACAATATTTATTGGATAAAGGGAAGTTGGTTACTAATGATTAAGATATTTAAAGAATACAATAGAAAACAACTGAAAAATAGTTGGATTCTTTATATGTTCATTGCTATTTCAATCACCATATCAACTGGATTGGCAATTTCCGTCAATCAGACGCTCTATACCATGGAGACTTCTGTTAAAACGCAGGCCCAAGAAATAAATGGTGCTGATTTAAAGGTGGTTAACAATAACACAGATGTAAAGACCGAGGTTGAATTGGATAAGCTTTGCAAATTAGGCACAGTTAAGGATTATACAAAGATTTCAATGCTTAATTCCAGTATAAAATATGGGAAAAATCGTATATATTGCAATCTTTTAGAAGGTAAATATGAAATGCTTTCTAGTTCGCAAGCTATAATCTCTGCAAGCCTTTCCAAAAAATTATCAATTAAAAAAGGCGATGAAATAACTGTTTCCGGGAAAAAATATAAGATTGCTAAGATTGAAAGCCTCCCATTTGGTGTAAATGAACAATCGCAAAATATGGGGTATGTAAAAGTTAATTCTTATACTGGCAATGACTTTGTCTATGGAAATATTTATCTTGTTAACATAGTTAATAAAAAGGATATAGATTTAGTTAAATCCCGCTTAGCAATGTTGGATAATGAAAGTAGTATCACGACCGCAAGTGATGAGATTAAGATATATAACGATAAAATTAATCTTTCTGCGAGCATGTTTGGTGCTATCAACACACTTTGCTTTTTATTAACTCTATTCTCGATTTTTAGCACGATATTGATGTTGATTGATGTCCGCAGTAAAGATTTCGCTTCGATGCGACTTAATGGCATTGCTACGAAGTCTATTGTTAGAGCAACTTGTCTAGAATTGCTATTGGTGATTGTTCCATCAACTGCTGTTGGTGCCATGTTGAGTAGTTTTTTCTGTAGGCTGTTTCTCATGGTAAGTGGTTTAAATGTTGCAAATATGGCTAAATCGGATACAGTTATTATCGGAGCTGTATATTTTACAGCAGTGTACTTTTTAATTACTTGGATGATTATTTCTCTAATCAAGGATAAAGAGCCTATCAACTATAGCAAGAATATAAAGACTGGATGGATGCATAAAAGCAAGTTACTAATCAAAATTACACCAGTGATACTAATCATATTGTTTGTGTATTCTGTATATGTTGGTCGAATTAGTACATTTATAAGTAGCATGATTATTTTGGTAATTATTACTATCATATATATTTTATGCCGTATCCTTCTAGTTCTTACAAGACCTTTGAAGTTTATTAGCAGGGTGGCTTTGTATGTTAGCGGACGTATTAAAGAGCAAAGTGCGGATATCGCACTTATTATAACCGCATTAACATTTACAAGTGTATTCATCATAATTAGTTATTTTGCACCAGCGACCTTGTCAAAAGCGTACAAAGCGGAATTGAACAATTCTCTGCCTTATAATTACATGGCGATAAGCAATGATGATCAGCAAGAAAGCAATCTCAAGGAAAGAAATATTAAATATAGCAAATTTTATGTAAATTATAATATGTATTATCTTGATGCAAACAAGAAAAAATCAATAACTATCGCGAAGATAGACCTGGAAGATTATAAATTGCATTTTAAAATTGCAGAAGGGCATGATTTGAACAATTCAGAAACGGGGGTGCTTATATCTAAAGAATTTGCAAAATCTAATAATATTAAAGTAGGTAGCAAGTTTAAAACAATTAACGTGAATGGACAAGTTTCAGAAGATACAGTTAGTGGAATATATATTTCGAAAAACATAAATAACAATATGATTATTAAAAACTCGACGGAAGTGTCCAATTCATCTGACGCTATTCTATACTTGATTAAAGCTAAAAATGACAATTTCATTAAGAAATTTTCGAATCTCACAGTTATCAGTTTAGAAGATATTAATTCTGGTATTACTAGCATTTTAATCGGATATACCAAGATGATAAAGATGATGAGTATTATTTGTGCAATTCTTGGATTGATATTTAGCATCAACATCACCTGGCTTTCGATACGTAAGGACTATGTTCGCAACGCAATAATATTTTATTTGGGGTTGGGCAAAAGCTTTTTAATCAAGGCGGCAATGCTTGAAGAACTAATTGTTATAGTTGTAATTTTGATATTATCTAACCTAACGGTCAGAAATGTAGAAGGGGCAATAGCACATAACATACTTGGAATAGGAACAAAGTTCGAGCCATCTGGGACAGGAATTATCATAATGTTAAATATCTTGCTGATAACAGCAATCTATTCTAAGCGTTATAATGATATCCTGCGTAAGTCAGAGGATATAACATATCTAAAAATAGAGGAATAGATGCTAAGCTGCTAGAGAATAGGGGCGTAAAAGCTTCTAGTGTCTTAGTAAATGTGAATGGATTGGTCATTTTTGAACTTAACCATAAAAACTGTACATTTTAATTAAGCAACTCTAGAGGACTGAATCATGGGGTTATAGAACAAAAGAGAGGGCATCAAAGTTTTTCATAGGTTGAATTTACAATCTAAGTGCAACAAATAAATGATGCCCCATAGCCTTGGTATAATGGTGTTTGTGAAGACATCCAATATCCAAGGTGGAACTATGAGTCATTACAAACATCATACACCAATTGAGATAGAAAAGATATTTCTTCTTAACTCTCAAAACAAAACGTCCGCACCACACTCTATACACAGTTTCATAAAATAGGTAGCAGTCAATATAACCGATTGACTGCTACTTATTTAAATATTAAAAATTACTTATTCCGTTCATACACGAACACTCCCCTAGGTTCAAATTCGTGGGTGATACGTATACTCTTCTTATCAATCTTGAACTGCATTGTAGAGCCAGCTGGCAGCAAATCATTAGCACCTTCAACTACAGATTTTGAGTATGAATCCATTGATTCAAGCGCTGCGGTACATTGCCATATGACGATTATATCTTTATTTGCAAGTCCTGCTTTTTTCTCAGACTTACCGCACCCAGCAATTGACAGTGATAATACCACAGCAAGTGCGATCAAAAGTCTTTTTTCATATTACTTTGTTTCTCCAATATTTATCCCTTTTTGTATGGCACATTTATCCGCATTATGTCGTTGATACCGATGGAATCCTGATCAGCATTGACCTTAGAAGTCAGCCAATCCGTGAAGCCTGATCCGATGAAGGTCGGGATATGACTCCTGTACATCCTGCCCGAATAAGCTTCGTGA
>ERZ772979.1796-NODE-1796-length-11679-cov-3.722729_pt1 | contig 11679 bp, 11 predicted proteins | sample MGYA00511130_ERZ772979 | MGnify/ENA primary metagenome ERZ772979 (study PRJEB29015, sample SAMEA2738103) | human oral metagenome | biome: human oral; feature: human-associated habitat; material: saliva | place: China | collected 2186 ... | reverse complement strand
GAACAGGTTGATGAGGCCACGCTCGCCAGCAGGCACATGTCTGCCTCCCTCCGGCTCATCCTCGCCCGCATCGCGGACGTCAGGCCGCCCTTCGGGCAGTCGCTCTTCACCGAAGTCCTTCACAAGGCCCCCGGAACGCGACTCGACAACGACTCGATTCAGACCCTGCAGCCCGAGCAGTACAGCACCGGCGTCATCAGTCTTGAGGCCGCCGAAGAGGTGCTGGCCCAGGCCCTGAGTCGGAACACCTCTGCCACCCGATTCTCTTCGGCGTCAATGCCCGTTGACGACATCATCCTGCGCTATCTCAATGCTCTCACGGTACCCGCTCCGGACGGTGACTCCGCACCATCCGAGCCCGAGGCAAGCGATATCGACGCACGGGGCATTCGGGACCTCATCGGCTCCATTCCGAGCGAGGCGAAGAAGAACTCGCAAGGCGAGGGCTTCTTCCAGCGAATGCTGTCCAAGAAGGACAAGAAGGATAAGTCGGATTCTCACGAGCATGAGCACGCTTCGGACGGCTCGGAACTGATTATCGAAGAACCCGAACCTCAGTGGCTCAGCATTGACGCCATCCGAGCAATAGATGTTGCGAAGATCGTTTCATTGTCTTCGTGGGAGGAGGCCCTCAAGGGACTCCCACCGCGGGTGGCCCAGCTCCTGTGGACGACCTCCAGCGACTCATCGCCATCATCGGACTCGCCGTACCGCCCGGCCCATGACCCCGCTGTTATCGGTGCCTTCGCACAGGTCCCTTTCGAACAGCGCTCCATGGAGGTCCGGAACGGCATTCGCACCCACGACGCCGCACTGTTCCGCAGATTCGGGAAGGAGCCCGTCAACGACCACGCCGCAGCTCGGCTGCGCGCTGTCAAGGAGGCCGCCGAGATGTGGCCCTCCTGGCAGGAGGAGCTGGCCGACGGCTCCCTCGCCGCCCAAGGCTGCATCGACGTCGACGGAATGAGCTTGATCGGTAACGACCCTTTCCTTCGCCAGAAGTACGCACTGGATGTCAAGAAGACCGTAGAGACAGAAAGGTGGGTGACCTCATGGCTGAGCGCTGGAGGCTCGCTGACGGAATGACTTTGACGCACCTGGAGAACGGAGGCTGGACACTCGCAGAACTCCATCGCCTCTCCGTCCACGAGCTGGATGAGGAGAACGGGACGCTCCTTGACGAGGCCCTCCATTCCACCAATCCGATCCCACTTTCACCCATCATCGAGTCCGCTATTGAGTCCGGCATCATCATCGATTCAGATTCCACAACCAATGCTCAGGAGAGGTCATTATGAACAGCCTATTCGTCACACTACTCATCGGAGGAGCGACCGGGGTCCTCCTGGGGACCGCGGGAGCGAAGATCTGGGCGGCCACCCGCACCCATCTCGCCTGGCCGGAGGGCGCGAACTTCCTGCGCTTCCACCTCTCGAGCAACTTCGTCATCGCCGCCGAGATCATCGTGTCCGCCATCGCACTGGCCGTTCCGGGCTATCGGATCGTCTCCCTCCTTCTCGCCGTCATCTACGCCGGGTTCGTGGTCGGGGCCACAACGCTTAAAGGCCAGGAATGCGGCTGCTTCGGCATCGAGGGAATGAAGGTCGGTCCTGTCCACATCTGGGGTTGCGCCTTGACTGCCGCCGCTCTGCTGGCCAGTGTGGTCAGCAGCGAGGAGATCGCGAGCCCCCGTCCCCTTCGCCTCGTGGTGGCACTGGCCTCGGCCGTCGTGATGACCATCGCGATGCAGCTGTGGAACCGGCTGACCCGTATCGAGGTCGACGACACGAATCACGATCAGCTCCTCATCGTTCTGTCTCCGACGTGCACCGCGTGCTCCGCGCTCAAGGTGATGGAGAACCACGACGTCGACGACTCCGAGCTTGACGGAACCATTCTGTGGGTGGACCGCGACTCCGAGCAGATCGCCTCGCTTCGTGAGGCCGGAGTCGAGGTCTCCGCCTATCCCGCCGTCGTCTCGATGAACTCTGCCGACCCGTCCGACGCCCACGTTCAGTCGGGCCTAGGTGAATGCAGGGAGGTGCTTCAGTCATGGCGCACTCGGCAGCTCGCCCTTCAGGCCTGACCTCCACGCGGCGCGTGCTGGCCTCGTCATGCGGCCGGGCGCTGCGAGCCTCCACCCCCTCCATTATCATCGCGGCAATCCTCGTCGCCGCTCAGGCGGGCCTGGGCGCGGTCTCCCCGCTGATGCTCCAGCGCATCATCGACGGCTTGACCCAGAACCCCTCGACGGCAGACGTTCTCCTCCCGGGCCTTCTGGCCGCCGGCGCAGCCGTCGCCAGCACAGCGGTCAGCGTGGCCTCGCAGCGCATGACGGCGTTCACCGGACAGCGCTTCCAGGAGCGCCTACGGGTCCTCATGCTCAACAAGCTGACCCGGCTGTCCTCATCCACCGTCAGCGCGGCGCCGGGAGGCTCCCTGCTCTCACAGATCACGAACGACACCGCTCAGGCTCAGACTTTCGTGTCCACCATTCTGCCGCAGGCCCTCGGCCTCATCGCCCGACTGGGGATCCTGCTGAGCATCATGTGGAGCCGGTCCTTCACCATCACCCTGGTGGTCCTCGCACTGGCACTGATCCTGGCCGTGCCCACGGAGCGGGTCTCACGGACGCTCAGTGCCACGACCGACCGCATGCTCGACGCCATGTCCGTCTTCAGCGGCACCGTGGTGGAGCGCGTCGGCGTCACCGGCCACCTCTTCTCCCGCACGGCGGCCGACATCCCCACGGACCGACGTCGGGCCGAGGAGGCGGCCGCCGGAGTACGCACCTCCTTCACCCGCATGATCACCCTCAACAGTGCCTTCTCCTCGTCGCTGGACCTCGTCGGCGCCCTGGGAACCGTGGCCGTGCTCGTCATTGGCGGATACTCCGTGGTCCAGGGGGACATGACTCCCGGCGCTCTGGCCGCTCTGGCCGCTCTCACTCCCCAGCTCTATGCTCCGCTCCAGGCGGCATCCGGGGTTCGCACGGGGCTAGCAACGTCATGGGCCGCGCTGTCTCGCGTGAGCGACTTCCTCGAATCGCAGGAGGAGTGGTACGAGGCTCCCCCGGTACCGGTCGACGTCCCCAACGGCGGAGCGCTCCTGGTCAGGGAGACCGACTACTCGGTCGCCACCGGGGCAAGCAGCACCGTGCTTCTCGACTCGGTCAGCCTCACCGCCCGCTGCGGAGAGATCGTCGCCATCGTCGGCCCATCCGGAAGCGGGAAGTCGACCCTCCTCAGCCTGATCGCCGGGGCCAACCACCCCTCCCAGGGCAGCATCACCGTCGCCGGTTTCTCCCCCGTTATCACTGGCACCGAGGCCTGGAACAGCATCGTTCAGTACTGCCCCCAGGAGCCGTTCTTCCGCAGCGGCACCCTCAAGGAGAACTTCGAGGCGGTCTGCCCCGGCATCAGCGAGGCCAGAATCCACGAACTGTGCAGCAGAGTCGGACTCGACCTGTCACGTCTGGGGGACCGCTCCGGGACGAGCACGATGCTCGGGGAACGCGGGGCACGCATCAGCGGAGGAGAGCGCGCCCGCCTGGCGATCGCACGGACCCTCGCCCTCAACCCGCGAGTGCTCCTGCTCGATGAGCCCACAGCGGCCCTCGACGACGAGTCCACCGATCGTCTCATCGCCACGCTGCTCGACCTCAAACGCGACCACTGCATCGTCGTCACCACCCACGACGCTCGCCTCTTCGCCGCAACCGACCGGGCCTACCGTATGGAATTCGGCAGGCTCCGCGAGGTGCCCACACCGGCCCTCGCCCGAGTAGAGAAAGGAGTGCCCGCATGAGCGCGACGGTCACCCCCCTTCCCATCGAGCACCAGAGAGAAGGAATCAACCGGCTCAGCATCCACACGCTGGTGGACCACCGCACCGGCACCAGAGCAGTACTGGAGGCCCCGGTCTTCCGCACCTCCCCCAGGACGCGCATGGACCTGCTCCGCTACCGGGGGGTCACCTACGACCGGCAGTCCGGCGACGTCGTCTCCTCCCCGGTGCCACACGGCTACCTGGGAACCGTCAGCGCCGGCCACCCATTCCTCTTCTCCGAGCGCGGTGACGGACTGCCCCTGCCTTTTGGCCCGCGGGGCTGGGTCCTGTCCACCTGGCAGGACGACGGGCGCGTCGAGGTCAGCGCCTGCGACGAGATCGGTACCGCCGCATCCCGGTGGGGAACCAGCACGCGTTCCCTTCTGGGCCTTCGCCCCAACCCGGCCGGCTCGACCCGCCTGTGGCACTTCGGGGACCACGTTGTGTGGCTGCGTCAGGATTACCAGCCCTCCGAGGTCGTCACGCGTCACAGCGGCGACGCCGAGCTGTGGCCGGACGCCCTGGTGGAGGAGTTCTTCACCTCCTCACTGTGCACCGTCATGCTCGACGACGCACCGCTTCCCGGAGTGCCTCAGGGCTCGGTGGTCCTCCTCGAGGCCGGCTCCCCCTTCCTCATCGGAGTGGCCAGCACGCCCGAGGAACTGGCCGCCTTCATGCGGGAGGACCACGTCCCCCACTACCTCGTCGACCTCCACGACGGGAAGAGCGGGGAAGACCGGAAAGGCGCATCGCCGTCGTCGGTGTCCCTGATCGGCGACCTGCCCCGCGGATCGGTGGCCCACCGCTCCCTGGGCGGGCGCAGCGTGGTGATCTTCACCGAGCGCCTGGTCGATGAGACGATCTCCTACTCCGCCGAGGACGGTTCGGTGATTGCCACCGTCGCTGACGGCGTCAGCCACTACACGGGGGTCCCCGGACTGACCGGGGTATGGGTCGAGCTCGGCGCACCCCACGTCCTGCGGTGGGCCGGGGGCTCCTGGACCAGCGACAGCCCGATCGACCGCATCCTTCCCGGCGGGGCCGACGACAACGTCCAGGTCATCACCGCCGACGGCTCCCACCGGCTGGTGGGTATCGGCGGGGCAGCCGAAGCATCCGGCGCCCCTCAGACCTCCTCGTCCCCCATTCTGTGGTGCCCCTCGTCGGAGGATCCCGCCGGCAACATCTCCGGAACCGTGATCACCCGAATCCTTCCCGAGCGTTCGGTCGACATCACCCTGACCGAGTCGACACGCGGATCGGTCCCGCTAGTCTGGTTCGACAGCTCCTGGGCACTGCCGATCGAGGCCTCCGAGCCCGCCCCCATTGACCTGGGCTCGCTGCAGCCGGACAGCGTCCGGTGGTGTCACGCGGGCTCGCGCCCGGTAGTTCGAGTGGGTATCGACTACCAGGCGCTGGCCGAGGTCCGCGCAGAGGGCATCCTGACCGAGCTGCACCAGGCCTGGGAGGCCGCCCTGGGGGTGATCTCCTCCGAGCTGCCGGATTCCCCAATCCCGCCTTTCCTGGGTGGCCACAGCTTCGGCGCGGCGCTCGCGGCCGTCTCGGTGCTGCGCGGCATGTCCTCCCCCAGGGGGGTGCTCCTGCGCAGCGGCGCATATGACCGGTACGCGACGCCGTCGGGATTCGAGCACGATCGGCGCACCGCCGCCTCCGATCCCAGCCTGTACAGCATGATGACCATCCTTCCCAGCACTCGCGCGCACCGGGATATCCCCTTCTTGCTGAGCTGCGGGGACTCCGATGAGAACTCGGCGACGACTCCTGAGCAGTCGCTCTACCTGTACGAGAACCTCCTGGTCGCAGACGCCGACGTCACCCTGTCCGTCTTTCCCGGCGAGGGCCACGTCTTCAGCTCCCGGCAGTCGATCGTGGATCGCCGTCGCCTGGAGGAGAACTGGATGAGTGAGCACATCCAGTCCCCTCAGCAGTCCCACCACCAGTAACCAGCCACCACCTAAGGAACACCATCATGAGCCGAATCAAACGCTCCGATATCAAGGATTCCATCCAGATCGTCCTGGCCTCCCGGGACGAGCCCGGAATGACGGGGTGGATTCCCCGCACCGATCAGCCCTCCACGGAGAACCGCGACTCGGTTGAGGCCGACCTCCTAGCACTGCGCGACCTCCTGAAGAAGTACGGCGATGCCCTGTCCGGAGACATCGAGAAGGATGCGGCCCTGGTGACCGCCGCGCGCCGTCGTGGACACGCGGTCGACCTCGTCGTGGGCAGGGAGCGCGCTCCGTACAACGGCGAGGCGGGCTTCCTATCCTGGATCGAGCACAACGGGTCAGTGATCTTAACCCTCGCCCCCGTTCGCGAGCTCTACGAGGAGGTGGCCCGATGGTGAGCATCGCGGTACCCGCTCGTGCGCCTCGTCTTCGCAGGAGGGCACTGGCCGCCTGCGCTACGCTGTTCCTCCTCCTGGGCGCGGGGAGCACGACGGCCGGCGCCGCCTCGGCCGATTCATCTTCTAACGGCTCACTGCTTCCGGGCGATCCCTTCCAGTCCAAACAGTGGTACCTCAGCTGGCAGGACCGCCCGGGCTCCCCCTCCACCGGCAAAAGCGCCTCCGTGGGCATCATCGATACCGGCGTCGACGCCTCTCACCCCGATCTGGCCGCCGCATACGACTCCGCCAGCAGCAAGTCCTTCCTGTCGGGGGGCTCCTGCAACGGAGACACCGCCTGTGACGATCCCGCCCATGACGGCTTCGGTCATGGAACCTCCGTCGCCGGGATCGTCGCGGCCGCCGCGGACGGGCACGGCATCGTCGGGGCCGCTCCGGGGGCCAGGATCGTCAGTCTCAAGGCCGGGGACCGGACGGGCACTTTCTCCGCCGACGCCGTCAGCCAGGCGATCCGGTACGGGGCGGACGCACATCTCAGCGTCCTCGTCATGAGCTTCACCGTCGACCCCTGGTTCCGCTACTGCGACAACGCGCCCGCCGACACGGCCGAGCAGCGGGCACAGCAGAAGGCCGACCTGGAGAAGGTGACCTCGGCACTGAAGTACGCCGCCGATCATGGGGTGGTCCTCGTGGCCGCCGCCGGCAACGAGGCCTACGATCTCGACCACGGCACATCGGACCCGTACAGCTCGGGCTGGTCCGGTCAGGGAGAGCGTCCCGTCACCGATCAGTGCGTCACCATGCCCGCCCAGTCCGACGACGTCATCACCGTTGGGGCCATCACCGAGAAGGGGGCTCGGACCAGCTACTCCAATGTGGGCGCCGCGCTCGACATCGTCACATTCGGGGGCGAGCCGCCTCTGGCAGGGCCGGGCGGTGCCGTGGTCCAGGGGCCGGAGTCGGGGATCCTCACCACGGCATCGGCGGACAGACTCCGTCAGGCGGGTGCGCTCAACGACGACGGCTCTCCCCGAACCGACGAGGTCCTGAGCGACTGCCCCTCAGGAGGGGGTTCCTGCAGGTACTACTGGTACCAGAGCGGAACCTCATTTGCGGCGCCCCAGGTCGCGGCCGCGGCGGCGGAACTCAGATCTCGCGGAGTACCGGCGGGTGACGTCAAGAAGCAGCTGACGACGTCGGCCACCCCGATCTCATGCCCGAGCGAGAAGCAGGCTCTGGCATGCGAGCCCCTCACAGGCGGGGGTAATACCTGGTACGGAGCGGGTGCGCTCCGGCTTCCCGGATGACGCAGCCAGCCGCCAGCATGCGAGAAACCGTCACCTATCCTGATGATGGATGGCAACCACCAGCTTGAGGCGTGAGGACACCTTGTACTTCTTCATGAGATGGGAAACATGGCTCTTGACCGTGGCCTCAGAGACGAAAAGACGCTCGGCGATCTCCGCGTTGGAATACCCGTTGCACAGAAGAACCAGCACAGCCTGCTCAGCCTCGGTGACGCCGGGGCGCGGGGTCGAAACGGGGCGCAGGAAGCGGGAGACGAGGCGGGAGGTGCTGGTCGGGGAGATGGTTGTTCCGCCCCTGTACGCAGCAATGACGGCCCGAATCACCTCCTCCGGTGATGAGTCCTTGAGGAGGAAGCCGTTGGCCTTCCGATCCAGTGCGGTCCGCATGGCCTCATCGTCATCGAAGGAGGTGAGGACGATGACAGCGACCTCGGGCATCCCCTGCTTGACCTTGGTGAGGAGCTGAAGACCGTCCATTCCCGGCATCCGCACATCGGTGATGAGCACGTCGACCCGGTAGTTCTGCAGGAAGCTGAAAGCATCCGTTGCAGACCCGAAGGTGCTGAGCACCTCGATCTCCTGCGCTTCGCTCAGGTAGGCCCTGAGGGCCTGCAGGACAAAGGGGTCGTCATCGACGACGATGACCCGGATCTTCTCCGAGCTATTGTTGCTGCTTAAACTATTCGAGAGAGCATCTGTCCGCATGGAAGAATGATACTGAGTTCGCCCGATCCGAGAGCGGTCAGTATGTCTTTTCTTGCCTTCGACACTCAGACATCCTTCACATGGAACCCCACGCGACGCACCCACCTACTCCATGCGGCGATCGCACTCTTCCTGACCTGCATCTGGCCCCTCCTGGGAGGAGCCATGACCCCGAGCGTGCTCGCAGTCAACATCGCCGCAGCCGCATCCATCCCCCTCGCCTCGCGCTACCCCGCCATCGGCGCCACCACCAGCCTCATCCTGTGCTGGATCGCCCTGGCCATTCCAGACCCCGTAGGCATCATCGCCCCATCCATCCCATCCGGAATCGCCGCGATGCTCCTGGCCAGAAACCACCCACGCGGCATGGCTTACTTCCTACTTGCAATATCAGTCTTCCTCCATGTCTTCTACACCTCCACGCGCTGGATCGACGGGCTCACATGGCCGATGGTGGTGGGTGTTCCTTGTGTGGTGATCGGTGAGATCGTTCGTCATCACCGCCTCCAGGCCGACACCGCCGAGCAGGAACGCCAGCACAAGCTCGACCAGCAACGACGCCTGGTCGTCTCCGAACTCCACGACACCGTCGTACGCGACCTCAGCCACGCCGTCATGATCGCCGAACAAGCCCGCCTAGCCGACCCCCACAACACCCACCTCAACCAACAACTCGCAGCCATCATCACCCCCGTACGCACCGCCGTCGAACAACTACGACGCAGCCTCAAAGCCATGAGCGCCGCCGAAGGAGACGACTCCCTCCTCCTACTGGCCGCCTCACCCCCACCACCCCTGACCGACACCATCCACACCGTCCAAGAAACCCTCGCACACCGAGACGCCCACCTGACCACCCACGGCATCGACCTGCTCGACAACCCCAACATCGGCCCAGGCGTCCGCCAACAGCTCGTGCGCATCATCGCCGAGCTCATCAACAACGCCGCCAAGTACACACCCCCCTCCAGCACCGCCACCCTCACCATCGAGACCGACAACGACACCCTCGAGTGCATGTGCACCAACCCCATCGCCCCCAACCAACCCACCAGCACCACCACCTCATCCCAACTCGGCCTCACCCAAACCCAACAACGCATCGAATCCCTCGGCGGCTCCCTCCACATCACCCACACCCTCGACCGCTGGACCACCATCTTCACCATCCCCCTCCACCCCACAACAGGCGCCGCACCCCCGGCCGAGGCTCACCGGCATTCCATAGCACAGTAACCCCACCTCAGAGCCCACCCACGACTTCCCTTCGAAACGAGACCGGTCAGCATGCCTTTCTCCGCCTTCGACACTCAGGCATCCGTCACATGGCGCCCCACGCGACGCACCCACCTGCTCCACACAGGAGTTGCCATCTTGCTCCTCAGCACCTCACCGGTGACTATAGGCGTCCCCCTTACTCCTTCCGCACTCCTGGTCACCGCCATGAGCCTGGCCTGCCTGCCCCTGGCATCCCGGCTTCCTGCCGCAGGAGCAGCCACAAGCCTGGCTGTCGCCTGGTTCGCCGCCAACTCCCCATACGATTTAGGCGGTATAGCCTTGTTACTGCCGTGGGGGCTTTGCATCATGCTCCTGGGCCGAGGCCTCCGACGCGACATGATCTACGTCCTCGCCTTCGCGACGACATTGGTACACCTCTCAGCAGCATCAACGTGGTACTTAGGGCTGATCCAAACAGCAACTTTCGGTGTTCCTTGTGTGGTGATCGGTGAGGTCGTTCGTCATCACCGCCTCCAGGCCGACACCGCCGAGCAGGAACGCCAGCACAAGCTCGACCAGCAACGACGCCTGGTCGTCTCCGAACTCCACGACACCGTCGTACGCGACCTCAGCCACGCCGTCATGATCGCCGAACAAGCCCGCCTAGCCGACCCCCACAACACCCACCTCAACCAACAACTCGCAGCCATCATCACCCCCGTACGCACCGCCGTCGAACAACTACGACGCAGCCTCAAAGCCATGAGCGCCGCCGAAGGAGACGACTCCCTCCTCCTACTGGCCGCCTCACCCCCACCACCCCTGACCGACACCATCCACACCGTCCAAGAAACCCTCGCACACCGAGACGCCCACCTGACCACCCACGGCATCGACCTGCTCGACAACCCCAACATCGGCCCAGGCGTCCGCCAACAGCTCGTGCGCATCATCGCCGAGCTCATCAACAACGCCGCCAAGTACACACCCCCCTCCAGCACCGCCACCCTCACCATCGAGACCGACAACGACACCCTCGAGTGCATGTGCACCAACCCCATCGCCCCCAACCAACCCACCAGCACCACCACCTCATCCCAACTCGGCCTCACCCAAACCCAACAACGCATCGAATCCCTCGGCGGCTCCCTCCACATCACCCACACCCTCGACCGCTGGACCACCATCTTCACCATCCCCCTCCACCCCACACCTCAGACAACCACGAACTGACGCGCCAACCACCTCCACCTTTGAGCACGCCGAAGCGACCGACATCCGCAGAAAGTCGTATGTGATTTCATCCATAAGAAGGCTGTTGCAGTCCCGGAAAGCAGGCCAGACTTAAGCCATCACCCCGTCACCGCAAGGAGTTAAACATGCGCAAGGTCGTTTCCCCCATCCTCTCCGCCACCATCCTCGGAGGAGCCCTGCTTCTGTGTCCGCCTTCACATGCTGCCCCCACCTCCGTGCACACCCACGACGAACCTACCGCCTTTCACGCACCAACAAAATTAACTTGCAAGAAAGTAGTGGGTCTAGTCCCCCTCTGCTGACCCTAACCACATAGCTCACCGAAGCCCCATCTGTTCTTCGGAAAATAGGTGCGATTCGCAGATACTCAATCATCGTTCATTTTCGAACCACATGCGATAGCAACCAACAGCTCACGAGGCAGTTCCCTTGATGCCGCCCACACAAATCTGGACGACATCAAGGGAACTGCCTTTTTCATATCGTATCCGCAAGAGCATCCATCTCAACATCGACTCGCAGCTTGCAAGATATTGACCATATTGGATTCGTCTTAGCCCCGCAAGGGTACGGAACTCCTCCGGCCTCGTCGCTGCCGCGGCTCCTCGGGCCGGGCATGGAGGGGACGCGGCGCCGTATGAAGGCCATGGGCGGTGGCCTGAGCGTGAGTCAGGGCGACGACCGCTGGACCACCATCTTCACCATCCTCTCTCCACCCGATATCCCCAATACACACCGCCTGAGGCACCGGCCGAGATATCCCGCGCGGCCGGGGGCTGATGGCGCCCGGCGGGGACACGTCGCGCGTCTGGGGAAGGCCATCGTGTCCTCGGGCTCGTGAGCTGCACCCGTCGATGTCGAATCTCCCCGGCCGAGAGGAGAGAGCCTTCTGCCCACGCCACTCACCTCAAGGGGCCGCTTGGCCAGTCCACGCGGGACAGGAACGGCCCGATCGTGTCCAAATCGGAGACAAAGGCTCGGAACGGACGCACACTG
>ERZ772979.1785-NODE-1785-length-11730-cov-5.122227_pt1 | contig 11730 bp, 8 predicted proteins | sample MGYA00511130_ERZ772979 | MGnify/ENA primary metagenome ERZ772979 (study PRJEB29015, sample SAMEA2738103) | human oral metagenome | biome: human oral; feature: human-associated habitat; material: saliva | place: China | collected 2186 ... | reverse complement strand
TCTTCCCAGGATTAACGATTTATCCGCTCTTAGCACTAAACGTAATCTTTATGACAGGGATTGGATTTGTAATGGGAAGTAACGTCACGTATTCGTTAGCTCAGTTGAAACCAGAAATTCAAGCGGATGGAAATAGTATCGTGAATACCTTACAACAGTTCACTGGTGCGATTTCGACAACAATTATCGCGCGTATTTTCAGCTCGTTTGATTCGAATTTAGTAACAGCAGGACGAACAAGTATCCTTTTTGTAACGACACTAGCAGTCATTGCATTAGTTGTCTTCTTATGGATTTATCCGCAAACACAAAAGAAAAATTAAAGTCCTTAGGCAATCCTTTTCCGCTTGGAGAAGGGTTGTCTTTTTTAGAACGTATCATATGAAATAGAAAGACGACTATAGTACAATAGATTGACGCGTGAAAGGAGAGAGAAATGTATTTATTAAAGAAATTATCATGGTTTTTTAAATTAGAGTGGAAACGATACACGATTGGAATTATTGCATTGTCGCTAGTCAGTGTATTCAATCTTATTCCGCCAAGAGTGATTGGGGAAGTTGTCGATTCCATCGACCTCAAGACGCTAACAACGTCGTCTTTATTATGGAACTTACTGTTATTGCTCCTTTCAGCAGTAGCCATGTACGGGCTTCGTTTTGTATGGCGGCTCTTTATCTTCGGGACTGCGAACTCGTTAGGCCAGAGACTGAGAAATCAATTATACGAACACTTTACAAGCATGTCTCCAAGCTTCTATCAAAAGTATCGCTCTGGGGACTTAATGGCGCATGCGACCAATGACGTGAGTGCTATTGTCATGACTGCTGGCGGAGGTGTAATGTCGGCAGTCGATGCCTCGATTACAGCACTAGTAACCTTAGCGACGATGTTCTTTATGCTGGATTGGCGAATGACACTCATTGCGATTATTCCATTGCCACTACTTGCGATTGCGACGAATATCGTGGTTCGTGCAGAGCATCAGAGCTTTAAGGAATCGCAAGAAGCCTTCTCCTTACTGAATAATCATGTGAACGAGAGTGTTTCCGGAATAAAAGTGACGAAATCTTTTGGCTATGGTGAAAAAGAAACAGCATCGTTTTGGAAAACGAACGAAGATGCATGGAAGAAGAATAATCACGCTGCAAAATATAATAATCTATTCGATCCAATCGTTTTGATTTTCGTGGGTCTCAGCTACTTAATCAGTTTGGGATATGGTGGATATTTAATCCAACGCGGAGAATTCACCGTTGGGGAAATGATTACCTTTATGACGTATTTAGATATGCTAGTGTGGCCGCTTCAAGCCATTGGTTGGCTCCTGAATATCGGTCAACGTGCTAGTATTTCGTATCGTCGTATTGAAAAATTAATGGAAGAAACAAGCCAAGTAGAAGAATCTCCACAGGCCCTTCCAATTACAGAAGCTCGTGAGATGGTTATGGCAATTCATAACTTCCAATACGAAGATGTCCCAATATTAGAAGACGTAGCATTTAGCCTTCACCAAGGGCAAACGCTGGGGATTGTTGGCCCAACAGGTTCTGGGAAATCAACGCTCTTAAAATTATTCCTTCGTCAATATGATGCAGGAAAAGAAGAGATTTTGATCAATGGACGTTCTATTCAAGACTATCGTATTAAAGACTTGCGTGCGCTTATGGGATATGTGCCACAAGAACAGATTTTATTTGCGATGTCGATTAAAGACAATATCCGTTTTGGAAATCCAACGCTTCCTGAAGAAGCAGTCGTAGAAGCTACTAAAATCTGCGGCCTGTACGATGATATTATGGCGATGCCTGAAGGATTCAATACGTTAATTGGTGAAAAGGGTGTGCTTTTATCAGGCGGTCAAAAACAACGTCTATCGATGGCACGCGCGCTCGTTGTGAATCCTGAAATTCTCATGCTAGATGATTCGTTATCGGCTGTTGATGCGAAGACAGAGCATTTAATTTTAGAAAACTTGAAACGTGAACGCAGCGACAAGACAACGATGATTACAGCGCACCGTCTATCAGCGATTGTTCATGCGGACCTCATCATCGTGCTCCAAGATGGACGGATTGTTGAAAAGGGAACGCATGAAGAATTAATGGCGCTTGGTGGTTGGTATGCCAAAACCTACGACCGTCAACAGCTTGAAGCGACACTTGAGGAAGGGGGAGACGCAGTTGAACATGAAGACCTTTAATCGACTCATCGCCTACTTATGGCGTTATAAGAAGTCGAGTACGATTGCGATTTTATTTATCCTCTTATCGAGTATTACCGCGACAGTGATTCCGTTGATGGCTCGTTATTATATTGATACGTATATTGAAAAAGGCACATGGAATGAAGGATACTGGCTCCTTATCGTTTACTACTCACTGTTCTTACTGCGAGTATTATTAACGTATATTGGGACCTATGCCTTTAGCTATGTATCCAATAGTGTTGTTCGAGATTTGCGTCAAGAGGCCTTTTCGAATATGCAAAAACTCAATATGACGTACTTTGATACAACACCAGCTGGAGCCATCGTCTCTCGTTTAACCAACGATACGCAGGCAGTCAGCGATATGTTTAGCTCGATTTTCTCGACGTTTTTAAGTACCTTATTTATCGTCGTAGCAACATTATCTGCGATGTTTAGTATGAATGTAGGCCTTACGATTTTAATGGTTCTCTTTATTCCGGTGATGTTTGCATCCGTTAAAGTCTATAACCGTCTCTCTCATAGCGTGATTCGTAAGACGCGTGAAAAGCTTAGCGAGATTAACGTGAAGCTGGCAGAGAGTATTGATGGGATGAAGATGATTCAGGTCTTCAACCAAGAAGAGCGTTTAAGAAAAGAGTTCGAACAAATTAACGAGGAGCATGTGCAATTCTCGAATCGTTCAATTAACGTGAATAGTCTGTTCCTTCGCCCAGCGATGTCGCTGTTGAAACTTGTTGCCTATGCGGTCATTATTTTATACTTTGGCCTTACTTGGGAAGTAGCCGGAGTGACAGCAGGGGTGATGTATGCCTTTATTCAATTCTCAAATCAGTTATTTAATCCATTAATCGATGTGACGCAAAACTTCTCGATTATTCAAACATCGATGATTGCGGCGACTCGTGTCTTTGAAGTCATCGATAATACGGATTACGAACCTGAACAACTTGGGAAGGTTAGTGAGATTAAAAACGGGAAGATTGAGTTTAGAAATGTCACTTTCTCGTATGATGGAAAACGGAATGTATTAAAGAATATTAACTTTGTGGTGAATCCAGGAGAGACCGTCGCCTTTGTCGGTTCAACTGGGTCAGGAAAATCTTCTATTATGAATCTCTTCTTACGATTCTATGATTTCAAAGAAGGAGAAATCTTGATTGATGAACTTCCAATTCAGCACTATTCAAAGGAAGTCCTTCGCGATAAAATTGGACTCGTGCTTCAAGATCCGTTCTTATTCCATGGAACAGTGGCTTCTAATATTCGCATGTATCAAGATATTACAGACGAAGAAGTGAAGCAGGCGAGCGAATTCGTAGATGCTCATCATTTTATCGAGCAACTGCCACAAGGATATGAGAATAAAGTTTCTGAAAAGGGCTCAACGTTCTCGAGCGGAGAGCGCCAATTAATCGCCTTTGCCAGAACGATTGCGGCCAATCCTAAAATCCTAATTCTGGATGAGGCGACTGCTAATATCGATTCGCAAACCGAAGAAGTCATTCAAACATCTCTTAAGAAAATGAGAAACGGACGTACCACTTTAGCGATTGCGCACCGATTATCGACCATTCAAGATGCTAATCAAATCTTTGTGCTTGATAAAGGAGAAATCGTAGAGAGCGGAACGCATACAGAACTGCTAGAAAAAGAGGGGCTTTATTATAAGATGTATCAACTCCAAGCAGGGATGATGCAAGAATAACAATCATTAGAAAAGACATAGCGAAAACGAATCGCTATGTCTTTTTTGCGAGTGTAACAATTTTGTTACGTAACATAATTGTTACATCCTATATTGAAAAAACTAAAATGTATCAAAAATGATACGTATCATTTTTGATACAAAATAAAAAGTGTATCATCTGTGATACGTATCATGCATGATACACATTGCATCAAAAAAATACCTTTGAGAAATTCTCAAAGGTATTTTGCGTTATTATCTACGGTTTTGTTTACCAGCGTTACGGCCACCAGTTTTGTTTTGACGTTGTGCGAACGTCTCTTGTTGAGTCGCTTTTTGAGCAGTTTTACGTGGTGTTGTACGTTGTGGTAACACAATGTTTTCATGGTTTAATTCTTCGTCGATTTGAGCTTTAATTTTTGGACGAATATAAGTATTTTGAATCCATGATTGTAAAATTTGGATAAGGGCAGAGATGAAGAAGTAAATACCAACCCCGGCTGGTGATTGGAAAGTCATCATGAACATCATTACTGGAAGAATGTAGTTCATTGAACGACTTTGTTTTTTCGTATCTTCGTCCATTCCCATTTGGCTGACTACTGATTGAACATAGTAAGCTACCATTGTCGCAAGAGCGATTGGTAAGAATTGTGCTCCAAGGTTGATTCCCATGAAATCACTACTTGAAATTTCGTTTGATAACAGAATCGCGTTATACAATCCACTCCAGATTGGCAATGTAATCAAGATTGGTAAACATCCTGAACCGATACCGCCCATTAATGAGACATTGTTTAATTTGTATAACTCCATTTGTTCTTGTTGAATCGCAAGTTTCTCTTGAGGAGTTGATGCTTGTTCTGCACGAGCAGTAATCTCAGCAATATATGGTTTTAATACTGCCATTTTTTCTTGTTGGACAAGCATTGTTTTCATTTGATGGAATTGTGTTGGCATCAATAAGACACGAACAAGTATTGATACGATCACAATTGCAATCGCGTAGTTTCCGTTAAATACAGAAGCAATTTGGTTTAATAACCATTGTGTTGGGACTACTAAATAGTTATAGAGCCAACCAATTGGTTCATGGTTTTCATTATATTGAACGGTACATCCCGCAAGTAGTAGGGGAAGAACTGTTGCAACTAATAGAAGTTGAGCTTTTTTAGTTAGTTTCATAATCACTTTCCTTTTCATTTAATAACATGATTTATTGTACACGTGTTTCGTTGAAATAGCAACGTTCTTTATATAATTTGAAACTTTGTAAATTTAGGTGCATCCACGACGTCACTTTCTTCATACCGGTCAACACGTCCATAAGGGGATACGGAAGCTTTGACTCTTTCGATAAAACGAGTGACGGCTTTTTCCTCGCCTTGTGCAACTACAAAAACAGAGCCATCCATTTTATTTTGAACCGTGCCATAAATATCTAATTGAATCGCGAGTTGCTGGGTGAAAAATCGGAATCCGACGCCTTGAACGCGTCCCCAAACACGAATTTGTCTTGTAATCATAGAAAGACCTCCAAAAAGTAGAATTATTTTTACAGCTCTATGAAACAAGATTACCATGATTTCGCAAAATTTGGTATACTAATAAACGAGGTGAAAACATGTTTAAAGTAATTGAGACAGCAGGTCAAGATGAACCGTGGTGGTTTTTCGATGACTGGGAAAAAATGATTGTTTCGACTGAAGAATTTTCTTCTTTAGAAGAAGCGAAAAATAGTTTCCAACAGCATGAAGCAAGACTTGCTTCTAACTATCCAGAAAAACGATCAAAAGGAACAAGCGCCATTGCCTTTTGGGATGAGAAAGAACAAGATTATTGTGTGGCGTGTGAATGTGATGTTCAAATTTTCCATGGACTGATTTTAGTCGATGAAAATAATCAATTAGTAGATGAGAAAGGAGAAGAACGTGGCTAAACAAACGAAGAAAAAAACACAAAGAAAAAATACAACGAATACCAATCCGTTTTTATCGATTGAAGCTGTAGCCGTATTTATTATTGTCTATAGTTTATTAGCAACTTTTCAGTTAGGATTCTTAGGAAAATTCTTTGCAAACCTGATTCGTTTCTTTATCGGGGATTTATATGCCTTCGGTGGAGTGTGCGGAGTTCTTGCGGGGTTCGGGATGTTATTCCGTGGTCGCATGCCTAAAATTATGTGGAGATGGACTGCTGCAGCCATTTCATCAAGCGTGGCACTTCTCTTATTCGTGTCTGTGATGACTTATAGTAGCTTTACTAGTTCAGGTTCTCCTGTTTTTCAAGAAATGATGAATCGTTTCATGGTGGACTTTACGTCTAATACCGTTTCTCAACGACTCGGTGGAGGGGTATTAGGAACTCTTCTTTATTCATGTACGTATTTCCTTGTTTCACAATGGGGAACGTATTTAATCGTATTCTTATTATTAGTATGTAGCGGACTTTTAATCTTCAACGTGCATTTAAGTGACGTGATGGATTTTGTACGTACGCAAACAGCGAATGCTTCTGAAAAGTTAGCCGAGCTTAAAGCCGAACGTGAAGCACGCCGTTTGGAAGAAGAACAAGAAGCCGAGGAAGAAGTTGTGGCAACACCTGTAGCACCGGCTCCTGCTCCAGTACAAACAGAAATACCTGAAAAACCAAAAGAACCAAGAAAACCGCATTCGTTATTAGACCGAATGAAAGATGTGTTCTTTGATGAATATGAAGATGAAACTTTAATAGAGGACGAATACGCTACGTCTCCAATGGTAGAACCTATTGAACCGATTCCTCCAGTGGAACCAGTAGCTCCTGCTCCAGTGGCACCAGTAATGCCACCGCAACCAGTAGCACCTGTTGCGCCTGCTTCAGTTCAAAAACCAGAAGAGCCTGAGTTTGAAGATGATGGGGAAGATATCGGGGAACTTTCAATGAGTGGGGAACAAGGTGACGAAGATTATCAATTACCACCAGTGACATTATTAAATCCCGTACAACATTCAGATCAATCGAATGAACGTACGATTGTAGAACGGAATATGCATATTTTAGAGCGTACGTTTGCAAGTTTTGGGGTGGATGCTAAAGTAATGCCAAACCCAATGATGGGGCCAGCTGTTACAAAATACGAAATTCAACCAGCGATTGGTGTGAAGGTAAGTAAGATTGTGAACTTGAGTGATGATATTGCTCTAGCACTTGCGGCCAAAGATATTCGTATCGAAGCTCCAATTCCAGGAAAACCTTATGTAGGGATTGAAGTTCCAAATAGCCAAACAAGTTTTGTATCGTTTAGCGATGTGATTCAATCGGCTCTTCAATCTCCAAAACCTTTAGACGTACCATTAGGAAGAGATATCTCTGGTAATGTTCGTCTTTGCGATATTACAAAAATGCCGCATATGTTAATTGCCGGTTCAACCGGTTCTGGTAAATCGGTATGTATTAACGGCATTATCACAAGTATTTTAATGAAGACAAAACCACATGAAGTGAAATTAATGATGATCGATCCGAAGATGGTAGAGTTGAATGTGTATAATGGCATTCCGCATCTATTAACTCCGGTTGTAACGAACCCTCGTAAAGCCGCTCAAGCCTTACAAAAGGTTGTTGCTGAGATGGAAAAACGTTACGAATTATTCGCTTCAATGGGAATGCGTAATATCGATGGATATAACGCTCATGTCGAACAATATAACCGTGAAACTGGCGAAAATAACCCAACACTTCCTTATATCGTCGTAATCGTAGACGAACTTGCGGACTTAATGATGGTGGCAAGTAATGAAGTGGAAGATGCGATTATTCGTCTTGCGCAAATGGCTCGTGCTGCCGGTATTCATATGATTCTAGCAACACAACGTCCATCGGTTGACGTTATTACAGGGATTATTAAAGCCAACGTTCCTTCTCGTATCGCCTTTGCGGTATCTAGTGGTACAGACTCTCGTACCATTATCGATGCCAATGGTGCTGAGAAACTTCTTGGACGCGGGGATATGCTATATATGCCAATGGGTGAAAATAAACCAATTCGTGTACAAGGCGCATTCTTAACGGACGAAGAAGTCGAACGTATCGTTGATTTCGTTAAGAATCAGCAAGAAGTAGAGTATGACGAAGCGATGATGCCTTCGGAAAATACAACATCTGCTGGTGGAAGTGAACCAGAAGACGAACTATTCTACGAAGTTATCGAACTATTAAAAGAACAAGAAACGATTAGTACGTCTTATTTACAAAGACGATTCCGTATCGGATTTAACCGTGCAGCGCGAATGATTGATGAATTAGAAGCGCGTGGCTATGTTGGACCTGCAGATGGAAGCAAAGGAAGAAAAGTGAATGTTCATGTTTTCAATCAAAACGACGCTTCCGAACCGGGTGAAACCAACGCATAGAAATGTAAAAACCGAACGTTTTTCATAAAAATTACCTCCAATGAAAAGATTTAGCTTGATTTTCATTCTATTTATGATAGAATGACTGTAGTAAATCATTTATTGGAGGTTTTTTATCGTGAAAACTAAAAAGAATTTAGCTTTATTTGCATTGACACTTGGTGCGACTGCTGTACTAGCAGCGTGTGGCGGATCAAAATCTGACAGCTCACAAGCATCTTCTCAAAACAACGCTGGCTCTTCAGACAACTTCAAAGCGGTAATGGTATCTGATACTGGTGGTATTGACGATAAATCATTCAACCAAGGCGCTTGGGAAGGCCTTCAAGAATGGGGTAAAAATAACGGTGGTAAAACTAAAGGAAATGGTATTGATTACATTCTTTCAAAAGCAGAATCTGACTATACTACAAACCTTAACACTGCAGTTTTAAATGAGTACAATATTATTTTCGCAATCGGATTTAAATTACAAAAAGCTGTTGAAGAAGCAGCAAAACAAAATCCAGACGCACACTTTGCGATTATCGATAGTGTGGTTGAACAACCAAACGTTGCTTCAATCAACTATAAAGACCAAGAAGCAGCATTCCTTGCAGGGGTTGCAGCTGGTTTAACAACTAAAACAAATAAAGTAGCTTTCATCGGTGGTATGCACGGTCCAGCATTAGACAAATTTGAAGCTGGTTTCAAAGCTGGGGTTCAAGCAGTAAACCCTAAAGCAACTGTTGAAATTCAATATGCTGAATCATTCTCAGATGGTGCTAAAGCAAAATCTCTTGCAGAAGCAATGTACGCTTCAGATGTTGACATCATTTATGCAGCAGCAGGTGGTGCAGGACTTGGAGTATTCGCAGCGGCTAAATCAATCGTTGAAGCAAATCCAGATCGTAAAATTTGGGTAATCGGGGTTGACCAAGACCAACAAGCAGAAGGTAAAGTAAACGACTCTCGTAACGTAACATTGACATCAACACTTAAAGGTGTAAAACAAGCACTTATCAAATTTAGTGAAGATGCTTCTAAAGGAAACTATCACGGTGGTGAACAAGTTCTTTACGGATTATCTGATAACGGTGTTGGTTTAGCAGATGGTCAATTATCAGACTCAGTTAAGGAAAAAATTGCTGTATTCAAAAAAGCAATCATCGAAGGAAAACAAGAAGTTCCTGCGAAACCTTAATTTTAACAAACGAACTTAAATTGAGAGGAGTAGGAGTTGAAGAGAATACGAATTTCTTCGCTCCTACTTTTTTATACATAGAACATTGTGCGGGGTGAGACGATTGGTAGAAGAAACATTTGTGATTGAGATGAAAGGCATCACAAAAAAGTTTGGTAATTTTGTAGCCAATAATCAGATTGATTTAACATTGAAAAAAGGCGAAATCCATGCGCTTCTTGGAGAAAACGGAGCGGGGAAATCGACATTAATGAATATCCTTTCAGGGTTATTAGAACCAACGGAAGGAGAAATTAAAGTAAATGGTGTTCCAACAAAAATTGATTCGCCAAATACAGCGAATCGCTTAAAAATTGGAATGGTGCACCAACACTTTATGCTTGTGAAGAAATTCAGCGTAGTAGAGAACATTATCCTGGGTAAGGAGCAAACAAAGTTCGGTTTTATCGATAAAAATGCGGTAAAAGAAGAAATTATGGAACTTTCTAAGAAATACCATCTAGCTGTAGACCCTGATGCGAAAGTTGAAGATATCACTGTTGGGATGGAACAACGTGTTGAAATCTTGAAAACTTTATATCGTGGTGCGGATATTTTAATTTTCGACGAACCTACAGCGGTACTAACTCCTCAAGAAATTGAAGAACTCATTGTGATCATGAAGCAATTAACAAAAGAAGGGAAATCGATTTTCTTAATTACCCATAAGATTAAAGAAATCCAAGCTGTTGCGGATCGCTGTACGGTTATTCGTCGCGGAAATGTGATTGGAACAGTGGAAATAGGAAATGTTTCAGACCAAGAATTAGCCGACATGATGGTAGGACGTTCTGTATCCTTTAAAACGCAAAAAGAACCTGCTAAACCAACAACAGATGCTTTAGTGATTAAAAATCTTGTTGTGAAAGATAGCCGTGGTATCGAAGCGGTGAAAGGCTTAGATTTAACGGTAAGACATGGTGAAGTTGTCGGAATTGCTGGGGTGGACGGAAACGGACAATCAGAACTGATTCAAGCATTATCTGGTTTGCGTGCTATCGAAAGTGGTTCGATTCAATTAGATGGCAAGGACATCACGAAGTTACCTACAAGACAACGTACTGAAGGAGGCCTTGGTCATATTCCAGAAGACCGTCATAAACATGGTCTTGTTCTTCAAATGGGACTCGATGAAAATATCGGACTTCAAACTTACTATAAAGAGCCATTATCGAAGAATGGTTTCTTAAATAAAAAAGCTTTTGTGGACTTAGCAGAACGTTTAATTGAAGAGTTTGACGTGCGTACTCCAAGTCCAACAGTAGCTGCTGGAGCTCTTTCTGGTGGGAACCAACAAAAAGCGATTATCGCGCGTGAAATCGACCGTGACCCAAGTTTACTCATTGCAGCACAACCAACCCGTGGACTTGATGTTGGTGCGATTGAGTATATTCATAAGCGTTTAATCGATCAACGAAATAAAGGTAAAGCCGTATTACTGATGAGCTTTGAATTAGATGAAATTTTAAACGTTGCGGACCGTATCGCGGTAATGTATGAAGGTCGAATCGTAGACGTTTTAGATACAAAAGAAACAAATGAAACTGAATTAGGATTATTAATGGCGGGTTCGACAAGAGAACAAGTAAGAGCCAAGGAACAGGAGGCGTTATAAGATGAAAGGTGCAAAATACAAAAAGATTCTTATTCCGGTCCTTTCAGTGGTACTTGGGCTATTAGTCGGAGCTCTTATTATGTGGGTATTCGGCTTTGATGTTGTTAAAGGATATTCCGCATTACTCAAAGGATCGCTTGGAAAACCATTTTATATTGGTGAAACCTTAAGACAAGCCACACCTTTAATTCTAGTAGCGCTCGGATTTGCATTTGCAAGTTACGCTGGTTTCTTCAATATTGGGGTTGCTGGTCAAGCGTTAGTCGGTTGGTTTGCTTCCGTTGCAACTGGTCTCTTACTACCTGATTTACCTAAGATCATTCTATTACCATTATGTATTTTTATGGGGATGCTTGCCGGTGCTATTTGGGCAGGGATTGCTGGTTACTTAAAAGCGTACTTTAACGCGAGTGAAGTCATTGTAACCATCATGCTAAACTATACAGCACTTCATATCGTAAACTATGTGATTCGTGAAGTTTTAACAGAAAAAGCAGAAATCACAGCTTCAGTTCCAGAAGCAGCAAGCTTAAGATTGCAATTCTTGTATCAATTGACAGGAAAATCAACCTTGCATGGAGGTATCTTTATTGCGATTCT
>ERZ772979.1783-NODE-1783-length-11731-cov-29.565947_pt1 | contig 11731 bp, 8 predicted proteins | sample MGYA00511130_ERZ772979 | MGnify/ENA primary metagenome ERZ772979 (study PRJEB29015, sample SAMEA2738103) | human oral metagenome | biome: human oral; feature: human-associated habitat; material: saliva | place: China | collected 2186 ... | reverse complement strand
TCACTGCGGGATTGAGTTCTGCGGTGGTCAGGGCGGCGTCCTTCACGCCCCAGTTTTCCAGGATCTTCTGCCAGATGCCCTGATCCATGAGGTACTGGACGGCGGCCTGGATCGCGGCGGTGAACTTCGGGTCGGCCTTGGAGGTCACCACTCCCTGGGGTGCGGCGTCCTCCACCTCGCCCAGGGTGACGACCTGGCCGTCGGTCAGCTCGACGGCGTACCCGGCCACGGTGGAGTCGGAGTAGGTGGCGTCGATCGTGCCGCCGACCAAGCCTGTGGTCGCCTCGGACTGCTTGGAGTAGGAGCGCACCGACAGCACGTCCTTGCCCGCGTTCGCGCAGTTCTCGGCGGCCTTGCGCATCGTGGCCTCCTGGCCGGTGCCCACCTGGACGCCAATGGTCCGTCCGCACAGCCTGAGGTGGTCGGAGGTGTCGACCTCCTTGGGGTTGCCGGCCTGAACGTTGAATCGCGAGCCCACATTGATGTAGGCGGTCATGTCGACCTCGGCGGTCCGCTCGGGAGTCACGGTGAAGGAGGAGATACCGGCGTCGTACTTCGATCCGATCGAGGCGATGATCGAGTCGAACTCGGCGGTGTGGACCTTTCCCTTGACGCCCAGCACCGCGGCGATCGCGTTGGTCAGGTCGACGTCGTAGCCCACGGCCTTGCCCGAGGGATCGAGGAACTCGGCCGGTGCATAGTCCGTGGATGCCGCCACGTCCAGGACACCGTCGTCGAGGGCTCCCTGGGGGAGCTTGGCGATGATGTCGGGCTGAGCCTGGATCGAGGAGGTGTCGTAGGAGTGGATCTGCGAGCTCCGGTGCGCGTTCCAGTCAGCGGCGTTGGTGCACCCGCTCAAGATGAGACAAGCTGCGGCCAGCCCGAGAGCGGTGTGTTGGCGGAACCTCATCGTAGGTCGTCCTCTTCGGAGTGGATCAAGACGGAGAAAGAATATCCGCAATACAGTATAGATATGCAGCTATTGAAGGTGGCGTATAGCACGACATCGGCCCTGAGCCTCGTGTGCAGGAGACTCAGGGCCTACGTCTGAGCTGCATCAACAACTCACAGGTCGTAGTAGAGCTGGAACTCGTAGGGGTGGGGGCGCAGCCGCAGCGGCTCGATCTCGTTGGCCCGCTTGTACTCGATCCAGGTCTCAATGAGGTCAGGAGTGAAGACGTCGCCCTCGGTGAGGAAGTCGTGGTCCTCCTCCAGGGCCTCCAGCGCCTGGTCCAGGCTGTCGGGGAGCTTGTCGATGTCGAAGTACTCCTCGGGCGCGAGCTCGTAGAGGTCCTTGTCGATGGGCTCGCGCGGCTCGATGCGGTGACGGATGCCGTCGATGCCCGCCATGAGGACGGCGGCGAAGCACAGGTAGGGGTTGGATGAGGGGTCCGGTACCCGGTACTCCACGCGCTTGGCCTTGGGGGAGGAGCCGGTGACCGGGATGCGGATGCAGGCCGAGCGGTTACGTGCCGAGTAGACCAGGTTGACCGGTGCCTCGAAGCCGGGAACCAGCCGGTGGAAGGAGTTCACTGACGGGTTGGTGAAGGCCAGCAGCGCCGGGGCGTGGGCGAGGATGCCGCCGATGTACCAGCGAGCCAGGTCGGAGAGCTGGCCGTAGCCGCGCTCGTCGAAGAACAGCGGTTTGCCGTCCTTCCACAACGAGTGGTGGGTGTGCATGCCCGATCCGTTGTCGCCGAAGATCGGCTTGGGCATGAAGGTGGCTGTCTTGTTGTTGCGCCAGGCCTCGTTCTTGATGATGTACTTGAACTTCATCATGTCGTCGCCGGCGGCCAGCAACGAGTTGAAGCGGTAGTTGATCTCCTGCTGCCCGGCGGTGCCGACCTCATGATGGGCCCGCTCGATCTCCAGGCCGGAAGCCAGGCAGGTGCGCACCATGCGGTCGCGGATGTCAGCCATCTGGTCGTTGGGGGAGACCGGGAAGTAGCCGCCCTTGAACGCGGTTTTATAGCCCTTGTTACCGCCCTCCTCCTCGCGGCCTGTGTTCCAGGCGGCCTCGGCGGAGTCGATGGCGTAGAAGGACTCGGCCGGGGAGGACTCGTAGCGCACCGAGTCGAAGAGGTAGAACTCGGCCTCTGCGCCGATGTAGCAGGTGTCGGCGATTCCGGTGGAGCGCAGGTAGTCCTCGGCCTTGGCTGCGATCGAGCGCGGATCGCGAGCGTAGACCTCGTCCGTGAAGGGATCGACGATCGAGAAGTTGACGACCAGCGTCTTCTCCTCGCGGAAGGGGTCGAGGAAGGCTGTGGTCACATCAGGGACCAGTTTCATGTCCGACTCGTGGATCGCGGTGAAGCCTCGGATCGAGGAGCCGTCGAACATGAGGCCGTCGGTGAGGGCCTCATCCTTGAAGGCGGCCACGGGAATGGTGAAGTGCTGCATGACGCCGGGTAGGTCGCAGAACCGCACATCGACCAGCGCGACGTTCTCCTTCTCGATGAACGTCAGTGCCTCGGATGCGTCCTTGAACATATCTCCTCCATGTGGGAACGGCGCACACACTTCATACGTATGTACTGCGGCTGATATCGGCAACTATATTGACCCGCCCGTGACGAAGGAGTGGCGCCGGTGTTGCCTGAGTGTTTCGACGGAGAACTGCACGGTGTCAAGGGATGACTGATCGCCGTACGGTGGATGTGCAGGGCGAGGGGTGGTGGGGAGGGAGAGGGAGACGGCGAAGGAGATTAGCGTCCGCGCATCGCGCGACGGTCGGGGCGCACCCGGTTGGGGTCGATGTGCTTGGGGATGGGTAGGTTCTTGCCGGCCAGGGAGGTCAGCCGCTTCGAGACCTGGGTGATCTCGCTGTCGGTCAGTGACGTGGGCTTGGTCGGCAGGTGGCGCAGCGTCTTGGACAGCTCCATCAGGCGCACCTGTCCGGCATCGGTACCCACCTGAAGGGTGTGGATGGGAACGGTTGACAGCAGCCGGTGGACCTTGCGCTCCTCCTCGGCGAGCAGACGACGGACGCGAGTATCGGGACCCTCGGCGATGAGCACGACACCGGGGCGTCCCACCAGCCTCCACACGAGGTCCTGGTTCTTGTTGAAGGCTACGGGCTCGGGCTCCACGTACCAGCCGCGGCCGATCTGGTCGAGGGCGGCCTTGGTTGCTCCCGGCATCCCCTCGATCTGGGCGTAGGAGGCGCGGCGCACCGTGACCGACAGGATGATCATGTCGATCATGAGCGCCAACATGAGGCTCAGAACAAGCCAGTACCACAGGGGCAGTCCATAGCCGAGGGCGATGGCGGTTCCCAGAGCGAGGCACGTGGCGAGCACCGCCAGCATCGCCCACCCGATCCACGGGTAGCTGCGCCGCGAGATCGTGTAGGAGTCCTTGATGTTCTGAAGGTACTGGGCCAGCCGGCGCTTCTTCTTGGGCTGGGGGGACTGGGCACTACTCACGGGCACACAATAGACGACGTCGGTGCACTGGCACACACGGTCTCGCCGTCAGCGTGGCCGGCCTGCGCGCGCGAATCGGCTCTCAGCAGGCGGCCGCAAGATGGGGGTGCGTCCCCAGCAGGGCCGACGCCTCCTGGCGAGCGGTGGCGGGCTCGGCGAGCTGGGCCAGGCGCTCGGGGATGGGCCGGCCGCGCTTGACCATGGCCCGCCCCCACAGCATGCCGGCGCGGTAGGAGGAGCGCACCATCGGGCCGCTCATGACGGCGGCGAATCCGATCTCCTCGGCCAGACGGCTCAGCTCGACGAACTCCTGGGGCTTGACCCAGCGGTCAACGGGATGGTGCAGCTTGGAGGGACGCAGGTACTGCGTGATGGTGAGGATGTCGCAGCGGGCCTCCACCAGAGCTGCCATGGCCGCCTCGATCTCGTCCCGGGTCTCGCCCATGCCCAGGATGAGGTTGGACTTGGTGACCAGCCCCGCCTCGGAGGCCGCGGTGATGACGTCCAGGCTGCCCTGGTAGGAGAAGGCTGGACGGATCCGCTTGAAGATGCGTGGGACGGTCTCCAGGTTGTGCCCCAGAACCTCGGGGCGCGAGGAGAAGACGTCCTCCAGCGCCTCCGGGTTGCCCCTGAAGTCGGGGATGAGCAGCTCGACCCCGGTGCCCGGGGAGAGCTCGTGCACCTGCCGGGAGGTCTCGGCGTAGAGCCAGGCACCGCCGTCGGGGCGGTCATCGCGGGCCACGCCGGTGACGGTGGCGTAGCGCAGGTCCATCTCCTTGATGGATATCGCCACGCGCCGGGGCTCGTCGACGTCGTACTCGGTGGGACGACCAGTGGCGATGTCGCAGAAGTCGCAGCGACGGGTGCACATCTCGCCGCCCACCAGGAAGGTGGCCTCGCGGTCGTTCCAGCACTCGTAGATGTTGGGGCAGTTCGCCTCGGCGCACACCGTGTGCAGGCTCTTCTCCCGCACCAGGCCGCGGACCTCCTGGTAGGTGTCGGAGACGACGGCGCGGGTGCGCAGCCAGTCGGGCTTGGACTCGATGGGCGTCTGGGCGTTGCGCGCCTCGACCCGCAGGAGCTTTCGCCCCTCGGGGGCCACCGTGGTGCTCACTTCTACCTCTCCTCGCCGACAAAGATTCCACTCGAAGTCTAGTACCCCCTTGCCGGTTCATAGGACCTCAGACCTAGAAGCAGGCCGCTGTTGTCACGTGGCGTCTGCCACCAACGGTGCCAGATGAGTCTCCAGGGCCTCCACCAGGGCGTGTGCAGGAGCGGTGGTCTCCAGGTGCCGGCCGGTCTCCGCGCTCAAGGATGTCACGCCGGCGTCGTCGATCCCGCAGGGAATGATGCGGTCCAAGGAGAAGGCCTCCAGGTCGGGGTCGATGTTGAGACCGATTCCGTGCATGGTGACCCCCCGGGCGACCCTGACCCCCAGGGCGCAGATCTTGCGCTCGGTGCGTCGGGGCCGATCTGGGACCGTCACCCCCTCGGCGTCGGCCGGTACCCAGACCCCAGAGCGTCCCTCAACCCGGATCGTCCGCAGTCCGTAGAGCGCGCACAGGTCGATGACCGCGGACTCCAGCGCGCGCACGTAACGAATGACGTCGATGGGCTGGCTCAGGCGCAGGATCGGGTAGACGGTCAGCTGCCCCGGCCCGTGCCAGGTGGTCTTCCCGCCTCGGTCCACGTCGACCACCGGGACATGACCGGGCTCGACGACGTCGCCGTCGGGCCGCTCCCAGGAGTGGGCTCGCCTACCAACCGTGTAGACAGGTTCATGCTCCACGAGCAGCAGCGTGCTGGGGCGCTGGCCCGCGACCACATCGGCATGGACCGCTCTCTGGCACTTCCAGCCCTCCTCGAAGGGGACGAGCCGGGAGCCGAGCTCCATGTCCTGTCGCAGCACGAGCGCAGTCTACGTGACCACAACCGGCTCAAGCGCCGGAGTTATCCACAGGCCGACGACAGGTTCTGGTCATCGGGCGGGGCCGTGGTGACCATGGAGTGCATGAGCTCAACGACGCGCCCTCGCCCTCCTGATCGTTCGGCCGATGGTGGCAGCGGGGACCGGCGACCACGACGTCGCCCGGTGCCTCGAGGCCGCGATTCCCGAGCCCGCAGGCTCCCGGCCTCCGACGCCGAGCCGGGTATCGCGGTCTCGGCGCTCAACGTCCTGTCCCAGCAGGGCTATACCGTCGGCGAGGTCATGGGGCGCTCCACCGCTCCTGGCGCGCCTCGGCGCGGGCTGGATGCTCAGGGACGTCACGTGGTGATCCGGGTCGTTGACCTGCCTCCCGGCCGCGGCGGTGCAGCCGTCCTGCGAAGACTGGCCGATCTGCGTGTGCTGCGTCATCCCGGTCTGGTGACCGTGCGGGAGGTCGTGTCCCTGCCCGAGCACCGGGCGGGCGTCATCACGGACCTCGTCGACGGGGCCGGACTTGACGTGGTTCTGGGAGCCAGGGGAAGACTCAACGTCCACCAGCTGGCGACCCTTCTGGATGTTCTGGGCTCGGCCCTGGCCTACCTGTACGAGCACGGCGTCGCTCACGGCGACGTCTCGGCCGGTAACGTCCTGGTGACCACTGACGGGCGCCCGGTCCTCATCGACCTGCTGGGGTCCGTGATGGAGACGGGGACGCAGGACTGCGCCGCCCCTGAGCGGCTCGCGGGCGCTCCGCCGTCGGCTGCCTCCGACGTGTATGCCCTCGCCCGTCTGCTGATCGAGTGTGCGGGGCAGAGCGGGACCGGGGCCAGGCGCCTGGTGGGCCTTCTGGTCGACGCCCTGGCGAAGGACCCTGCCGATCGTCCGAAGGCCCGGGATCTGGTGGCCCGTGCGCCGCAGCTGGGACAGACCTCCCCCATCGAGCTGCCCGACGGCGCCCGGCTCGCCGCCGGTTGCCTGCGCGCGGCCGCCCGCACCCCGACGCGGATGGTCGGCTCCAGGCTCAGGAACAGGATGAGGACGAGCCCCGGATCGAAGGTGGAGGTCGAGTCCCTCGAAGGGGCCGCCGGTCGAGGCCGTGGTGGTGCGCAGGGCTCCGACCGGATTCCTGCGGCCATACGCTGGGGCCGAGGGCGGCGAGCCGGAGGCCGGCGGGTTCGCACCTGGGCGCTGGCGGCGGCACTGATCATCGTGGCATGCCTGGCCGTCTGGGGGCCGGTGAGAGGGCTCGCGTCGTTCAGACCCGCATGGGCGCTCGGTACGGCATCGAGTACGCGGCCAAGCGCGCCCGCTGTTTCCAGCGGTTCCCCGTCAGTGAGCGTCTCTCCTTCCACCCCCGGGAGTGCGTCCGCGACCGCGCCGGTCCCCAGACCGACTCAAGGGGACGCCGAGGGCATGGTGAATGTGGTCGTCACGCTGTCCGCGGCTCGAGACCGCGCACTGATGGCCGCCGACGCCGGTGCACTCGCCGCCACGACGGTCGTCCAGTCGCCCGCTGCCGAGGCCGACTCGCAGCTTCTAGATGAGTTGCTCGAGTCGGGCGAGAGCGTCGAAGGTCTGCAGACCTCCGTCAGTCAGGTCGTTGAGGTGGAGCTGCCCAACGACGCAGCCGCTCTCTGGCCCAGTGCGAGGGCAGTGCGGGTCACGCTGTCTCAAAGTGCCTCAACGCGCGTCGGACCTGAGGGAACACGGACGGTTCCAGCCCTCGCGCCCCGCCGGGTCGTGCTCATTGTCGTCCCGGAGCCGTGGCGCGTGGCCGACATTCGGGCCGTGGAGTGACCTGAATGCGCACCGCCCGACAGGTGCGGTCGATGATCGGGGCGGACTCGGGGTGGGGACGGCCGGCGTGGCGCTCAGTACGGCTCGGTCAGCACCGACGCGTAGCCCTCGCGTTCGAGCACGTCCCGTGCGTCTGCCACCATTGCTGCCGAACCGCACAGGTAGACGTCCGTGCCGCTGGGATCGAGCCGGAGGTCGTGGGCGAGTGCGGTGAGCGCCTGGGTGACTCGTCCGTGGAACGCGTCCGGTGCCTCCTGGCGGCTCAGGCAGCGCACGACGGTCCCCGGCATGGGGGAGTTGATCCTGGAGGTGAGGTCCTCGTCCTGCTGAGTGCACCCGAAGAGCAGGGTGTCGTGCTCCAGGTCGGGAGCCTGAGCGAACATGGCCAGCATGGGCGCGATCCCCGTGCCGGTGGCGATGAACAGGCGACGCCTGCCCGAGTCGACGAGCCCGAATCCGCCCAGGGGCAGCTCCACCACTGTCTGCGCGCCCGTGTCCGCAGTCTCGACGAACCGGGATCCTCGGCCGCCTGTCCGTGTGGAGATGAGCAGCCGAAGACGATCATCCTCCACTCCCGCGATCGAGTAGTCCCGCCAAGCGTTGTCACCCACGTGCAGACGGGCGAACTGCCCCGGTGCCCACGGGCCGATCCTGCCGTCCAGCTGCAGCACCGCCTCCCACACGCTGGGAGTCAGGCGCCGCTTGGAGACCAGGGTGGCGTGGTGCTTGCCCTCGGGCAGTGAGCGCACTGCCCGAGACCCGGGAGCCTCAGGTCTCTCGCGCATGGCGGAGGTGATGGTGGGATACCCGCGGGGTCCAAGGATCTGGCTTGCCGCTGCCACCCCGCCCATCATGGCTCCCATGATGCCGGTGCTCCCGACGTCCTGGCCGGAGAGGAACAGGCCGGCAACGGCCGTGCGCGGCCCCAGGGGGCGGGACCGGAATCTCAGCGGAGTGGCCGGAGGTCCGTAGAAGGCCCCAGCAGGATGAGCGGTGTAGTGCTCGTATGTGAGTGGGGTGGAGGTCTCCACGTAGTCCACGAGCTTGGTCAGCCCCGGAGCCGCGCTCTCAGCCAGCTCCAGCATGCCTTGGGCGATGCGCTCCTTGAGAGCGGAGTACGCGGGGCCGCGTTTTCCTTGGGGGTGCTCGGCCCACTGATGGAAGGCCTTTGCCTCGCAAAAGGAGATGAGCTCGGCGGTGTGCGGGTTCTCGCCGGACTTCAGGGAGGGGAAGGAGACGAAGACGTCGTGGGGGTGCCCCTCGAGCAGCGAATCGCTGAACCGCTGTGCGCGCTCGTGATCGAGGTCCCGGTTGACCCAGATGTTTCCACCATCGATGCCGATGCTGCGCGGGTCCTCACGCAGGCGCAGGAACACGGTGACTGCAGACGTGCCGGTACCCAGGTGCTCCAGCGTGCGGCGTGCGGGCTCGGTGCGCCGCCCGATCTCACCGAATGTGGGCAGCAGGCGGTTGAAGGTGTTGGAGGCGCCAACGGCGGAGACGATGACCGGGGCGCGGTAGACGCGTTCGCGTACCTGGGCGCCTCTGTGGTCCATGACGCGGACCCCGACGGCCGCCCCGTTCTCGGTGAGGATCTCGGTGACCTCCTGAGCGACGCGGACAGCGCCCCCGGCCTGTTCGATACCCTTCTCAAAGGTGCGGGCGATCCGAGCGCTGCCACCGCGGGGGAACCAGCCGCCCTCGAGGTAGTGGGAGACGATCAGCGCGTGCACGGCAAAGGCCGATCGGGACGGCGGCAAGCCGTAGTCCCCCCACTGACTGGCCAGAACGGCCTTGAGCCTGGGAGAGCGGAAGTGGGCATCCAGATAAGCCTTCGTCGTCTGAGTGGCCCTTCGTCCTCCCAAGCGCTGGGCCGCCGAGAGCAGTGAGGCAGCAGGCCCGGGGACCATCCCCTGGATGAAGCCCAGCGTCACCCACCGTGTCACCCGGCGAATATCCTGGAAGTAACGGTGAATGGCTCTGGCCTCCTGCGGGAACGCGGCGACCAGATCGCGCTCGTACCGAACCGGATCGCTGCTGACGCGCAGATCCACCCCCGGGTAGACGAACCTGTCGTAGGCGTCGGGCATGCGGTTCCACTCCAGCTCGCCACCGGAGAGGTAGTCGAAGTAGGCGCGGCCCTGGCTTCCGGGACCGAGCTGACCGATGTAGTGCACCCCCACGTCCCAGGAGGCGCCGTCACGCCGGAAGGTGTGGGTCAGTCCGCCCGGTTCCGTATGCCGCTCCAGGACGAGAACTCGCTTGCCGGCGGCGCGCGCCAGCAGTCCCGCGGTTGTCAGGCCTCCGATACCAGAACCGATCACGATGACGTCGTAGGACATTTGTACCCCTCACGTGCTAGACAGTGTCAAGTCAGCATAGCAGTCAGCTGGACACTGTCTAGTAGTTCGGTTCTAGACTCCTGCTATGACCTCTGAACCAACAGGCGCCTCAGGGCGCCGCGGCGGCCGGGACCTGCGCTCCGAGCTGCTGCGAACCAGCAGGGAGCTCCTCGATGAATCCGGCCCCAGTGCCCTGAGCATGCGCGAGGTCGCGCGTCGCGCCGGCTGCACGCACCAGGCGCCGTACCACTACTTCGCCAACCGTGAGGCCATCCTGGCCGCGCTGGTGCGTGAGGGCTTCGATGAGCTCGCAGACAGGCTCGCCTCGGCGCACGAAGGGCTTGGGGGCGCGGATCTGCGTGAGGTCCTGACGGCCTCGGCAAACGCCTACGTCGAGTTCGCGCTACGTCACCCGGGGGTGTTCCGGGTGATGTTCAGGCCCGACGTCTGCGATCCCGAGCGCTTTCCGGAGGTGGTGGAGGCCGGTGAGCGTGCACGCCATGAGCTGGCCCGTCTAGCGAGGGCCGTCATTGGTGATGGTGCTCAGCTCGAGGCGGAGGTCCTGATCTGGTCCGGCGTGCACGGTCTGGCCTCGTTGCTGCTCGACGGCCCGCTGGCCGGCGCGTTCAGCTCGGTCCAGGATCGCATCGACTTCGCTCGCGGCGTCGTTGGCCTGGCTGAGGTTCCCGTGTTCGATGGGGTTCACGAAGGGGGTGGCATAGCGAAGGGTAGGCAGTAGAGGTGGAATGCCGCTCTGACCTCCCTGGCTGACTGTCGTCATCGAAGGCGGCTAGCAACATAGGTTGACAAGAAGGGTCATGTCAACCTATGTTGCTTATATGGATGCGCTCACCACAGCCACCGAGGCTGCCGACACCACTCGCCCCGAGGCCGGGCTACGAGCCGTGGCGGCTCTACGGCGACTGACGGACACTCTTGAGCTTGCACAGGTCGAGGCCGCCCTGCGCTCGGGCATGGGATGGAGCGAGATTGCCTCCTGTCTTGGAGTCTCTCGTCAGGCGGTCCATAAGAAGTACGCCAAGCGAGTTCAGCCCGGTCTGGCTCCGACCAGGAGGAGATGACGATGCCCGCCGTTGACCACCACCTGACTTGGCTCAGTGCCATGCACGCGGAAGCCGCGCGCCTGCATCATCGGGAGATCGAGCCGGAGCACATGCTCCTTGGTCTCCTTGCCCAAGGCGGGACGGCTGCGGCCGTCTTGGCCGCCCATGGCGTGACACTCGCGCGAGCACGCGCTGCTGTCGATGAGATGGCTGATACGGATCTCGCGCGCGTGGGCATCATCCTTTCCGACACCCTCAGGCCTGCGCCGATCGCAGCCGAAGAACTGACCGCGAAGGAGGGAGGGGAGATTCCTCTCTCGGAAGCTGCCGCCGAGTTCATCGACAGCAAGGGGGCTTCGTTCAACACCAGCGCTCAGGCTCTGCAAGCCCTCATCTCCTCATCCGCCGTCTCTCTCCAGTCCCCGGCTGTCAGGCTTCTTGCCCACTGCGGCGTCGATATCGACTACCTGCGCACTGAGCTCAGTGAGATAGCGGCCGACAAGGAATCGGCCCGGGGACGATACCGGATGACTGACGAGTACCGTGAGTATGGCCTGGACCGGGAACTGAGGCAGGAACGCTTCATCTCAGCGCCGGTGGCTCAGCTGACCGCCCTGCTGAGGGATCCGGACCGGCTCACGTGGTGGGCCCTGCCCCGACAGCAGGTGACCGAGGTTCTTTCCGACGGCGCCGTGCAGAGGGTGGAGGGCCGCCGTCGAACCGGCTTCCTGAGATGGCGGCTGGAGACGTCCTTGGACACAAGGGTTGCCTGGTCGTGCACCGTCGTCTCAGGGCGTCGTGACGGTGAGGTGGCTTTCGTGAAGGACCTGCACCTGATCGAGGCGCCGGGCGGCACTCGTGTCCGCCTGATCCTGGCTCATCGCACGTGGGGTCCTCTGGGGGCGCTGCTCTACCCATTCTTCTGGCGGGGGACTCGTCTGGGGCTGGAGAACACGCTCACCGGCATCGCCCGTGCTGCGGCGGGGGACTCGTGAGCGGAGGGACAAGGAACAAACCGGGGTAGTCGCTTCGTGCCCGAGCACGGGAGCTGAGAGGCGGGTACAACGAACGGGGCCCCGCACCGTGATGGTGCGGGGCCCCGTTGACGGCCTAACGGGCCTAGCGCAGGCTCACAGACCCAGCTCGCCGCCGAAGTCGCCCTCCTCGAGGCGCTTC
>ERZ772979.1782-NODE-1782-length-11734-cov-12.455262_pt1 | contig 11734 bp, 8 predicted proteins | sample MGYA00511130_ERZ772979 | MGnify/ENA primary metagenome ERZ772979 (study PRJEB29015, sample SAMEA2738103) | human oral metagenome | biome: human oral; feature: human-associated habitat; material: saliva | place: China | collected 2186 ... | reverse complement strand
ACGAGGCCCCCAGCTACGTGTGCTGGGGCCACAACAACCGCTCCGCCCTGGTGCGCGTCCCCATGCACAAGCCCGGCAAGGCCCAGTCCGCGCGGGTGGAGTTCCGCGGCATCGACTCCTCGGCCAACCCCTACCTGGCCTACGCGGTCATTCTTGCCGCCGGCCTCAAGGGCATCGAGGAGGGCTACGAGCTTCCCCCCGAGGCTGAGGACGATGTCTGGGCCCTGTCAGAGATGGAGCGCAAGGCGCTGGGCATCCACGCCCTGCCCACCTCGCTCAAGAGCGCGGTCGCCGCCATGGAGCGCTCCGACCTGGTGGCGGACACCTTCGGCGAGGACACCTTCGAGTTCTTCCTGCGCAACAAGCGCCGCGAGTACCGGGCCTACGACGCCCAGGTCACCGACTTCGAGATCAGCCAGTTCTTCCCGCGCGCCTGAGCGGAGCAGGAGACAGCTGTGAGAGACCGCAGCGAGAAGCGAGCGCCGATCGGGTCCCCCTCCCGGCACAGCACCTCGCCCAGGACCCTGCTGCTGCGGGCCGGATTCAACGACGCCGCCCGTGCCGGAAAGCTCCTGGGCGACCCGGCGCTGCTGCCCTTCCTGCTGGACGACACTCAGGCCGACGACGTCGGCGAGGCGGGTGACCATGAAGGACGCGGCTCAGCGGACCGCTCCAGGCGGCCGGACGGCCGACCTGCTGAGATACGGCTGGGGCCTGAGCGTGAGGAGCTCATTGACACTCTGGCGCTCACCGCCGATCCCGACATGGCTCTGCTCAGCCTCGTCCGGCTCGCTGAGGCCGCGGCCACGGCCGAATCGGGCCACCGGGCATCGGTGGGCGGTGTCGAGCCCGGGGGGACGACGACGCCAGCAGCACTTCTGCGCAGCGTCATGAGCGACCCCGCCACAGGGCCGCGTGAGCAGCACAGGCGCCGCCTGCTCGCGGTCCTGGGTGCCTCGCAGGCCCTGGGCGACTTCCTCGTGGCCCATCCCGAGCACCTCACCGCGCTCGCACCTGACAGGGCGTGGGACGCCCCGCAGGAGCCCGGCGCCGGTGAGGCGCTGCAGCGGGCGGTCCGCGACGCGCTGGGGCAGGCCGACCCCGCGGATGCGGCCCCCTCTCATGGAGGTGAGAGACCCCCACACCCGGGAGACGCTGCCGTCAGCCAGGCGACCGCGGCGCTGCGACGTGCCTACCGGGACCGGCTCACGGCGATTGTCGCCGATGACCTCACCAGCGCCAACCCGATCGAGCACGTCCCCACCGTGTGCCGCCGCATGACCGAGCTTGCCGACGCCGCCCTGGACGCGGCCCTGCTCGTCGCCCGCGCCGCCGTCGGACCGCAGGCCGACGACGTGGCCCTCGCAGTGATCGCCATGGGAAAGACCGGGGCCCGCGAGCTCAACTACATCTCGGACGTCGACGTCGTCTACGTCGTCGGCCCCGCCCATGAGCCTCAGGGGGCTCAGGAGCCGATCAGCGAGGAGCGCCTCGTGGAGGTCGGTACGCACCTGGCCACTGAGCTCGCTCATGTCGTCTCCGCCACCGCGCCCGAGCCTCCTCTGTGGCCACTGGACACGGCGCTGCGCCCCGAGGGCAAGGACGGTGCGCTCGTGCGCACGCTTGACTCCCACCTGGCCTACTACCGCAGGTGGGCCGCCTCCTGGGAGTTCCAGGCCCTGCTCAAGGCCAGGGCCTGCGCCGGCGACGCCGAGCTCGGGGTCCGCTACGAGCAGGGCGTGGCGCCCTACGTGTGGGAGGCCAGCAGGCGGGAGAACTTCGTTGAGGACGCCCGTGCCATGCGGCGCCGGGTGGAGAAGGAGTCCGTGCCGCGCGGTGGAGTGGACCGGCGTATCAAGCTGGGCCCCGGGGGACTGCGGGACGTCGAGTTCACCGTCCAGCTCCTCCAGCTCGTCCACGGCCGCTCCGACGAGAGCCTGCGCGTGCGTGCCACCTTGGAGGCCCTCGACGCTCTCAGCGCGGGCGGATACGTCAGCCGCACCGACGCCGCAGCCTTGAGCGGCTGCTACAAGGCCCTGCGGCTGCTGGAGCACCGCAGCCAGCTCTTCCGGCTGCGCCGCACCCACAACCTTCCTGAGAAGGAGGAGGACCTGCGCCGCGTCGAGCGGGGCATCAGCGACTGCCTGGGCCACGGAGACAGTCTGTGGGAGGACTTCAAGGACCTGCGCCGGCGGGTACGGGCCCTCCACCAGGAGATCTACTACCGTCCCCTGCTGGCCTTCGCGGCCGCCCTCAGCGCCGATGAGATGGCTCTGAGTCCTCAGGCGGCGCGTGAGCGCCTTGCCGCAGTCGGCTACGCGGATCCCGACGGGGCCTTGCGCCACATCCAGGCCCTCACCGAGGGGGTCAGCCGTCGCGCCGCGATCCAGCGCCAGCTGCTGCCGGTCATCATCGGCTGGATCGGTGGGGGAGCCGACCCCGATTTCGGTCTGCTCTCCTTCCGGAGACTGTCCGAGGCCATCGGAGGCTCGCACTGGTACCTGGCCATGCTGCGGGACTCGCCGGTGGCAGCGCGCAGGCTCTGCCAGGTCCTCTCCGGCGCCCACTGGGCCACCGAGCGCCTCGCGGAGTTCCCCGAGTCCATCGCCTGGCTCGACGACGACGCCGAGCTCGAGCCCCGCCGCCCCGGCGCCCTGGCGGAGGAGGTCGCCGCCGTCCTGCGCCGTCGCAGCCTGTCCGGCCCCGATGACGCGGCCCTTGCCCAGCAGGCGCTCGAGGCGGTTCAGGCGGTCCTGAGAGTGCGCGCCCGTGAGGAGGTGCGGGCCTCACTGGCGGACTGCCTGGACGGTATCGACCCCGCACGCACCGCCTCCATCCTCTCCGACGCCACCGACGCGGTCCTGGCCGGGGCGCTGACCGTGGCCACCGGGCTGGTCATCGCCCAACGCGACGGGGTGGAGGCAGTCTCCGCTGGGCCCGACACCAGCGGGTCCTGGCAGGCCGCCCGCGCCCGCCACGCCATCATCGCCATGGGACGTCTGGGAGGCCGCGAGATCGGGTACGCCTCGGACGCGGACGTCCTCTTCGTCCACCAGGCCCGCGACGGGGCGGGTGAGGAGGACGCCGCCCAGGAGGCCGAGGCCGTCGCCAAACAGGTCATGGGACTGCTGGCCGCGGCGCTCCCGCACCCCCTTGAGGTGGACTGCGACCTGAGGCCCGAGGGACGCAACGGCGTCATGAGCCGCTCGCTGGACGCCTACCGCGAGTACTACGGCCGCTGGTCCGCCCTGTGGGAGCGCCAGGCGCTGCTGCGCGCCCGACCCTGTGCCGGAGACCGAGACCTGGGCCGGCGTTTCGAGGAGCTCATCAACCCGCTGCGCTGGGCGCAGGAGGGCCTGGCGCCCCAGGACCTGCGGGAAATCCGCAGGATCAAGGCGCGGGTGGAGGCCGAGCGCCTGCCACGGGGCATTGACCCGGCCCGCCACCTCAAGCTCGGCCCCGGTGGGCTCAGTGACGTGGAGTGGAGCGCCCAGGTGCTTCAACTCGCCCATGCCGGACAGGTGCCCCAGCTGCGGACCACCTCGACCGTCGCCGCCCTCCAGGCCGCGGTCCAGGCCGGGGTACTGAGCGCGGACGGTGGGGGAGAACTGGTCGCGGCCTGGATCCTGGCCAGCCGCTTGCGCTCGGCGATCGTCCTGGGAACCGGGCGCGCCTCGGGTCCGCGCTCCCAGGTCCTCCCCATCCAGATCCGGGAGATCCGTCTGGTGGGGCGCCTCGTCGGCCTGAGCGCGGGCAGGGAGCGAGAGCTCGAGGACCTCTACCGCCGCAGCGCCCGCCACGCGCGCGCAGTCGCCGAGCGCATCGTCTTCACCGACGCCGCCGTCCACGGCTCCACCGCTTCAGCGCCGGCGAGCACCGTGTCAGCGGCTGAGCCGCACATCCCGGAGTCATCGCCGCCACGTTCAGCAGGCTCGGCGCGGCGCTCTCGCGCACAGTCCCGCCGAGATACTGGGGCGGCAGCCTCCAAGGGCTCCAAGCGGGCCAGCCGCCCCCGCACCACGAGAAGGCGACCGGAAGGACCCTACCCCTGGAGCTGACTGGGTGCAGACGGCACCGGACGCAGGTCTTTGGGCGATGAGGATCGCACCGTCGTCGTGGGCCCCCGCGCTACGAACCTGGCAGACTTGCCGCCGTGAGGCTCATTCTTGTACGCCACGGTCGCACCGAGGCCAATGTCATGCAGGCACTCGACACCGCCTTCCCCGGAAATCCCCTGGATGAGGTGGGACTGGGGCAGTCCGACGGATTGCCGGGCCGTCTGGACAAGGCCGGCCTGCTCCAGGGACTGGGATCACTGTGGGTCTCCCCGATCCTGCGCGCCAGGCAGACCATCGCCCCTATCGAGGCCGCCACCGGCCTGAGCGCCACCGTCGACTCGGGACTGCGTGAGGTTCTGGCCGCAGACTTGGAGATGAACACCGACGCGCGCTCGGTGGCCTGCTACGTGGACACCACCCGGGCTTGGATGGCGGGGCGCCCCGCCTGCCGCATCCCCGGCTCCCCGGAGGACGGGCACGACACGCTTCAGCGCTTCGACGAGGCCATCGACCGCATCTGCGAGCAGGCCGCACGGGCGGGAGACTCAGCGGCCCTGCTCGTCTCCCACGGCACCGCGCTGCGTCTGTGGACCTCCCTGAGGGCCGCGGCCGGAGGCGGCGTGGACCCGCTGTGGGTCGCTGACCGACCCATGCACAACACCGGGATCACCGTCGTCGACGGCGATCCCGGCAGTGGGTGGAGCCTGACCTCCTGGGATGACGGGGCCTGGGATCAGGCCCCCTCCTGAACCGGCCCGCCCCTACAGGACCGAGGAGAGGAAGGACCGGGTGCGTTCGGCCTGCGGGTTGTCGAGGACCTCCACGGGGTCACCGGACTCGCAGATGACACCGCCGTCCATGAAGATCAGCTGGTCGCCGACCTCCCGGGCGAAGCCCATCTCGTGGGTGACCACGACCATCGTCATGCCGGAGGCGGCGAGGTCCTGCATCACCTGCAGCACCTCACCGACCAGCTCGGGGTCCAGGGCCGAGGTCGGCTCGTCGAAGAGCATGAGCTCGGGGTCCATCGCCAGGGCCCGGGCGATCGCCACCCGCTGCTGCTGGCCGCCGGAGAGCTGGGAGGGATAGTGGTCGAGGCGATCCCCCAGCCCCACCCGCTCCAGCAGCTCGATGCCGCGTTCACGGGCCTTGGCCTTCGGAGTCTTCTTGACCAGGACCGGTGCCTCCATGACGTTCTGCAGAGCCGTCATGTGGGGGAACAGGTTGAAACGCTGGAAGACCATACCGATCTTGGCGCGCTGAGCGGCACGGGCCTTGTCCGACAGGGCGTGCAGCTCGATGCGTCCCCTGCGCTCGACCTCACGCATCCCGATGAGGTCGCCGTCGACCTTGATCCGGCCGGCGTCGATGGACTCCAGCTCGTTGATGCAGCGCAGCAGCGTCGACTTACCCGAGCCCGACGGGCCGATGAGGACCGTCACTGAGCCGGGTGGGACGACGAGGTCGATGCCCCGCAGCACGTGCAGCTCACCGAAGAACTTGTGCAGGTCGCTGATCTCGACCTTGGGCGTGGCGGCTGCTGCCTGGGCTGATGTGCTCATGGGGTGACCTCCAGGAAGGGATCGTCCTTGGTGGTGTGCGCATCGAGGATGGCCTGCTGGCGGGCCGACAGGCCCCGGCCCGAGGGGCCGGAGGACTTGTCAGAGTCGAAACCCTTGCCGTAGTAGCGCTCGATGTAGTGCTGTCCCACCATGAGGATCGAGGTGATGATGATGTACCAGATGGCCGCGACCAGAAGCAGCGGAATGATCTGGTAGGTCAGCGACGCGTAGGAGTTGGTGACGAAGGTCAGATCCAGGGTGAAGGGGACCGCCAGCACCAAGGAGGTCGTCTTGAGCATGGAGATCGTCTCATTGCCGGTGGGCGGGACGATGACTCTCATCGCCTGGGGCAGGACGATCCTGCGCAGGATCTGGCCCCGGCTCATGCCCAGAGCGCCGGCGGCCTCGCTCTGACCCTTGTCCACTGAGTTCAGGCCCGAGCGGACGATCTCGGAGAGGTAGGCGCCCTCGTTGATGCCCAGCCCCAGGACCGCCGCGACGAAGGGGGTGAAGACCGTCGTCGTCTTGAAGGTCAGCAGCTCGGGGCCGAAGGGGATGCCCAGACTCAGCTTCTGGTAGAGCGCGGACAGCGCACCCCAGAAGACCAGCTGGGTGTAGATCGGGGTGCCACGGAAGAACCACAGGTAGGCCAGCGCCACCCAGCGCAGAACCGGGTTGGAGGACTGGCGCAGGATCGCCGTGGTGACCGCCAGCACGATGCCGATGGCCATGGCCATGAAGGTCAGCAGCAGCGTCCATCCGACGGCCTTGACCACGTGGACCTCACGCAGGAAGAACCAGACCGTGGACCAGTGGAACTTCTCATTGGTGACCAGCCCGTGGATGAGCATGGCCCCCAGAACTGTCACGATCGCGGCACTGATCCAGGTCCCCGGGCGGGGGACCGGCTTGGGGTTGTTGAGAACGACCTTCTCGTCGTCAGAGGCGGGTGAGGCGGTCACGGCTCACTCCTTCACTGCGGGATTGAGTTCTGCGGTGGTCAGGGCGGCGTCCTTCACGCCCCAGTTGTCCAGGATCTTCTGCCAGATGCCGTGGTCCATGAGGTACTGGACGGCGGCCTGGATCGCGGCGGTGAACTGCGGATCGGCCTTGGCGGTCACCACCCCCTGGGGGGCGGCGTCCTCGATCTCGCCGAGGGTGACGATCTGACCATCGGTCAGCTCGACGGCGTAGCCGGCCACGGTGGAGTCCGAGTAGGTGGCGTCGATGGTGCCACCCACCAGGCCGGTGGTGGCCTCGGACTGCTTGGAGTAGGAGCGCACGGACAGCACCGGCTTGCCCGCCTGGGCGCACTTGTCGGCGGCGTCGCGCATGGTGGTCTCCTGGGCGGTTCCCACCTGGACGCCGATGGTCCGTCCGCACAGCTTGAGGTGGTCGGAGGTCTCGACGTCCTTGGGGTTGCCGGCCTGGACGTTGAATCGCGAACCCACGTTGATGTAGGCGGTCATGTCGACCTCCGCGGTCCGTTCGGGGGTGACGGTGAAGGAGGAGATGCCGGCGTCGTACTTCGAGCCGATCGAGGCGATGATCGAGTCGAACTCGGCGGTGTGCACCTTGCCCTTGACGCCCAGGACGGCGGCGATCGCGTTGGTCAGGTCGACGTCGTAGCCCACGGCCTTGCCCGAGGGGTCGAGGAACTCGGCCGGCGCGTAGTCCGTGGAGGCGGCCACGTCGAGGACACCGTCCTCAAGGGCACCCTGAGGGAGCTTGGCAATGATGTCGGGCTGCGCCTGGATCGACGAGGTGTCGAAGGAATGGATCTGCGAGCTCCGGTTCGCGTTCCAGTCAGCGGCGTTGGTGCATCCGCTGAGGACCAGACAGGCTGTGGCTGCCAGCCCGAGGGAGGCGTGATGGCGGATCCTCATCGTGGGATCTCCTCTTCGGAGTGGATCAAGACAGAGAAAGAATATCCGCAATGCAGCATAGATATGCAAGCCGGGAGGGTGGCGTACAGCACGACGGCGGCCCTGAGCCTCGTGCGTAGGAGGCTCAGGGCCGCCGTCTGAGCCGGGTCACCGGCTCACAGGTCGTAGTAGAGCTGGAACTCGTAGGGGTGGGGGCGCAGCCGCAGTGGCTCGATCTCGTTGGTGCGCTTGTACTCGATCCAGGTCTCGATGAGGTCGGGGGTGAAGACGTCTCCCTCGGTGAGGAAGTCGTGGTCGTCCTCCAGGGCCTCCAGCGCCTCGTCCAGGCTGTCGGGGAGCTTGTCGATGTCGAAGTACTCCTCGGGAGCTAGCTCGTAGAGGTCCTTGTCGATGGGCTCGCGGGGCTCGATGCGGTTGCGGATGCCGTCAATTCCGGCCATGAGGACGGCGGCGAAGCACAGGTAGGGGTTGGAGGAGGGGTCCGGTACCCGGTACTCCACCCGCTTGGCCTTGGGGGAGGAGCCCGTGACCGGGATGCGGATGCAGGCTGAGCGGTTGCGGGCCGAGTAGACCAGGTTGACCGGCGCCTCGAAGCCGGGGACCAGGCGGTGGAAGGAGTTCACCGACGGGTTGGTGAAGGCCAGCAGCGCCGGGGCGTGGGCCAGGATTCCACCGATGTACCAGCGGGCGAGGTCCGAGAGCTGGCCGTAGCCCCGCTCGTCGAAGAACAGCGGCTTGCCGTCCTTCCACAGCGAGTGGTGGGTGTGCATGCCCGAGCCGTTGTCGCCGAAGATCGGCTTGGGCATGAAGGTGGCCGTCTTGCCGTTGCGCCAGGCCTCATTCTTGATGATGTACTTGAACTTCATCATGTCGTCGCCCGCGGCGAGCAGAGAGCTGAAACGGTAGTTGATCTCCTGCTGTCCGGCGGTGCCGACCTCGTGATGGGCCCGTTCGATCTCCAGTCCGGAGGCGAGGCAGGTGCGGACCATGCGATCGCGGATATCAGCCATCTGATCGTTGGGGGAGACGGGGAAGTAGCCGCCCTTGAAAGCAGTCTTGTATCCCTTGTTGCCGCCATCCTCCTCGCGGCCGGTGTTCCAGGCCGCCTCGCAGGAGTCGATGGCGTAGAAGGACTCGGCCGGTGAGGCCTCGTAGCGCACCGAGTCGAAGAGGTAGAACTCGGCCTCGGCCCCGATGTAGCAGGTGTCGGCGATTCCGGTGGAGCGCAGGTAGTCCTCGGCCTTGGCGGCGATCGAGCGGGGGTCGCGGGAGTAGACCTCGTCCGTGAAGGGGTCGACGATCGAGAAGTTGACGACCAGGGTCTTCTCCTCGCGGAACGGGTCCAGGAAGGCGGTGGTCACATCGGGAACCAGCTTCATGTCCGACTCGTGGATCGCCGTGAAGCCTCGGATTGATGAGCCGTCGAACATCAGGCCGTCAGTGAGGGCCTCGTCCTTGAAAGCGGCCACAGGAATGGTGAAGTGCTGCATGACGCCGGGTAGGTCGCAGAACCGCACATCGACCAGCGCGACATTCTCCTTCTCGATGAACGTCAGTGCCTCGGATGCGTCCTTGAACATATCTCCTCCAGGTGGGAACGGCGCACATACTTCACGCGTATGCACTGTGGCTGACGGCGGTCACTATATTGGCGTTACCGTGACAAAGGAATGGCGTCAGTGTTGCCTGAGTGTTTCGCCCATTGACCGCCGGGCCCCTCGAGTCGGCAGGGCCCTGTGACATGGGAGAAGGGGTGAGCGGGGGTGGAGATTCAGCGTCCGCGCATGGCGCGACGGTCGGGGCGGACCCGATTGGGGTCAATGTGCTTGGGGATCGGCAGGTTCTTGCCCGCCATCGACGTCAGACGCTTGGAGACCTGAGTGATCTCGCTGTCAGTCAGTGACGTGGGCTTGGTCGGAAGCTGGCGCAGCGTCTTGGTCAGGTCGGTCAGACGCACCTGTCCGGCGTCGGTGCCCACCTGAAGGGTGTGGATGGGGACGGTCGACAGCAGCCGATGGACCTTGCGCTCCTCCTCGGCCAGCATGCGGCGGGTTCGGGTGCTGGGGCCCTCAGCGATGAGGACGACGCCGGGGCGTCCCACCAGCCGCCACACGAGGTCCTGGTCCTTGGTGAAGGCCACAGGCTCGGACTCCACGTACCAGCCTCGACCGATCTGATCGAGGACGACCTTGGCGGCCCCCGGTCGACCTTCGAGCTGGGTGTAGGAGGCGCGGCGGACCGTGAACGACAGGATGAACATGTCGATCATGAGCGCCATGAGGATGCCCACCATCAGCCAGTACCACAGGGACAGTCCGTAACCGAAGGAGACAGCAGCTCCCAGCGCGACGCACGTGGCGAGCACCGCCAGCATCGTCCACCCGATCCACGGGTAGCTTCGCCGCGAGATCGTGTAGGAGTCCTTGATGTTCTGCAGGTACTGAGCCAGCCGGCGCTTCTTCTTCGGCTGGGGGGACTGGGCACTACTCACGGGCACACCATAGACGACGTTGGTGCGCCGGCACACATGGTCTCGCCGTCAGCGTGGTCGGCCGGTACGCACCGGGAACCCGGTCGGCTGCGTGGGGCCCGCGCCCCGCCTTCAGCAGGCGGCGGCGAGGTGGGGGTGGGCTCCCAGCAGGGCCGACGCCTCCTGGCGGGCGGTGGCCGGCTCGGCGAGCTGCGAGAGGTGCTCGGGGATGGGGCGACCGCGCTTGACCATGGCCCGTCCCCACAGCATGCCGGCACGGTAGGAGGAACGCACCATGGGGCCGCTCATGACGGCGGCGAACCCGATCTCCTCGGCCAGGCGGCTGAGGTCCACGAACTCCTGAGGCTTGACCCAGCGGTCAACGGGGTGGTGCAGCTTGGAGGGGCGCAGGTACTGGGTGATGGTGAGGATGTCGCAGCGCGCCTCCACCAGGGCGGCCATGGCCGCCTCGATCTCGTCGCGGGTCTCGCCCATGCCCAGGATGAGATTGGACTTGGTGACCAGCCCCGCCTCGGCGGCGGCCGTGATGACGTCGAGACTGCCCTGGTAGGAGAAGGCCGGCCGGATCCGCTTGAAGATGCGCGGAACCGTCTCCAGGTTGTGGCCGAGAACCTCGGGGCGCGAGGAGAAGACGTCCTCAAGCGCGTCGGGGTTTCCCTTGAAGTCGGGGATGAGCAGCTCGACGCCGGTGCCCGGCGAGAGCTCGTGCACCTGGCGGGCGGTCTCGGCGTAGAGCCAGGCGCCGCCGTCGGGCCGGTCGTCGCGGGCCACCCCGGTCACGGTGGCGTAGCGCAGGTCCATCTCCTTGATCGAGACCGCCACGCGCCGGGGCTCATCGACGTCGTACTCGGTGGGGCGACCGGTGGCGATGTCGCAGAAGTCGCAGCGTCGGGTGCACATCTCGCCGCCCACCAGGAAGGTGGCCTCGCGGTCGTTCCAGCACTCGTAGATGTTGGGGCAGTTCGCCTCGGCGCACACCGTGTGCAGGCTCTTCTCCCGCACCAGGCCGCGGACCTCCTGGTAGGTGTCGGAGACGACGGCGCGGGTGCGCAGCCAGTCGGGCTTGGACTCGATGGGCGTCTGGGCGTTGCGCGCCTCGACCCGCAGGAGCTTGCGTCCCTCAGGGGCCACGGTGGTGCTCACGTCTACCTCTCCTCGCCGACGACGGTTCCACGGGGAGTCTAGTACTCTCCCGAGCGTTATAGGACCTCCGGCCTAGGAGTGAGGCCTGTTGTCACGTGGCATCCGCCACCAAGGGGGCCAGGTGGCTCTCCAGGGCGGATACCAAGGCGTCCGCAGGAGCGCCGGTCGCCAGGTGCTGGCCGGTCTCCGCGGCAAGTGAGGTCACTCCGGCGTCGTCGATTCCGCAGGGAATGATGCGATCCAGGGAGAAGGCCTCCAGGTCGGGATCGACGTTCAGGCCGATCCCGTGCATGGTCACGCCGCGGGCGACCCTCACCCCCAGGGCGCAGATCTTGCGCTCGGGGCGCGCAAGCCGATCCTCCCGGCCCGCGGTGTCAGGATCGGCCGGCAGCCAGACCCCGGAGCGCCCCTCGACGCGGATCGTCTCCAGACCGTAGAGGCCGCACAGGTCGATCACGGCGGCCTCCAAGGCCCGTACGTAGCGGATGACGTCAATGGGCTGGGCCAGGCGCAGGATCGGGTACACGGTCAGCTGTCCAGGCCCGTGCCAGGTGGTCTTGCCGCCACGGTCCACGTCGACCACCGGTACGTGAC
>ERZ772979.1780-NODE-1780-length-11741-cov-41.724713_pt1 | contig 11741 bp, 9 predicted proteins | sample MGYA00511130_ERZ772979 | MGnify/ENA primary metagenome ERZ772979 (study PRJEB29015, sample SAMEA2738103) | human oral metagenome | biome: human oral; feature: human-associated habitat; material: saliva | place: China | collected 2186 ... | reverse complement strand
AGACCTTCGGGCGCCGCATCCCCACGAGCGCCGTCCGACTGGCGGTTGCCGTGTCACTGCTGGGCCTGGCTCTCGTGGCCGTGTCCGTGGTCCTCCTGTTGTCAATGACGCACTATTCTCTCGACATCATCCTGTTCGAGACCGTCTCCGCGTTCGCGACCGTGGGCCTGTCCACCGGCATTACCCCGGTCTTGCCCGTCGGTGCGAAGTACGTGCTGATTTTCCTCATGTTCGCTGGACGCACCGGCTCCATGACGGTGGCCGCAGCCCTCGCACTGCGCGAGCGCTCCCGCGTCATCCGCATGCCGGAGGAACGGCCGATCATAGGCTGATCGCTGGGGCGGCTGGCACCGTCGCGACGTGAGGTCGGGTGGCCTCGTCGCCTGAGGTCGGGTGGCGGCGGAGAGAGGCGGGGGGACATCCAGCATCATCGCTGCATGAGGCCGCGCGCGGCCGGATTCATGAGACCACGAGAACAACCGGGCAACTCCAAACGCCGTGCATGTAACGAGTGAGCCACAACGTGAGCACCGACGCTCGCGCTTGAAACCCGCGACACCAATGCACGGCGGCCGACACTCACGTATGAAACCCACGACACCAATGCACGGCGGCTGACAGTCACGCATGAAACCCATGACACCAATGCACGGCTCCAACCGCCCAAAAACAGGCCCATTCACGCCCGCAAAGGCGATGGCGGTTTCAGTTGAGGCTCAGCCTACACGAGCAAAGGCGACGCCGGTTTCATAAGCGAGCAGACATCACTGTCACCTCGAACTGCGGACGGCACAAAGCCATCATTCTTTGACGGGTTATGGTCGCCATCCGCGCAGAGGCGGGACGTTAGCAGCCAAGTCGCGATGTTTCACGCGCGTTTCACACGCATCGCCCTGATAGGGCCACAACCCATGAGCTCCGCAAGCTGTTTGCGGACACCATCACGCTGGCCAGTACATCCAGGCGCACAGCCCATAGACACCACCCCGTTCACGGCCTCAGCGTTCGCGTTGGGGGCGCACGCAGGGAAGAATGGGGGCATGGCAGATGAACGCGAGTCAAAGGAACTCCAGTCGGGAACGCTCGTCATCGGGCTGGGCCGTTTCGGATCCGCCGTCGCGGTGACGCAGGACCAGCTGGGCTATGAGATCCTGGCCGTCGAAAAGAACCCCGCCCGCGTGCAGGCCTTCGCGGGTCGATTCCCCCTCGTCGAGGCGGACGCGACCTCCAAGGACGCCCTCGAGCAGCTGGGGGCGCGCGAGTTCCGCAGCGCCGTCGTCGGCGTGGGCTCCTCGCTGGAGGCGGCGGTGCTCATCACCGCGAACCTCGTCGACATGGGTATTTCCTCAATCTGGGTGAAGGCGACGTCGTCCCAGCACGGCCGTATCCTGCGGCGCGTGGGTGCCCACCACGTCGTCTACCCCGACTTGGACGCCGGCAAGCGCACGGCGCACCTGGTGGGCGGCCGCATGGTTGACTATATCGAGATGGAGAAGGACGGCTTCTCCATCATGAAGCTGCGTCCCCCGCAGGAGGTGCGAGGCTTCTCCCTCGAAGAACTCGACCTGCGCGGCCGTTACGGCGTCAACGTGCTGGCGATCCGCCGCCCCAAGCAGCGCTTCGAGTACGCGGACTCGTCGACGCGCATCAACGCCGACGACGAGATCATCGTGTCGGGCGACTCGCACCTGCTGGAGTACTTCGCGAACCGCCCCTGACGCCCTTTGCATATGGTTGTGGCCCCGCACAATAGTTTCTGTGCGGGGCCACAACCATTGCCAGCGCTGCCGCTCAACGCGGCAGGCAGACCCGATCTAAGGGGAGCATTTCCTTTCAGCGCCGAGGGGGTTTCGCACCACCGCTGCTGGGGTTTGGAATGCCTGCACCTTTCTCGGGGAGAATGCCGATAACCGGCGGCTCAAATTTCGGCCAGGGGCTGCTCGGCCCCTTCGGGGTCTTGACCTCGGGAGGCAGTTCAGAACCGCAGATGAGGGCGGGCCGGGTTACGGTGAGTGCATGGCGAAAGAGAAGATCACCTACCGCTGCTCCGAGTGCGGGTGGACCTCCCCCAAGTGGGTGGGACAGTGCCGCGAGTGCGGGGCGTGGGGCACCGTCGACCAGGCCGGCGAGGCCTCGGGCGGGCCGCGCGCGGCCGCGACTCCCCCGCGCCGCCCCGCCCTGCCGATCGGCGAGGTGGACGGCGAGCGGGCCTCGTCGCGCTCGACGGGCGTGGGTGAGCTGGACCGGGTCCTCGGCGGCGGCATCGTTCCCGGCGCGGTGATCCTCCTGGCGGGCGAACCCGGCGTGGGTAAGTCGACGCTGCTGCTGGACGTGGCCGCCAAGGCCGCGCGCACGGCGGCGGGCGGGCGTGGCCCCGTCCTCTACGTGACGGGCGAGGAGTCGGCGGCCCAGGTGCGCGGGCGCGCGGAACGCATCGGCGCGCTCGAGCCGAACCTTTTGATCGCGGATGAGACGGAGCTCGGAGTCGTCCTCGGGCACGTCGAGGCCTCGCACCCTTCCCTGCTCATCGTTGACTCTGTGCAGACCATCTCCTCCGCCCAGGTCGAGGGCGGGGCGGGCGGCGTCGCGCAGGTGCGCGCGGTCGCAGCCTCGCTGATCCGGGTCGCCAAGGAGTCCGACCTGCCCACTCTGCTCGTCGGCCACGTGACGAAGGACGGCGGCATCGCCGGTCCGCGCGTCCTCGAGCACCTCGTGGACGTCGTCTGCCAGTTCGAGGGCGACCGTCATTCGCGCCTGCGCCTGCTGCGCGCGGTGAAGAACCGATACGGCCCGACCGACGAGGTGGGGTGCTTCGAGCTGACGGACTCGGGTATCTACGGCCTCGCCGATCCCTCCGGCCTGTTCCTGTCGCGCACGACGCGCGGCGTGCCCGGCACGTGCGCGGCCGTTTCTCTGGAAGGGCGCCGCCCGCTGCCCACGGAAATCCAGTCCCTCGTCGCCCCCTCGTCGGGTGGCTCGCCGCGGCGCACCACGTCGGGCGTGGACCACGCGCGCGTGGCCATGATCCTCGCGGTCCTGCAGGCCCGCATCGGCGCGGACACGTCGGGGGCGGACGTCTACGTCTCCACGGTCGGCGGCGCACGCACGGTCGAGCCCGCCATCGACCTGGCGATGGCCATCTCCATCGTGTCCTCACTCAAGGGCGCACCCCCGCGCGCCGACCTCGTCGCTGTCGGCGAAATCTCGCTGACGGGCGAGGTGCGCGCCTGCACGGGCACCCAGCGCCGCCTCGCGGAGGCCGCGCGCCTGGGTTTCTCCTCGGCGATCGTGCCCGCCCAGGGCAGCGAGGACCTGTCGGGAGTCGACGGCATCACCGTGTTTACTGTGTCGGATCTGGCGACGGCTATTCGTGTCGCTTTCCCCGCGGACTCGCAATAATAGGAATCACACCGACTGTTCTGGGAGGGAATCACATTGACGTCCGATGCAGCGATCCTTCGTGACGCACTGCGCGCAGTCGCGCCCGGCACGCCTCTACGTGAAGGACTGGAACGAATCCAGCGCTCCCACACGGGTGCTCTCATCGTCCTGGGGTACACCCCGGAGGTGCAGGCCATGTGCTCGGGCGGCTTCGACCTCGACGTTGCTTTCACGGCCGCGCGCCTGCGCGAACTGTGCAAGATGGACGGCGCGGTCATCATCGATCCCAACCAGTGGCGCATCCGCAAAGCGAACGTGCAGCTCTTCCCGGACCCGACGATTCCCACGGACGAGTCGGGTATGCGTCACCGCACCGCGCAGCGCACCGCCCGCCAGACCCACCTGCCGGTGCTGTCCCTGTCCGCGTCCATGCGTATGATCTCCATCTACGTGGGCTCCGAGCATCACCTGGTGGAGGAGCCCGAGGCCCTGCTCTCGCGCGCGAACCTGGCCGTCGACACACTCGACCGCTACAGTCAGCGCCTCGACGAGGTCCTGCAGACCCTCACGATCCTGGAAATGCGCGACAGCGCAACCGTGCGCGACGTCGCCACCGTCATGCAGCGCATGGAGATGATCCGGCGTATCACCTCCGAGATCACGGAGTACCTCGAGGAGCTGGGCTCAGAGGGCCGCCTGCTGGCCCTGCAGGTCGAGGACCTCGTGCGCGGCTCCGCGTCCGAGCGCGCCCTCGTCATGCGCGACTACATCGCGAACCCGGACGACCTGGCCCGCGTCGAGGCCGAGCTGTCCTCGCTCGGCTCGGAGCGGATCGTGGACCTGACCGCGATTTCGAACATCCTGGGCCTGGACGTGTACGAGGTCGCGGACCTGGATCGCGAGATCGCGCCGCGCGGCGTGCGCGCCCTGTCCCTGGTGCCGCACCTGTCGTGGAGCGCCATCAAGGTCGTGTCCGCGCACTTCAACTCGCTGCCGCAGCTGCGCGCGGCCACCGTTGCGGACCTGGAGGCGCTCGAGGGGATCGGCCCCTACCGAGCGAAGCTCATCAAGGAGAACCTGGCCCATCAGGCTCAGGCCGTCAACGCAGGCATCGTCGGCTGGTAGCCGCCCGGCGGCCGCTAGCCCCTAGCGGCCCGACTGCGCGCCGGACTGGGTGCCCGACTGTGCTCCCGACTGTGGCGCGGGGGTGGGCGCAGGCGTCACGTCGACGACGGTCGATCCAACTTCGCGCGTCCCCATCACGACAGCGACCTTGTAGGTGCCGGCCGCAGCCGCGCTCGCACCGCCCGCGGGAGCCGTGCAGCCGTTCGTGTACACGTATCCATCCCAGCGCAGCGTGCCGGACCAGGTGCCGCCCGGGCGCAGCAGCAGCGTCGTGGAGGACTGCTGGCTGTCGGCGCAGCGCGACGAGTCGTAGACCTGGTGGTCGCCGGTCGTCACCGCCAGGTTGAAGCGCGTCAGCGACGTCGAGCAGGCGACCGAGCCGCGGTTTTCCAGCTTGAGCGTCACGGGCATCGCGGAACCAGAAGCCACGGAGCTCGCCTTCGCGGTGGCCGTGATGTCGCGGTCCAGGCAGGCGGGAATGTCGATCGTGGTGCCGTCGGTGAGCAGGCCGTCGGCGGTGGCCTCCTGGCCGCCCTTGAGCGTGTATCCGGAGGCGTCGAGGGCCCCGGACTGGACGACGGGCTGCGGGGTCGACTGGGGCGTGGAATCGGCGCTGAAGGCTCCCGCGATGGCGCGTACGGCGGCGACGATCCCCCACACGATGAGCGCGAGGATGAGGATCAGTCCGAGGCCGGTGATGATACGCCGGGGCCACAGGTTCACGGGCGGGCGTCCACCGCCCGACGAGGCCTTCGTGGGCCGACGCGCGCCTGTCCCGCTCCCCCGCTTAGCCGTCGAGGCTCCGGCGGAAGACGCCGCGCGCGTCGAAGCTCCCCGACCGCCCGTTGCGGCACGGGAGGCGCGGTCGCCTGCGCGCCCGGATGCGGACGCGGAGCGACGGGGGGAGGGTCGCCGGGGGGAATTCTTACGCTGGTCAGCCACGCGTCCACGATACCGGCCCACGACGTCGGGGCGCGACTAACGCTCGGGGCACGCTCACTTTCGCGCGCGAGAGGACTCCCACACGAGGCGCTTAAGCGGCGGCGCTGCGCTTATGCGAGCTCGACGATCCATCGTCGTCGGGGTCGATCACGCACCAGCGTTCCACGGCGAGAGCGACGACGGTCCAGACGAGACCGACCAGGCCGCTGATGCCCGAGGCGATCGCGTTGGCGACCATCGACGAGGCCTCGAGCTGCGTGAGGGACACGATCATGACGCCGATGAGGACACCGGCGAGCGCACTTCCGACGATCGCGCTGGCCCTGGCGAACACGGCCACGCGCATCGCGCCGATCGCGTCGATCCACGTGTCTTTGTTCGCGCGCAGTCGGCGCACAGCCAGGCCAGACCAGATGAGGAGCGCGGTCGCGACCGCGAAGACGACGGCCGGGCCGGGCGTGACGATCAGGGGGGTGCCTCCCGCGCGCATATGCGCGAAGAAGCCGAGGAAACTGAGGAGGGCACAGACGAAGCCGACCAGCGTCACCCAGGTGATCGACAGGGGTTTCATTTAACGCCTCTTGACGATGGGGATCGCGCCCGTCATCGTGGGCCGCACGACGACTCGGCGCAGGATGCCGGTCTGAGTGGCCTCGTCCTCGGGGATGGGGCCGACGGGGGTGTTGTCGGGCAGCCCGGGGGCGAGGATGGTGGAGCGTCCGTCGGCGTGCACGGTGGCCTTGGGGGCCTCGTCGTCGCGCCCCAGGCCGGAGCGGTCGTCGACGACGCGCACGTCGTGGGAGGCACTCACGGAGAAGTTCCAGTCGGGCAGCGCGATCTTGGAGCGGGACTCCTCGCGCTTGGACTCGAAAACGGGGGCCCAGCGGGGCTTTTCGGTCCCGCTCCGCGTGTAGGTGCCGGTGCCGATCTTGCGGGTCATGCGACCTGCCGGGGAGTCGGCGGGCACGGAGGACACGGGGTGCCAGGACGGGCGCGACGAGGCCTTGGCGTCGTCCGCGCGGCGACGCTGACGGTGGGGCGGGCCGGGCACCGCCAGGGCGGTCGCGGCCTCACCCGAATCCTGGACGGCGGACAGGCGGCTCCAGATGCTGGCGCGAGGGGCGGGGGCCTCCTCGCCGGAGACGGGGGCGGCCTCGGGTTCCTCGGCATGCGCGGCGGCTGCGACCTCCTCGACGTCGTCGAAGGAGTCCTCGAGGACCGTGTGGGCAGCGGGAATCTCCACCGGATCGGCGCTCTCGCCCGGGCGGGTGACGAGGTCGCTGACCTGGCCGATCTCGCCGGTCAGGGTCTCGATGAGCTCGCGCATGTCGGCGCTGGCCTGCTCGGCGCGCTGGGCGAGGAGCTGGTCGGAGTCGGCCATGACGGCCGCGGGGTCTTCCAGCCAGTCGTCGACGGCGTCGATGATGCCCTCGCGGTCGGGGGTGTCGGCCAGCAGGTCGGACACGCGGCCCACGCCCTCGAGGATGGCGTCGGGGTCGCACAGGAGCCAGGGCGCCAGGACGAAGGCGCGTTCCTTGGCGCGCGGGTGCGGCAGGGTGAGGACCGGGTCGGAGGAGGCCAGGCCCTCGATCTGGATGATGTCGATATCGACGGTGCGAGCACCCCAGCGCTCGTGGCGCTCGCGACCGAGCTCGCGCTCGATGCGGCTGGTCTGGGCGAACAGCTCGTCGGGGGTCGCGATCGCGGAGCCGACGACGACAGCGTTCCAGTAGTCGGGCTGGGGGGCTTGGCCGGGGGCCAGCACGGGCTTGGTGCGCATGATCGGCGAGACGTCGTCGATCTGGAAGCCCTCCATGTGGGACAGGGCCTCGACCGTGTGCATGAGGGTGACGGGCACGTCCCCGAGGTTGCCGCCGATCGCCAGGACGACTCGGCGCGAGCGCAGGCGCTCGGGGCGCGTCGGGTCGTGCGCGGGCGCTGCGTGGGCGGCCTGCACGTCGCGGCGCGCGGGCAGGGCACCGCTCTGTTCCTGCTCGGCCGGGCTGGGGGCCTGGGCGCGGCCGTAGGCCTCGATCTCGCCGGTGAGGACGGAGCTATCCTCGGCCTCGTAAATTCCCTTGAGGGACAGCGACAGGGGCATCGCGTCGGTCTGGCCCGCTCGCACGGTCACGGACACGTCCGCGAAGGGGTGGTCGATGGGGGCGTCGGGCTTGTGGACGGTGACCTCGGTGCCGACAACGCCCTCGTGGCTCATGACGCGCGAGGCGATGGTTTCGGCGAGGGTCTCGATGAGGTCGACGGCGGTGCCGGTGAGGACGGCCATGGCCTCGTCGGCGATGTCCGCGTAGGAGACGGTGGCTGCGATGTCGTCGGCGTTGCCGGCGGTCTCGACCCACATGACGATGTCGGCGCTGAAGCGCTGGTTGCGGGCGCGCTCGAAGTCGTAGACGCCGTGGTTGGCCTCCGCCCCGAGTCCTTTCAGGGCGATGATGACGCGTCGGTTAGTCAACGTCGTTCTCCTTTCGGGCGATGGCCGCTACGGTGGCTGCTACGTCGTGGACCCGCACGGCCCACGCGCCAGCTGCCGCGCAGTAGGCGGCGATGTCCGCGCTGTTCGCGTCCACGTCGCCCTCGAGGGCCTTGACGAAACGCTTGCGAGACGCTCCGACGAGGACGGGGTATCCGACCTGCGCGAAGCGCGGCAGTTCGCGCAGGATCTGCCAGCACTGGTCGCCCGTCAGTGAGAAGCCGAGGCCCGGGTCTACCACAATTTTATCAGCTGTCACACCAGCATCAATAGCGTCTTGAACCTGGGACCCCACGCGCTCGATGAGCGTGCCCACGAGGTCGTCCCCGTAGTCGAAGTGCTCCCCCGGCATGCCCGGCAGCGCGCGGTAGTGCTGGACGACGTACGCGCAGCCCGACTGCGCAACAGCCGTGTTCATCTCGGGATCCCAGCGCCCGCCGCTCACATCGTTGATGATCGCCGCACCCGCGCGCGCGGCCTCGCGGGCCGTCGACGCGTGCAGCGTATCCACCGACACGATGACGCCGTCGGCGGCCAGGGACTCAACGATGGTGCAGATGCGCGCCCACTCCTCGTCTGCGCTGATGCGCGTCGAGTTCGGGCGGGTCGACTCCCCGCCCACGTCGATGAGGTCCGCACCGGCGGCCACCATCTCGCGCGCGTGGCGCAGCGCGGCCGCGACGTCCGTGTAGCGTCCCCCGTCCGAGAAAGAATCGGGAGTCACGTTGAGGATGCCCATGACCGCCGTCCGACCGGCAGACAGGGTCAGGCCACCGGGCAGCGCCAGGGGCGGGACCGGGGACGAGGCCGGGGCGGCGGGCAGGGGCAGGGCACTCACGTCATCGGCTCCCGGACAGGACGAGGGCCATCATCTCGGCGCGGGTCGCGCCGTCGCTCATGATGCCGCGCAGCGCGCTGGTCACAGTGGAGGAGCCGGGCTTGGAGATGCCGCGCATCGACATGCACATGTGCTCGGCCTCGATAACGACGATGACGCCCTGGGGGTTCAGGATCTCGTCGATCGCGTCGGCAACCTGGGCGGTCAGGCGCTCTTGGACCTGGGGGCGGCGCGCGTAGCCTTCGACCACGCGGGCCAGCTTGGACAGGCCCGTCACAACCCCGCCGCGCGGAATGTAACCCACGTGGGCGCGGCCGTAGAAGGGTAGCAGGTGATGCTCGCACACCGAGAAGAAGGTGATGTCACGGACCAGGACCAGCTCGTCGGTGCCCGCGTGGAACTGGGTACGCAGGTGCTCGCGCGGATCCTCGGTCAGGCCCTTGCACATCTCGCGCCACGCGCGCGCCATGCGATCGGGGGTGCCGACCAGGCCCTCGCGCTCGGGGTCCTCACCGATTGCGACGAGCAGGTCGCGCGACGCCTTCTCAACGCCTGCGGAATCGTAGGTCATTCCTGTTCCTCACCCTCGTTCGCCTGGGCACCCATCACGTCGGAGACGTCGATCGAGGGGACCTCAAACGACGCCTCGGGGGTGGCCGAGGCCTCGGCGGACCCCACGCCGACCGGATTACCCATGAGGGCACCGGGCACCGCCGCGTCGGACTGGTAGTTCCACACGGGGCGCTCGGGGGCCTTCACGACATCCTTGAAGATCTCGGCGAGCTGCGCCTCGTCGAGGGTCTCCTCCTCGAGCAGGCGCGAGGCCAGGGTGTCCAGAACACCGCGGTTTTCCGAGAGGATCCTCCACGCCTCGCGCATCGCGTTGTCGAGGAGGCGACGCACCTCCTCGTCGATGATCGCGGCAGTCTCGTCGGAGAAGGAGCGCGGGCCCTCGCCGCTGCCGTGCCCGAAGGCCTCGGTGTCGGCATCGCCGAGCTTGACCATGCCGATGCGGTCGCTCATGCCGTAGTCAGTGACCATCGCGCGGGCCGTCTTCGTGGCCTGCTGGATGTCGTTGGCGGGGCCGGTGGACGGATCGCGGAAGACGATCTCCTCGGCGACGCGCCCGCCCATGCCGTAGACCAAATCGTCGAGGAGCTGGTTGCGTGTCTTGTTGAATCTGTCCTCGGTGGGCATGACCATCGTGTAGCCCAGGGCGCGGCCGCGCGGCAGGATCGTCACCTTCGTGACCGGGTCCGTGTAGTTCAGGGCGGCGGCGGCCAGGGCGTGGCCGGCCTCGTGGTAGGCGGTCACGGCCTTGTCGTGGTCGTTCATGACGCGGGTGCGCTTCTGCGGGCCCGCGATCACGCGGTCGATGGCCTCGTCGATGGCGCGCTCATCGATGAACTGCATGTCGGAGCGGGCAGTGAGCAGCGCTGCCTCGTTGAGGACATTCGCCAGGTCGGCGCCCGTGAAACCGGGCGTGCGCTTGGCGATCTGACGCAGGTCGACCTGCTCGGTGAGGGGCTTGCCCTGCGCGTGGACCTTGAGGATGGCCTCGCGGCCCTTCAAGTCGGGAGCCTCGACGGCGATCTGGCGGTCGAAACGGCCCGGGCGCAGCAGCGCGGGGTCGAGGATGTCGGGTCGGTTGGTCGCCGCGATCAGGATGATGTTGGCGCGCTCGTCGAAGCCGTCCATCTCGACGAGGAGCTGGTTGAGCGTCTGCTCGCGCTCGTCATTGCCGCCGCCGATGCCGCTGCCGCGGTGGCGACCCACGGCGTCGATCTCGTCGACGAAGATGATGGCCGGCGCGTTCTTCTTGGCGCGCTCGAAGAGCTCACGCACGCGGGAGGCACCCACGCCGACGTACAGCTCCATGAACTCCGAACCGGAGATCGAGAAGAAGGGGGCGTTGGCCTCGCCGGCAACCGCCTTGGCGAGGAGGGTCTTACCCGTTCCGGGAGGACCGTAGAGCAGGACGCCGCGCGGGATGCGCGCACCCACCTTGTGGAACTTGTCCGGGGAGGCCAGGAACTCGCGGATTTCCTCGAGCTCCTCCACGGCCTCGTCCTCACCGGCGACGTCCGCGAAGGTGACGTCCGGGCGCTCCTGGTTGAATTCCTTGGCGCGAGACTGCGTGAAGCCGCCCATCATCCGCGAGCCCGACATGGAGCGCATGATGAAGTAGAACGCGCCGCCCAGGATCACCAGCGAAACCAGCAGCTGGACGACGCCACCGAGGATGCCGGACTGGGGACGCACCGCGTTCCAGCCCTTCGCGGGAGCCTTGTCGGCCACCGTGTCGAGGATGTCCTTGGTCTGCACGTAGGAGTACGTGAAGTAGACGTTCTTGCCCAGATCAACGGTCTTATCGTCGCCGCCGGTGCTCTGGTGGACGTAGTTTTCCGTCAGCGTCAGGTTCACCTGCTGGGTGCCCTCGTTGAGGACAACCTGCTCGACCGTGTCACCCGAGATGAGCGCAAGGCCCTCGGAGGTGGTGACGGCGCGAGGGCTGAAGAAGCCCCACATGAACCAGCCGCCGACGAGCAGCATGATGAGCGGAACCATCACCCAGCCCAGGCTGGGGCGTTTGTTCTTGATCTTCTCGTTCACGTGGGTCCCCTACAGGTAAGCGTTCTTAGTTGTTGTAGACGTGCGGCTGCAGCGTGCCGACGAAAGGCAAATTACGGTACTTTTCCGCGTAATCCAGGCCATAACCGACGACGAACTCGTCGGGAATGTCGAAGCCCACGTAGGCAACATCCACGTCGACCTTGGCGGCCTCCGGCTTGCGCAGGGCGGTCGCGATCTTGACGGAGGCGGCGCCTCGTCCGAGGAGGTTCGCCTGCAGCCAGGACAGGGTCAGGCCGGAGTCGATGATGTCCTCGACGATGAGCACGTGGCGTCCGGCCACGTCCTGGTCGAGGTCCTTCAGGATGCGCACGACGCCCGAGGTCTTGGTGCCCG
>ERZ772979.1779-NODE-1779-length-11745-cov-20.760222_pt1 | contig 11745 bp, 7 predicted proteins | sample MGYA00511130_ERZ772979 | MGnify/ENA primary metagenome ERZ772979 (study PRJEB29015, sample SAMEA2738103) | human oral metagenome | biome: human oral; feature: human-associated habitat; material: saliva | place: China | collected 2186 ... | reverse complement strand
GAAGGCAGGCCTCAAGAAGGCCCGCAAGGCTTCGCAGTTCTCGAAGCGCTGATTTTATTCAGCATCTTTTCTGTTGGTCGCGCCCCGCTCCCGCGGGGCGCGACCTTCTTGTTCCTGTCAACAGCGCCCGCAATGTGAGCGCCGACACTGTCCGGGCCACGGCCTCGTACAAGGTCGAGGGCGCAGTCGGGGTACCCTTAGACCAGTCGTATGACCCACTGAACGGAGACATTATGCCCAGGATGTTCGGCACGGACGGCGTGCGAGGACTGGCAAACGTTGACATCACCGCGGATCTCGCGCTCCAGCTCGGCGAGGCCGCCGCCCGCCAGTTCGGTGGGGCTCGGCGCGCGGACGGTTCGAAGCCCCGCGCGATCATTGGGCGTGACACGCGCATCTCGGGCGAATTCCTGGATCACGCCCTTGCTGCGGGCCTTGCCAGCGCCGGCATGGACGTGACGCGCATCGGCGTCGTCACCACCCCCACCGTCGCCCACCTGACGGCCGCGGAGGACACCGTGGACCTGGGCGTCATGATTTCGGCCTCCCATAACCCCATGCCCGACAACGGCATCAAGTTCTTCGCGCACGGCGGCTACAAGCTGGCCGACGCGGTCGAGGACCAGATCGAAGCCCTCGTGAACACCGAGTGGGAACGTCCCACTGGCGACGGCGTTGGCGAGGTCAATGCGGACCATGCGTGGGCCCGCGAATCCTACATTTCGCACCTGGTGGAGGCCACCGGCACCGACCTGCGCGGCATGAAGATCGCGATCGACTGCGCGAACGGTGCCGCCCACGAGTTCGGCCCGGCTGTCTTCCGTGAGCTCGGCGCCGAGATCACTGTCATCAACGCCGAACCCGACGGGCGCAACATCAACCTGCATGCCGGTTCGACGCACCCCGAGGGCCTGCAGGCCGCCGTTGTTGCCTCCGGCTGTGACTTCGGTGTCGCCTACGACGGCGACGCTGACCGCTGCCTGGCCGTCGACCACGAGGGCACGCTCATCGACGGCGACAAGATCATGGGTGCCCTGGCCGTCAACGCGCGCGAGCGCGGCGCCCTCGCGCAGGACACGCTCGTCGTGACGGTTATGAGTAACCTCGGCCTGATTCTCGCGATGCGCGAGGTCGGCATCAAGACCGTGCAGACCGGTGTCGGCGACCGCTACGTCCTGGAGGAGATGCTGGCTTCCGGCTACTCGCTCGGCGGCGAGCAGTCCGGCCACATCATCGCCCGCGACTACGCGACGACCGGTGACGGCATCCTGTCTTCTCTGCTCATCTCGCGCATGGTGAAGGAGTCCGGCCGCTCCCTGACGGACCTCACGTCCTTCATCCAGCGCCTGCCGCAGACTCTCATCAACGTGGGTGGCGTGGACCGCGCGGCCGCGTCGACGAACGAGGCCGTGGCTGCGGCGGTTGCTGCTGCCGAGGCTCGCCTGGGCGACACCGGTCGCGTGCTGCTGCGCCCCTCGGGCACCGAGCCTCTCGTGCGCGTCATGGTCGAGGCCGCCACCCAGGAGGAGGCCGACTCCGTCGCTGCTTCGCTGGCGGACGTCGTCAAGGAGAACCTGGCGCTCTGATCGTCTCCGTGACTCAATGCGCCGAGGGCGGGTACCTGTCGGTACCCGCCCTCTCGCTATGCATGGCCCTCAGTGGTGAGCCGTGGCAGTGAGGCGCGCGAGGGCCGCTGGCCGGTGAAGGAGTGCGCGGCGGTCGCCTCGTTGGGGGTGAGCGATGTGTTCACATCTTCGCGGCCTCAATCCACTGCAGAGGGATGCGGGTGAAATACAGGCCCTGCATCTCGCGCTCCCAGAGCAGGCCGAGCGTGCCGTCGGGCAGAATCGTCATGCACTGGTAGACGTAGTGGGCGGGGTTGAAGGTGCGCGACGCGATCCAGGTGCGCCCTCCGTCCTCCGACAGGCGTAGTACGCCACGGCCTCGATAGGGGCGCATCTGCGAGGCGTTGGCGAAGACGATGCGCTCGGGGCACTCTTCACTCGGCCAGGGCGCAGCGTTGGACTGTCCGATTCCGCCGGGGAAGTGGTCGATGAGGACGAGGCGCCCGTTGCGACGGTCCTGGACGACGCGCGGGTGCTGCCGCCCGCGCGTGGTGCTGCCGCCTACCCGTCGTGCTGCCCCAGAAAAGTTGCACGTAATTCCCCCGGGAGTATTTCAGGATTTGAAATCTGATTGTTGGAATCATGCGGTTTTCTCGATCCCTAAGAAAAGTGAGGGGACCCAAATTACGTGCGACATTGTGGGGAAACTATGTGCGTCGTGCTGCCGCCTACCCGTCGTGCTGCCGCCTACCCGTCGTGCTGCCCCAGAAAAGTCGCACGTAATTCCCCCGGGAGTATTTCAGGATTTGAAATCTGATCGTTGGAATCATGCGGTTTTCTCGACCCCTAAGAAAAGTGAGGGGACCCAAATTACGTGCGACATTGTGGGGGAACCATTCGTGGGTGAGTCGCTCGGAGGGCCTTGGAGGGCGCTCGGAGGGCCTCGGAGGGCGCTCGGAGGTGCCTCGGAGGTGCCTCGGAGGGACGCGGCCGGAGCCCTCACTCTTTCGAGCCGCCTCACATGTTCGGGGGATAGAAGCGCATGTGGTAGCCCTCGAAAAAAGTCATGTACGTGAGCGCAAGCTCCGTGAATCTGTCCGCGTCCAGATCTGGGTTTGTGAAGAGTTCCTGCACGTCGGGGTGGTTGCTTCGCGTGATGGCACCGAAGGTGCCGTCGGGCGAGCAGTAGAACAGGTCCTTGCTGAGTATGTGCGCGGGCGTGGTGTGGAGGCGCTGGAGGATGTCGATGCGGAGGTAGTCCACGAGGCTGACGAATTGATGGGTTGGCGACGTCGGGTCGGCGGGTGCGTAGAAGAGGACGGAACGGTCGGGGATCGCGAACAAGAGCCCGTGGGGCGCATCGATGTGGAGCGTCGAGACCAGGGAGGCGATGTGCGCGGCCTTCGATGCGATGAACAGTGATTCCCCGGCGATTCCCGTGAAGGGGCCGCAGGTGGTGTGCTCGTCGATGGCTTCGTTATCGGTGTTGATCTGCCCCCAGTGATAGAGCTCGTCGAGGCTCAGGGGGTACTTCTCGAGGTGCCCGTTGCTGACGGTTGTGACGGTGTTAGGAAAGTCGAGGCACAGGGCCAGAGCAAGGCCGCCGGGGAAGGGGCGCGCGTAGCTGAGGTGGGGGTTGGCGGCCAGGTTCGCGGGGATGATGCGGGTGCGCACGCGTTGGCGCAGCTCGTCGGCGTCGGTGACGGACTGTTCGGCGATACGGCCGGACTCCATGATGAAGGCGACCCAGCGTTCGATGGTGACCTCGTGCTTGGAGGGGTCTGTCTGGGCGAGTTCGTCGATGAGGTTCTCCACGTTGATGCGCCTCCACCCGTCGACTTTCAGGTAGATGTCGCCCGTGTGTGAGTCGACGTGGGGCGTTGCCGAGATCCCCGCGTCGTGCAGCCGTCGCAGGAGGAATGGCAGGGTGCGTTCGGTGATCTCGTGGCGGTCCATGGGTTGATTCTACGGGGGTGTGGGGGATCTGGGACGAGGCCGGGGCGGCCTTGCGGATCCGGGTGCGGCGGGCGGTCGCCTAGTGGGAGAAGAAACGTTGCTCGAAGGCGGGGGAGAGGTATTTCTGTACGCTGACGTGGTAGTTGGTGGAGCTGATGTGGGGATTGCTCAGCAGTTCTTGGACGTCGGGGTCGTCGGCGCGGGTGATGGCGTCGAGCGTGCCGTCGGGCGAGTAATAGAAGATGTCGCGGCTCAGGGTGCGGTGGGGGTTGTTGGTCTGCGCGTCGATGATCGGGAATCGGACGAAGTCGACGAGGGAGTGTAGCTGTGCGGAGATGTTGTTGGGGTCGGCGGGGGCGTAAAACAGGAGATGCTGCTGCGGGAGCATGACGAACAGGCCGTTCGGAGCGGTGATCTCCTGTCGCGCGAGCAGCGCGGGCATGTTCGCGGCCTTGGCCGCGATGAACGGCGATTGGCTGGATAGGCATGTGGTTGGCCCGGATGGCTGCACGGTGGTGATCGGTGCGGCGTCGGTGTTGGCCTGCCCGTAGTGGAAGAGTTCGTCGACGCTCAGGGGGCGCAGCCTTAAGCCGTCGGTGGTGCACCTGGATGCCCCGGCCTCGTGGACGATGCTCAGGATGAGCGAGAGGCCGGCGCCGAAGGGGCGCGCGTAGGAGAAGTCGGGGTGTTGGGTCGTGTGGCTGGGCACGAGCTCGGTGCGTACGCGTTGGCGCAGCACGTTCGGGTTGGCGAGTTGTGCGGCTTCTATGCGGATGCGGTTGCAGATCCCGTCGGCCCACTGGTTGAGGATCTCCTTGTGCGAGATCGGGGGTGCCTCGAGGAGCTGAACAAACAGGGGTGAGAGGTTGTAGCGGAATAAGTCCCTGATGACCAGAAACATCGACGAGTCGCCCGGCTCGACGACGAGCGAGGCGGTGACGCCGTCGGCCCCGAGCCTACCAATGAGGTAGGGCATGAGGGCGCGCGTGACGTATCCGGGGCACATCGTGCCCACGGGGTGCGTGAAGCTGATGGAGGTGGACATGAAGCCACTGTAGCGGGGCCGGTGGGCGCGTTAGCGCCGTCGGGCGACCGAGGCGCGCCAGACGGGGCGCGTGGGGATGGTTGCGACGGGGATCGCCTGGGACGAGGCCGGGGTTGCCTCCTCGGTCAGGGATAGGGGGCCGGGGTGGATGTTGTCGGCGGGAGGGCGTCCCTCGATGACGTTGATGATGGAGGTGACAGCGGTAGAGGTCATGTCTGTGAGGGGCCAGTCGACGGTGGTGAGGCCCATGGCGTCGGCGCTGCGGTGGTCTTGGTTGCCAAAGCCGAGGATGGACAGGTCGGTGGGTACTGACAGGTCGAGGTCCGCGGCGGCTTGGAAGACACCGGGAGCCTGTGAGTCGTCGGCGAGAGCGATGAGTGAGATCGTGGGGTCCTCGGTGAGCAGGCGCAGGGAGGCCTGGTATGCGGTGGATGCTTCCCAGTCGGGCAGGGAGTAGAGGGTGAAGTTGGTGCCGAAGGCGCGTGCGATGGGGTTTTGGCGGGCGTGGTTGGTGTTGGGGCCGGCGAGGAAGACGGCGCGGCCGGATCCGAGGCCAGTGTCCGGGTTGACGAGGGTGCAGGAGGAGATGATGTCGTGGACGCCGGCGCCTTCGTCGATGCGCACGAGCGACGATTCGGAGCCGGTGGGGTTGGCCTCGATCATGGACATGGCGACGACGGGGATGCCGAGGTTGGCGAGCAGGCGCGAGGTGAAGGCCTCAGCGGAGGTGGTTTCGCGGATGATGCCGGCCAGCTGGGTGTCGCCCAGAACTCCTCGGATGACTTCGGCGTCGGAGGCGCCGTCGCCGGACTGGAAGAGGGGTAGGAGGAGGTAGCCGCGGCGCTGGATGTCAATCATGGCCGTCGTGAGGACGGTGTGGACGACGGGGACGAAGGGATCGTCGGGCAGTTCGGCCATGAGGAGGGCGATGAGGTGGGATTTTCCTCGGCGCAGCGAGCGCGCCGCTGCGTTGGGGATGTAGTTGAGGTCGCGGGCTGCCTGTCGGACGCGCTCGATGGTTGCCGGAGCGATCTTGACATCACGGCCTCGACCGTTGAGGACCAGCGACACGGTTGAGGGGGCGACGCCTGCGACGCGAGCGACGTCGGCCCGGGTTGCGCGCTCCATGATGGGCTCCCAATTCCTCGTGTGTGTTTGCGGAAACACACCAACTATAACGTGTTAGTCTTGGTATTAACGATCGGAGTTTCGATGACGACATCCGAAAGGCACGCAGACGTGATAATGATGATACCTTCCTACTCTCCCGGCGCGGGCGCCCTCCTGCCGCCTCGCTCCCATCTGGCCGACGACTCGGGCGTGATCAGCCTCGATGGAACCTGGAGCTTCGCATACTTCCGCACAGATCCCGATCCCTTCGTCGACTCTGAGCGCCCCTGGGCCGAGCCGCCGGCCGAGCCCGTCACAGGCGACATCGACGTCCCCAGCCACTGGGTGCTGCACGAGGACGGGCTCTACGGGCGCCCCGCCTACACGAACGTCGACTTCCCCTTCCCGGTGGACCCTCCCTACCCGCCCGAGGAGAATCCCGTCGGCGACTACCGCCGCTCCTTCGACCTGCCTGACAGTTGGGGGGAAGGGGTCGTCGCCCTGCGCTTCGACGGTGTTGAAAGCCAGGCCACCGTGTGGGTCAACGGCACGTGGGTGGGGATGGCGCGCGGCTCGCGCCTGGCCCACGAGTTCGACGTGACCGATCTGGTCCGCCCCGGCGCGAACACGATCACCGTCCGCGTTCACCAGTTCAGCTCCGGAAGCTACCTGGAGGACCAGGATCAGTGGTGGCTTCCCGGTATCTTCCGTTCCGTGAGCCTGCGTCACCTCGCCCCCGGCGCGATCGAGGATCTGTGGATCGACACCGATTACGAGGCCGGGGTCGGCTACGTGAGCGTCGAGGCCCGGGTGCTTGGCGCTCGCGAGGCCTCCCTGGTGGGGCGCCTCGACATCGGCGGCGTCGGCTCCTGCCTGCTGGCCCTTGAGCGGGGCGCCGACGGGCGCTACCGCTCCGAGCGCCTCTCGCTGGGGGACGTGCGCCCGTGGAGCGCGAACGACCCAGCCCTCTACGACGCGCACGTGAGCGTCCAAGGGGGAGGTGGCCTCGTCAGTGGGGAACGCTCGCTGCGCGTCGGATTCCGGAGCGTGAGTATCGAGGGCGGCGTGCTGACCGTCAACGGGGCGCCCCTGACGCTCAACGGCGTGAACCGGCACGAGGTGCGCGCCGACGAAGGGCGCGTCTTCGATGACGAGTGGGCGCGGGCCGACTTGGCCCTCATGAAGTCCATGGGAATCAATGCGATCCGCACCTCTCACTACCCGCCCCACCCGCGCCTGCTCGACCTGGCCGATGAGATCGGCCTGTGGGTCATGCTCGAAGGTGACATCGAGACCCACGGCTTCGAAGGGGTGGGGGAGTGGATTGATAATCCCTCCAACGACCCGCGCTGGGCCGACGCATACCTGGATCGAACAGCGCGAGCCTTCGAGCGCGACAAGAATCATCCCTCGATCATGAGCTGGAGCCTGGGCAACGAGTCCGGCACGGGTACGAACCTGGCCGCGTGTGCGCGCTGGATCCACGAGCGCACGGGTGGGCGCGCCGTCGTCCACTACGAGGGTGACCACGCCCTGGAATACACGGATATTTACTCGCGCATGTACCCGACCCTCGAGGAGGTCGCCGCCGTCCTGGACGACTCCGACCTGCACGCAGAGGTCGCCGTGCCCACGCACGTGGCAGCGCAGGTCGACGATGCGGCGCGCGAACGCATCCGCCGCGCCCCCTACCTCATGTGCGAGTACCTGCACGCCATGGGAACCGGCCCAGCTGGCGCGCCCGGCTACGCCGCGCAGATGAGCCACCCCCGCCACGCCGGCGGATTCGTCTGGGAATGGCGCGATCATGCCCTGTGGCGCACACTGCCGGACGGACGCCGCGCCCTGTCCTACGGTGGTGACTTCGGCGAGGAGGTCCACGACGGCAACTTCGTGTGCGACGGACTGGTCGACGCGCTCTCGCGGCCCTATGCGGGCACGTGGGCGTGGGTGGCTGCGATGGCTCCGGACGCTCCCGCGCTCGCCCGGGCCATCGAGGAAGCCCGCTGCGGCTCGGCGCAGGAGGAGGCGCGACTGCGGGCGCTCGCGGATGCCCCCATCGCTCTCGAGCCTTCGGCCGAGCAATCCAACGCGTCCTATCTCCTTGACGAGCGAGGTCTCCTCCGGGGTGTTGGCGAGTGGCTCCTGCCGCTTCGCGTCGAGCTGAGCGTGTTCCGTGCCCCCACCGACAATGATCGGGGCCGAGGCCCCGTCGACTACTGGGGGATCGATGCCTCTGACGTGGGACCCCTCGGCGTCGGGCGCGGCGAAGCCGGGATCTCCCACGCCATGCGCTGGGAGAGCGCGCGCCTGCACCTGCTGCGCCGACGCCTCGTCTCCATCGAGGAGGAGGGTGCGGTGCGCCGCGTCGTTGAACGCTGGTCGCCTCCCGCCGCGCAATTTGGTGTCACTCTCACGTGGGAATACGCGCCCTGCCGCATCGGTGAGGGGCTGGCCCGCGGCGTGTCCGTCTCGGCGCGGGTTGCTCCCTACGGCAATTGGCCTCCGCGCGTGCCGCGCCTCGGCCTGCGCATCGAGCTTCCCGGAGCATCCTGGCAGGCGTCCTGGCTGGGCGAGACGATGATCGGCTACCCCGACATGTCCGTTCCGGGCACCCTGGGGTGCGGCAGTGCCGACGCCTCTGACCTATGGGACGTTGGCGTGCGGCCCCAGGAAGGCGGGCACCGAGCGGGCCTTGAGGCCCTGTCCCTTCGCGGCGAGGCCGGGGAGTTCCTCATCCTCCCCGCCTCGCCCCTGGGGTGGAGCGTCAGCCCGTGGGACGAGCGCGAGCTGGCCCAGGCCTCGCACTGGGAGGATCTGCCCGAGTCGAATCGTCTGTTCCTGTGGCTCGACGTGTTCCAGGATGGGATCGGCACCCGATCGTGCGGTCCCGACGCGCGGCCCGAGTTCGCCGGGCGCATGCGCGAGTGCGAGCTGAGGTGTGTGATTGCCCAGGTAGGGGATGGTTGCATCTGACGTTGTTATGTTGCGGCTTGATAACGACGCTCGACGCGGCTGACAAATGATGCGTAGAGCACATGAAGTCGCTATGATTCATACATCAACTAACACGAGATAGTTAGTGACTCGATCCCATCGATCGACCAACAAGAACGGACCAATGGAGGTTTCGCATGTTGAAGAAGAAGATGGCGGCAGGCATCGTTGCCCTTGCCATGTTCAGCACCCTCGGCCTGGCCGCCTGCGACAGTGGCGGCTCTGGCAGCGGCGGCGGTGGATCCGCCTCCGGTTCCATCCCGGCACCCGACGTCTCCTGCGACGTTCCCGCAGGCAACATCGACGACTCGACAATCGACACCTCGAAGGTCGAAGGCGAAATCACCTTCCAGACCCAGGGCCTGCAGAATGACTTTGGGGACTTCTTCAAGGCCAAGATCAAGGAATTCGAAGATGCCAACCCCGGCGTGACGATTAAGTGGACCGACCAGGGCGGCGGCGCCGAGTTTGACCAGACCATCACGGCCCAGGCCTCGAACTGCAAGATGGCGGACGTCGTCAACGTTCCTTCCTCCACGATCCTCGCGCTGTCCAAGTCCAACTTCCTTATGGACTACGACGTGAAGGCCCCCGGCATCGGCGACAAGTTCGTGCCCTCCATTTGGGAGTCCACTGCCCTGGGTGCCAATGATCACCACACGGCGCTGCCCTGGTACTTCGGCCCCTACATCACCACCTACAACAAGGAGGTGTTCAAGCGCGCCGGGCTCGATGAGAACATGCCGCCCAAGACCATGGACGAACTCTTCGATGCCGCCGCAAAGGTTGGCGCCGATGGGCAGGGCGACTTCGGCATCTACGGCTCTCCCGAGTGGTACATGATTGCTCAGCTGCACGGCATGGGCGTCACCCTGCTCAACAAGGACAAGACCGCCTTCGACTTTGCGGACAACGAGGCCGCCATCAACTACGTGACGCGGCTGTCCGAGCTCTACGCCTCCGGCGCTATCCCCAAGGACTCGCTGACCGGCGAGCCTGACCCGGGCAAGGCATACACCGACGGCAATCTCGCCTTCGGTACCCCCAACGCCTCCTTCCTGAAGTCGGTCAAGAGCAACAATGCGACCGTCTACGAGAACACTGGCGTCGGCCCCTTCCCGACCAACCCCGGCATCAAGCCCGTCTTCGAGGGCCAGTACATCGGCGTCTCGGTCACGACCAAGAACGCCCCCCTGGCCATGAAGTTCGCCGAGTGGATCACTAACGCTGAGAACGAGTACGCCTGGACGCACGATGGCGGCGCCATCATCTTCCCGGCTGCCACTGAGGCCCTCGACAAGCTCGTTAACAACCCGCCGGAGATCGCCGACGACCCCGTCTTCAAGGCTGCCTACGAGGAAGCCGCGAAGGCTGCCAAGGACGCCGAGGCCTACACCGACGTCTTCTACGCGACCGGCGCCGTGAAGGACGCCCTCATCGAGAACGTCAACAAGGCCATCCGCGGTGAGGTCGATCCCAAGACAGCCCTCAAGACCGCACAGGATCAGATGAACGAGAAGCTCAAAGCTCTCGGAGACTGATTGAACGCGCGGGGGGTCGAGGCTGGGCCTCGGCCCCCCGATGCATCTCATATTCTGCCCAGGGTCGCCGACCCGCGACCGTGCGCATCTCATGAAGGACACTGGTATGCCGATACGTATGAGCGCGAAGGAGCGCTCCCTCAATGGAGCCGCCCGGTTCCGCCCCGGCTGGGTTCCCTGGCTGTGGGTCACCCTGCCGGTCCTCGCCATTATTTCGTTCTACATCTACCCCTTTATCACCACCGTCTACGTGTCGTTCACGAAGACAAAGCCCCTGGGGCGTATCGGACGCTTCGTCGGCATCGACAACTACATCGCGGTCCTGGGAGACCCCGAGTTCTGGGAGGCCCTGAGGAATTCGCTCATCTATGCTCTGTGCGTCGTCCCGCTCATGGTTCTGTTGCCCCTCCTGTTGGCTCTCCTGGTCAAGTCGCACGTTCCCGGCATCGGTTTCTTCCGTGCGCTCTACTACCTGCCGGCCATCTCCTCGCTGGTCGTCATCTCGCTGGCGTGGCGCTACCTCCTCGATCAACGGGGCCCTATCAACAACCTTCTGACCTCGTGGGGGATGGACGCGGTCCCCTTCCTGTCGAATCAGTGGCTCATCCTGTTCTGTGCCATGCTCATCACGCTGTGGCAGGGGTTGCCCTACTACATGATTCTGTACTTGTCGGCCTTGGCCAACGTCGATAAATCCCTGTATGAGGCTGCCGAGCTGGACGGCGCGGGCCCCATTCGACGCTTCATGACCGTGACCGTTCCCGGTGTCAAGGTCATGATGTTCCTGGTCGCCACGCTGACGACCATCGGCTGCCTGAAGATTTTCACCGAGGTCTACCTGCTCGGCGGCTCTGCCTCGCCCACCAAGACGCTGACGATGTACATCCGTGATCGGATCGTCGACCCGACCTTCGGCTCCCTCGGCCAGGGTGACGCCGCCTCGGTGTGTCTGTTCCTCATCACCTTCGGCTTCATCATTGCCTCCCAGAGCCTGCAGAGGAAGGCTGAAGACTCATGACCACCGCATCTCACACCACTGCCGCCTCCGTCGGGGAGCGCTTCGCCCAGTGGCGCAAGCGGCGCCGCTTGGAGCGTCAGGGGCGCAATGTCGCCTCGCGCCAGATGCGCGGCGGAGCTCTGTTTGCCCGCTACGTCGTCCTGATTGTCGTTGCCATCGTCTTGGTCGGCCCCCTTGTGCTGCCCCTCATGGCGGCCTTCAAGGCACCCGGCGAATCCGTTTTCGGTCAGGGCGCGACCATCCTGCCCCAGCAATGGTCGCTCGAGTCCTTCTCCGTGCTCTTCGAGCGAACCAACATTCTGGGGGCGATCAGGAACTCCGCGATTATCGCGGCCCTGACTGTCACCTCGAACGTGGTCCTGTCGTGCGTCGGCGGCTACATGCTGTCGCGGCGCGGCTGGACCGGGCGCAACATCATGTACTTCGTCGTGCTCTCCGCCATGATCTTTCCCTTCGAATCGATCATGCTCTCGCTGTTCAAGATGATGGTGCAGCTGGACCTGTACAACACGC
>ERZ772979.1778-NODE-1778-length-11746-cov-5.320332_pt1 | contig 11746 bp, 14 predicted proteins | sample MGYA00511130_ERZ772979 | MGnify/ENA primary metagenome ERZ772979 (study PRJEB29015, sample SAMEA2738103) | human oral metagenome | biome: human oral; feature: human-associated habitat; material: saliva | place: China | collected 2186 ... | reverse complement strand
CAATACCTTGAATGTTCATATTCATGCTCTTCGACAGGAGTTGGCTAAACATGCCAGTGCAGAAACGCCTACTATCAAAACCGTCTGGGGCTTGGGCTACAAAATTGAGAAAGCACGAGGTAGTCAATGAAATTAAAAAGTTATATTTTAGTGGGGTATATCATTTCAACACTCCTAACGATTATCGTGGTTTTTTGGGCCATCCAGCGAATGCTAATTGAAGAAAGAGAAATTTATTTTCTAGTGGGTATGACCCTCGTAGCTAGTTTTGTCGGTGCTGGGATTAGTCTCTTTCTCTTATCGCCTGTCTTTACATCATTGGCCAAACTTAAGGAACATGCCAAGCGGGTAGCGGACAAGGATTTCCCTTCAAGTCTGGAGGTTCAAGGACCTGTAGAATTTCAGCAATTAGGCCAAGTCTTCAATGAAATGTCCCATGATTTGCAGGAAACTTTTGATTCCTTGGAAGAAAGCGAACGAGAAAAGGGCTTGATGATTGCCCAGCTGTCGCATGATATCAAGACCCCCATCACTTCGATCCAAGCGACGGTAGAAGGGATTTTGGATGGGGTTATCAAGGAGGGAGAACAGGACCATTATCTAGCAACCATTGGGCGTCAGACAGAAAGACTCAATAAACTGGTTGAGGAGTTGAATTTTTTGACCCTAAACACAGCTAGAAATCAGGTGGAAACTACCAGCAAAGACAGCATTTTTCTGGATCAGCTCTTGATTGAGTGCATGAGTGAATTTCAGTTCTTGATTGAGCAGGAGGAGCGAGATGTCCACTTGCAGGTAATTCCAGAGTCTGCCCGGATTGAGGGAGATTATGCCAAACTTTCTCGTATCTTGGTGAATCTGGTCAATAACGCTTTTAAATACTCAGCTCCAGGAACCAAGCTGGAAGTGGTAGCTAAGCTGGAAAATAACCAGCTTTCAATCAGTGTGACCGATGAAGGGCAGGGCATTGCCCCAGAGGATTTGGAGAATATTTTCAAACGACTTTATCGTGTAGAAACTTCGCGTAACATGAAAACAGGTGGTCATGGCTTGGGTCTTGCGATTGCGCGTGAATTGGCCCATCAATTGGGTGGAGAAATCACAGTTACCAGCCAGTACGGCCTCGGAAGCACCTTTACCCTCCTTCTTAACCTCTCTGGCAATGAAAATAAAGCTTAGTAAGTGGTAAGAGTTTTTAGATTGAATCAAATTTTCCTGTGAGGGAGAACAGAAATGTTCTCTCTCTTTTTTATTTGCTGAGAAATGGGGGATTTGATATGGAACGAGTAGGACGTCAGGAATTACTAGAACAATTATTAAATTATGAACCATTAGGATTTATTGATCCATTCTCAGATCTTGGGGAGTTTGATTCTCTCCAGAAGAAATTTAAACAACCCGTAAAGGACTTAGTGAATCGATATTCAGGACAACCTTACAGCTTGGCCTGGCAACATAAAATTATGGAAATGCGGAAGTTGTTTATTGCCTATCAGATAGCACTAAATGAAGAAGATAAGCAGATTAATTTTCAACGAAGAACAAGAAGCGAAGAGTCCAAAGAACATGCTAATGCTATTGTCACAACCTATTTGAAACTGGGCTTTAGTTTTAAAGAGATTGAGAAGCGTGTTTCTTTATCTTACAAACAACTTCGTAGAGGCTGGAGAAGAAGTGACCATGTAATGACAAGTAGTCCTGAATTTTATAGCAAGGGGGACTTATCTGAAGGTTGCTGTTTACCGAGTAAAAAGCTACCTAAAAGTATGAGAATCAATGAGGAGTAATTATCGTGAAAGAAGCAGTATTAACGAAAGCTATTTGTCAAAAATGCGGATGCACGTGGGAAACACCCTGTATTGATGAAAAATGGGGTTGCTGCTGGTGGATGGACCATGATGAGACTATCTGTAGTCATTGTTTTTGGAACTTAAATGAAGAGGTGAAATGATGGGGAAACTAGAAAATTCAATCAGTATGATTTTGATTATGGGACTACTTTTAATCAGGTTAAATAGAATTAGAAACCATAAAGCGGACTACCTATCAGGTAAACGAGTTGGATATTTTCAGTCTCCAAAATTAGATTATTGGAATGATTTAGTCACGACAATTTTTGGCATAATTCTATCAGCCATTCTACTTGGAATTTCGCTATTCCTTCAGCTATCCAATTAGTCTGTAAAGTAAATGAAATTGCTATAAAAACAAAAAGAGATATAATTTCCCATTTATTATACCGTTTAAAATTTTTAGTCATTTCTTTACATAGATGAATAAAATTATTTTTTATAAATGCAAAAATAGCGATAAAGAAAATAAATACAATAAGATCATTTTCCATAGGTGGAAGTATTATTTTTCTGGAGTGGAAACAGATGAATAAATAAATATATTGTATAAAGTCATTGGTGTCCCATACGAGACGTTGAATTGAAGGGTTAATATCTATGAAATTTTGTAAAACTTCAATGAAAAAGAATGAGACCAATATAACTATGTATAGATGCATGAATAGATGTAATGAAAATATTGGTAAAGATATGTTTTGTAATAGAAAGTCAAGTAAATCATCAATCGTTTTATGGATAAAGAGATAGGTTAGAAGTAAAAAAAGTAGATAATGATTTATTTTATAAAGATTGTTGAGACTGGATTTGATAAGTTCGAACATAGTAAATACCTTTCTTCTTTTGTTAATCAATTATATTATAACTGACTTTTTAATAAAAAGATATGTCATCAAACAGCAATATTAGGAGAAGTATGAAGTTACAAGAATGCTTTAGCTTAATCACAAAAGACGGATTAAGAACACAAAAATTTAAGAATAGCCATCTACAGCTCATCTCTTCAGCAGAAGAAGGAAGACGAGGCTCTGTATTTGCTTATCGTTCAAAAGCAAATATGGTGAAGGCACGTGGTGTTGTTTTAACCTCTGTCGAATCATTGCTGGAGAATCAGGATCAGTTTACACACTGGACTCCTAATGTGTATTGCTACGGAAGCTATAGCGATGCTGGTCGACGGATTACACGTGGCCACTCTGAAGATAATCTTAGACAGATTAACACATTCTACATTGACTTTGATATTACCTCTTCAGCTGAAGAAATGACGACAGGAGATATTTTAACTGCTTCCTTGGATCTAGGTTTTATGCCGACGTTGATTCTAAAATCTGATAAAGGATTTCAAGCCTATTTTGTCCTTTCAGAATCAGCCTATGTTACAGCTCATTCCCAATTTCGAGTGGTGAAGGTGGCCAAAGCTATCTCTCAAAATTTGAGAAAATACTTTGCTCAAACTTTACCAGTAGATATGACTTGTAACCATTTTGGGATTGCTCGGATTCCTCGAACTGATAATGTCGAATTCTTTGAAGCTGACTATACCTATTCCTTCAAGGAGTGGTTAGATTGGTCGATGAAGCAATCAGAACTTCCTTTCCAAAGTAAAAAGCCCAATTTGACGGTTATTTCAGGATCTAAAGGGGTGAAACAGATTGATGAACCCTGGTATCAATTGCTGATGAGAGAGGGGAATATCAAAGGTGGAAAAGCTTTGATGGGAAGAAACAACGTTCTTTTCACGCTAGCTTTAGCCAACTTCTCTTCAGGAATCGATCAGGAAGAATGTGAGGAGGTTCTTTCTAGTTTTAATGCGAATCTAGACGAACCACTCTCTTCAGCTGAATATCATAAAATTATCACAAGCGCCTACTCAGGAAAATATGAAGCTGCTAGTCGTGACTATGTGATGACTTTATGTAAAGCATGGGTCAATCAGGAACTCAAGGCTTCAGATCTCTTTGTGAAGCAACGTTGGTACAAGTTTAAGAAGAAACGTGCTGACAGAAAGAATAGTCATTATTCCGAGTGGGAAGAAGATCTTATGTTTTACATTACAAAGAGAACGAATCAAGATCAAACTATTTTAAAAGTGACACAAAAAGACTTACAGATTGCTCTTGGAATTGCCAGTTCTAGCTTAAAAATCGTTCTACGTAGACTGGTAGAGAAGCATAAAATTTTTTTACAAGTTAAAAAAGGGCGAGGAGGGGGATTAATATTAGCCTCTATTCGAATGATAATCTTAACGGCTATGCAAAAGAAACAAGATGCTAAAAAGGCCTATTTAGATACCATTACGCATCTTTTGAAGATACCTAGAAAGATTATCAACCAAACTATTTATCATGTACAGGAGGGCTTAAAACATGTCATACAAGGAGAATTATTTGAGGAGGATGTGGGATAAAAGTAGGAAAAAATTTAATAGCCAGACTGCCATTACATTATATCTATGATACTGGAGGGAAAAGAATGAATGAAAAAAAGTGTCGTCGATGGACACAAGAAGAAATAGACTATGTAAGAATGTTTGCAGAAGATCCTGATGGCGACAATTGTATTACCGTAGCGATGTATCTAGGAAGAACTGCATCTGCAGTTAGAGGAAAAGTTCATCAATTGAGAAAAGAGGGAACTCAAACTAAACTATTGGATAAATGGTCCGACTGGGAAATTAATGCTTTAAAAAGAATGAGTGGGAAAATGACTGTGAAAGAACAAGCTAGGTTACTTGGTCGTTCTTATCATTCTGTGTGTCATAAAAGGAGTGATTTAGGGATACCTAATGTGCCTAGTCAGTATGGGAAAGAGATTAGAAAGTTGGCGCATCAAGGTTTATTTAGGAAAGAAATTGCAAGGAAATTGAGATTGAACTACTCTTCGCTTTGTCATTATATTACACGTGAGGGAATTCCTTGTGTGGTGGATGAAGAGGGGCGTTTACAAGGTATAACAGACAAGATAAAGTATCATAATCAATTGATGTCTTGGGCATTTTATAAGGAGGGTAAAAATGGATAAATGGCTAATCTTCAGTTTTTATAATGGTGATTTTATTCGTCACGATGATGTGATAGTAGTATTTGAAACAAAAGGTCTAGCTCGTCAATTTTTAGATCATTATCAGAAGCCCAAACAAAAAGAGACGGCGACTAACTATAAATACTACGATGCACCATTTCGATTTGTGAAGGAGGGGGATTATGGAGTGTTGTAAAATTATTCGAGGTTATTATTTGACTGGATTAGGACAGGAAGAATTGGCTTATTATTTCAAGGTGACGGAGGAACAATTTGAGGATTTAAATTTAAAAGTTGGCGATATTCTGATAACTTTTTATCAGAATCAGGAAGTAATAACGAGTATTCCTGCTTTAGTAAGAGTAGCGTCATTGATAACTGATAAAACAATTGTAACTCAATATCTGAATTCTGAAAAAATAGATGGTTTTCCAATGTTGCCAATTGTTGAGAAGTATAAAAATTTTGATCCGATAGTTTTTAAACATATTATGGAAATGTATCAAAATATGAAAGAAGAAATCACACAGTTGAAATTAAAATAAAAAAATAAAGGAGAGAAAAATGGAATTAATTTTTAGAATTTTTGAAGCACTATTGTATAGTTTTGTAATGACACTCCTAGCATGGCTTTTAATTTATCCAATCTGTTACATACAGCTTCAATCATCTTCAAAGAAAAATAAAGTCAGGTTGTTTCCAGCTTCAGTTGCGGGTGTAATTTTATTCTTGTCTATTGCTCCTAAACGAGTCACAATCCTATCCGTAGAAGAGAGAAAACAACTTAAAAAGAATATAAAAAAGTAATAAAATTAGGCAGTTTAGAACAATATATTTTACAGAAATTAGGAGAAAAGTTGATGTTTATAAGTGTGTTTTAGTGTGTGTATGATGTGGGAGGGGGCAATTTGTAAGTATGTAAAAGTAGGCGAAGCCGAGAAAATTGGGGACACTAGAAACGTTGATACTATCAACTTATCACAGGATGTGGTAACAGTTTCCCTTATGCTCTTTTATTAGGTATAGGAGAGGAAAAAGGTAGGCAATTTGCCTAGTCAAAATATGGTCAAATTTACCCCTGCTTCACTCTATCAAAAATTAATTTGGAAAATGGTGTGTTTATGGATAATTGGAAAACGATGTTAGAAGTTGCGAAAGAGTTGGGGATTACAAAAAGTTTAGTTAGATATCACCGTCAAAAATTGGAGGATATTGATATCAAAAAACAAGGTGGTGTAACATACATTTCCCCTCAGGGTGTTATGAAAATAAAGAGCTTTTTACGGTCAACGGATTACGATGAAAGCTTTGAAACAATAGTTAAAAATCAACTCAGTTTGATTCAAGAATTATTAATGAGTCGGACAGAGTTGTATAGAGAAAATACTAGAGATACTATTGAACAATTTCGAGAATTTTTAATTCGTTCACCAGATAGTTTAAAAGTTTTACATGAATTGGAGGAACGGTCAAAAGGAACGCCAGAGAATGAGTTTTATTTCCTACTTGCAGATTATATTGAATTGAAAAGTAAGAGGCATTATGATTTTTTGGTGGAGTAGAAAGGATGGATAATAAATGACTAACGGAAAACGAAGTGAGTTGAAAATTCGTGGATTAACTCAACTGGAAATTGATTATTTAAAATCACTTGCTAAAAAGAAAAAAGCAAAATCTTTTAATGAGTTTTTACTTCAGATTTTGCGTGAAAAAATTGAATTTGGGAGATTCAATAGAGCTCAAGAATTATATGTAGCTCATTTGGAAAATATGAAATTAGCTTCAGACCATATTCAAAACCAAGTTCAAAAACAAACAGAACAATTAGATAGTTTCAACGAAAAGATCCATTGTTATGGCGATCATATTTCACGTTGGCTAGAGTATGAAGGGGAGGTAGAATGTGATGACTAAAGATTTACTTATTCGCAATATACCAGAAGATATGTTTATTCAGCTACATATGATGAAAAAGGAACAAAATTTTCCTTCTTTCAATGCGTTTATGTTAGCTCAGCTGGAAAAAATTTGTCAATTAGATGGCTTGAATTTATATGACAATGCCTTTTCTAAGAGTTTGACTGAAATTAAGGAACAGCAGAACAAAATTTTAGAGTTATTAATAAAAAATGAGATAACTATTTTGGGAGTTAGTGGGAAACAAGAAATAGTCGAAGAGCTGACAGTTAGCTGGTTAAATCGTGTTATGAAGGAGTGATTTTAGTCTAAAAGTTTGGTATAATAAAGCAAGTAAAACAGGAATAAAGGAGATCATCTATGATGAAACAGAAATTGATGCTTATTTTAGGAGTTCTTGGCCTCTGTATTGCTATCTTAACAGCTTGTTCAGGTGGTAAAACTTCAAAAAATGCAGACGGCACACCTAGCACCTTAAAAAGTCGTTATTTGGGGTATTATCGATCTGATACAGATAATGCGACATATTTTGATGAAACAACTAATGAGTTTGATTTTGATGTGAATAAGAGTACAATTTCAGACGGAACTGAAATTGAATCTCATATCAAAACATATCAAGTATTGTCTGAGGATGAGCTAGCTTCTAACTTTAAAGGTCAAGCTGAAAAAAATAAGGGAGAGATAAAAAATACAGATACTGCTGTTTTCTATATTGGTTTGATAAGTGATGATAGAAATGGAAATAAAGACGGTAAAATTTCAGTAGATGAGCAACGTTCGGTATATCAAATTATTTTGAGTAATAACGGTAATAGTATTAAAATTCTTTCGTTGGGTGATGATTGGGATCAGTTTGCTTTTACCGGAACAGCTAAAGACTAGTATTTTAAAGGAGCTTACTGGCTCCTTTTTTTGTTTGTCCCTTTAATACAAGATATTTCATTATCTATTATGCTACTTGCACAAAGAAACAACATTAAGTTACCAGATCATTTCCCATCAAGCATTGAATTATGTAATGATAGATATGATAATTTTTCAGATTTAATGTCAAGATTCGATAACTTACATAACAAGATTCCAATAACAGATGAACGTTCGGCTCCTTTAGTTGAATTTTATAAGTATTGGAGCAATTACCTGGAACCAACACCAGCTTATTTAGCGTTTTTATCTAGTTTATGGGGTTCTTTGGCTAAAGGGCTGTATTTTATAACTGCTAGTCTAGAACATGTTTTTAACAATTTATTTAAGCTTTTTGGACTTTTTGGATATCTGGGGGATCAGAAGACAGTAATTGGTCAATTTTTTTACTGGTTTCAGGTAATTGGAACTTCTCTGTTTGCCTTAATACTCGTTGTATCAGCTGTTACAGGAGTTTTTACAAAACCAGTTAAATATAAAAATGTAATCTTAAATTTTTTGATGGTGACCCTAGTATCTTCAGCTTTACCGTTTGCTTTAACGACAATATCTACGGCTATTTCTGAAGATGTGCAGAGTGTTCAGAAAGTAGAGAGTGCCTCAGGAGACAATTCAAAGTATTTCTCTTCTCTAGCTATTCAACCTATGAAAAATAATGTTGTAGATTTGAAAGTTTTAATTGATAAAGATTTTTCAACAGAACTTTTCCCAATGGATGACTATGGATTTATTAAACCTATCCAGGAAGGCTCGACTCCTCTTAATAATATTACAGATAGTCCAGATAAACGTGATACCTCTGATTTTGCTTCACGAATTGATTTTAGTGCCACATTTGGAGCGACTGATACAGTTCTATTAGATGCTCTTGAGACAAAACAAAAAGGATTAAAAGGACTCTTTCTTCATCAATTAAATGCAACTCAAAATGGAATTTTAACTGTTGATGAACATCGCTTTGTAAAGGGATTAAATGCTTTTGAACCAGTGTATATGCGTTATAAAGTCAATTGGATTGGGATGTTTGCTCAGTACTTTATTTTGATTATTCTTTTAACGAGTATGGCCATTAAACTCGTAAAATCTATTTTTGATATTCTTATTGAAGCACTTATTTCACCTCTAGTCGGTTATACTTCACTTTCTAACTCTAAAAAATATAAGGAATTATTAAGAACAATTGGCGGTGCTGGAGCAGGTATCTTCTTTGAGGTAATTATTATGCGTGTAACGCTTGAGATTTTCCGAGATTTACCAGTTCTCTCTGTCTCAGCTGTAGCGAAGCTTTCTGGAGGATTCTTTGAAGGCCTTAATAGTTGGGAACAAATGATAGCGGCCTGTGTAGTTTATGTTGGAGTATTCTTTGCATCCATGCAAGGAGTGGCCATGATTGAGCGCTGGCTTGGAGTTTCAACCGGTCATAGTGAAACAGCTCAACAACTGCTCGGTGCTATGATGATGGGCAATGCCTTTGCGGCTGGAGCAGGTGGTGTCTTTAATGGGGGTATGGCACTTGGTCAATTTGGTATGGATATGGCACAAAAAGCTCCAGATGCCTTATCTAAAGGAAGCCAGATCCTAGGGAATAGCCTTGCCAGAACTGGAGGTGGTATTCAAGGTGCTTGGAACTCTGTAAAAGACCAGGGCTTGATGAATGCGGTCAAAGGTGGTGTAAGCAATATGGTTGATTTGGCAGAATGGAAAACTTTTGAAGCCATGCAAAATACGAAAGGGGCAGTAGGCAACGTTTTAAATAACCTAGATGATAAGGCCGTCTCTGCTCAAAATGCGACCTATAACGCTCTGAAAAATGATGCTGTTCCTGGAATTGGTCAGCCTGGACCAATTGACATTCCTGAGCCTCCAATTGATCCAGGAACAACAGATGCCCCTATTGTCGATCCAACTCCTCCAGCTGAAGAAATAGAGTCCCCAATTCAAGATCCGAATCCACCTGCAGATGCACCAGTTTCAGAATCGATACAACCACCAGCACAGCCTGATTCTTCTCAACAAAAATTTCAACAGAGTATGAATCAAATGAATTACATGAACCAACAAATGCAACAAGCAGGACAGCGTATGCAGGGGGGACGTCATATCACAGGTGCTGAGAGTGAAGAAGATGATAATTAATGTTGACGTTTTTTTAAAAAAATGGCAAACTACTAACATTGTATTTGTTTGTTAGATTTAATAGTTCGTATCTATATCTTTAACTCCTGATTTATGTCAGGAGTTTTTTGTAGAATTAAAATAAATTTGCCTAAAGTTCTACCTGACTTGTACAATAGCTCTATTGTACTAAAGGAGGTTGTGGCAGGTGCTAGATGAACGTTTATTCAAGGAGAATTTATTAGAGAGTAGCGGTAAAGATTTTTTAAATTGGATAAAATCTTATGATGATTCACAAGTGCCTATCATGAAGCGAAGAGGTTATACCTGTATTCATTCAATGGAGCGAACAGTAGCTTTTACATTTGGGGAATTTACTTTTAGGAGAAGGCGTTGGAAAAAAGGAGATAACTGGATAATTCCTGTTGATGATAAATTGGGTTTAGAGAGAAATACTAGGTATTCCAGAGAATTTATGTACCAAATAGCTAAATTATCTACTATGATGTCTTATGGAAAAGTGATACAAGTGATTGAAATGACTTATAATATTGTGATTACAAAACCTACAGTCGTTAAGGCAGTTAAACTATGCGCTGATTTGTTGAAGAAACAGGAAAGTTACCAGTCTTATCAAGAATCAAACGAAATAAAAGAGAAAGTAGATGTCATCTACGTAGAGGGAGATGGTGTAATGGTAAAATCAAGTGATAAAAATCTAAATAATCGCCGTATAGATCTTTCTCATTTTGTCGTACATACAGGAAGCAAAAAGATAGGGAGTAAGAGATTTGAACTGCAAAACAAAAAGGAATTTATTTCACCCAAAAATCGTTTAGTGAGAGAGCAGGTAATAGACTATTTAACTAATACTTTCGAGATTAGTAAAGAAACTATTCTTGTCACTAATTCAGATGGAGGGCATGGCTATACACCGTATGTCTTTAAAGAAATGGCAAAGATACTCAGAGTAAGTCGCCATGAGCATTTTTGGGACGAATATCATCTTAATCATAGTTTAAAAAGCTTTTTCAATTCTTATCCATCAGAGCTTTTAGAGAAAGCATTTCAAGCGATTCAAAGGCATGATAAAAGTTTATTACGTAGTGTTTTAGATACGACAGAGGCTTTAATAGAGACTCAGGAAGAGATAGAACAGTTCTATAAATTTAAACGGCGCCTTCTTCAAAATTTTCAATATACCAAGCCTGCAGAATTAAGAGGCCTTTCACATTCTGGAATAGGTATAATGGAAAGTCAGCATCGTAAAATTACTTACCGTATGAAGAGAGGTGGAAAATATTGGACAGAAAAAGGAGCAGAAGCAATGAGTAAAATGATACTCTTGGCTGATAAAGACGAACTCCGAGAATTATTATTGGGGTCTTGGATTGTTGACTATGTTCAAATTCAAGAGCAAAGAGGTCTATCTGGTGGGGAGGTTAGACGCTTAGAGTCCAAAAAAACAAGTCAATATATGCCAACTGGGAAAATTACCTGGAAGAAATTTAAACCCTGATATTTAGAAATAGTTGCACCAGGGGATAAAACGTGCTATAATGATATCAAATTTAAGCAAATAAAAAAGCCGTAAGGACTGCAATCCTTACGGCACCGAGTAAGTAAAAACCGAAAGAAGAAATTTTATTTCCCCAACTTACTCAGTCTACATACTCTATGTTAAAGCATAATGAGCAGAATGTCAAGACTGGGACAAGGGAAATCCTAGTTTTTTTTCTTGCTTGGGGGTCTCTCTCATAGGGTTTGAGGTTTTCTAAAAAATTTTACCACTTACTAAAGCTTAAAACCCCTTTACAAATCTAGCCATTCATGGTAAAATGGATTTTGTGTGAAATATCAGCAGGAAAGCATGAAGCTCGTCAACAGGTGTCTTATGATAAGTAACCTTGGCT
>ERZ772979.1775-NODE-1775-length-11760-cov-2.637591_pt1 | contig 11760 bp, 7 predicted proteins | sample MGYA00511130_ERZ772979 | MGnify/ENA primary metagenome ERZ772979 (study PRJEB29015, sample SAMEA2738103) | human oral metagenome | biome: human oral; feature: human-associated habitat; material: saliva | place: China | collected 2186 ... | reverse complement strand
AGTTTTAAAAGAAGCAAAAGGTTATAGAGGAGCTATAAAAACAAATTATAAAAAAGCGAATGAAGCTGTTAAGAAAGCAATGGCTTACGCAACAGAGCATAGAAAACATAAGAAAAGAAAAATGAGAGAACTGTGGATAATAAGAATAAATGCCGCAGCAAGATTAAATGGACTTTCTTATTCAAGATTCATGAACGGATTGAAAAAAGCTGGAATTGAGTTAGATAGAAAAGTATTAGCTGATATAGCTTTAAACAATCCTGCAGAATTTGCAAAATTAGCTCTAACTTGTTTTTTAGCAAGCTATTTTACTCGTCGTTATGATGAAGTACGTGGTAAAAAATTCAGTGCGGCTAAGCCTTTCATTGTGATGGGCGTATTAGGGATATTCTTACTAGCTCAGCCTGACTTAGGGAGTACAGTTGTGCTTTTCGTTATTACCTTTGGCATGCTTTTTATTGTCGGTGCGAATTTTTGGCAATTTATTTTGCTAATTGGTACAGGCATACTTCTCTTTGTATGGCTGGTTCTCTCTGCCTCTTATCGTTTAAAACGTTTTACCGGTTTCTTAGAGCCGTTTAAAGATCCATACGGAACAGGATTCCAGCTGACTAACTCTTTGATGGCCTTTGGTCGTGGTGAAATTAGTGGGGAAGGACTCGGTAACTCCATTCAAAAACTCGATTATCTTCCTGAAGCACATACCGACTTTATCATGGCGATTATTGGTGAAGAGTTCGGCTTTATTGGTATTTTGGTTGTTGTGATTCTTTTAGGTCTATTGATTTTCCGAGCAATGAAAATCGGACGTGAATCACTCATGTTAGAACAACGTTTCCGTGGCTTTTTTGCTTTAGGTATTAGTTTCTGGATTTTCTTCCAAGGTTTTGTCAATCTAGGCATGGCCTTAGGGATGTTACCAACAAAAGGTTTAACTTTCCCATTAGTGAGTTACGGTGGTTCAAGTATCATTATTATGTCGGCGACAGTAGGGATTTTATTGCGTATTGACCATGAGAATAGATTACAACGAGGTGGTCAAGCTCGTTTGAGAGATGATTAGGAATATTTATGAGTAAAAAATTATTAGTTATGGCGGGTGGTACTGGTGGACATGTTTTCCCCGCCATCGCAGTTGCTCAAACCTTACAAAAAGAAGGTTGGGAAATTTGCTGGTTAGGCACCAAAGATCGAATGGAGGCACAGCTTGTACCAAAGCATGGTATTCCCATTCGTTTTATTCAAATTTCAGGGTTGCGTGGTAAGGGGATTAAAGCTTTACTTGGAGCGCCTTTTGCTATTTTAAAAGCAGTATTGCAAGCTCGTAAAATTATTCAAGAATATCAACCTAATGCGGTATTGGGTATGGGCGGTTATGTATCAGGCCCAGGTGGTATCGCAGCAAAACTTTGTGGCGTGCCAGTTATTTTACATGAACAAAATGCCGTAGCAGGCTTAACCAATGAATGGTTGGCAAAAATCGCAACCCGAGTTTTACAAGCTTTTCCAACAGCATTCAAAGATGCCGAAGTTGTAGGAAACCCAGTTCGCCAAGATTTATTTGAAATGCCATCACCACAAGTGCGTTTTTCAGAAAGAAGTGGAAAACTGAGAGTGCTCGTTGTGGGTGGAAGCCAAGGGGCTAGAGTACTTAATCAGACTATTCCACAAGTGATTGCGCGTTTAGCCAATAAATTAGAAGTGCGTCATCAAGTGGGTAAAGGTTCTGTTGAAAGTGTGACCGCACTTTATGGTGAGCATGCAGATTCGGTCAAAATTACAGAATTTATTGATGATATGGCAGAAGCTTATGCGTGGGCTGATGTGGTGATTTGTCGCTCTGGTGCTTTAACGGTATGTGAATTGGCTGCAGTAGGTGCGCCAGCGATTTTCGTGCCATTTCAGCATAAAGATCAACAGCAATATTTAAACGCGAAATACCTTGCCGATGTAGGGGCAGCAAAAATCGTTCAGCAAAATGAATTAAATGCGGATGTGTTAGTTGATTTCTTAGAAAAAACAGATCGTGAAACCTTGCTAGCGATGGCAATTAAGGCAAAAGAAATGTCAGCACCATTAGCAGCTAAACGTGTAGCTGATGTCATTGTAGAGAACGCAAAATAAGAACATAGAGGTTGAGGGGCAGTAATACACTCGCAACCTAAAAGTGCGGTTAAAAGTAAAGGTGAAATAATATGAAACATATTTCGGACGAAATTAGAAAGATTATCCCTGAGATGCGTCGGGTTCAACAAATCCATTTCATTGGTATCGGCGGTGCCGGTATGAGTGGGATTGCCGAAATTTTATTAAATGAAGGTTATGATATCTCTGGTTCCGATATTGCAGATGGTGTTGTGACTCAACGTCTTGCTCAAGCGGGCGCAAAAATTTTCATTGGCCACCAAGCGGAAAATGTGCAAGGGGCAAGCGTAGTTGTTGTATCAAGCGCGATCCATGAAGATAACCCAGAATTAATCGCCGCAAAACAAAATCGTATTCCAGTGATTCAGCGAGCACAAATGTTGGCTGAAATCATGCGTTTCCGTCATGGTATTGCGGTAGCAGGTACCCATGGTAAAACCACTACTACAGCTATGATTTCGATGATTTATACTCAGGCAAAACTGGATCCAACTTTTGTTAATGGTGGTTTAGTTAAATCAGCCGGTAAGAATGCGCATTTAGGTGCAAGCCGTTATTTAATCGCTGAAGCAGATGAAAGTGATGCCTCTTTCTTACACTTACAACCAATGGTTTCTGTGGTGACCAATATTGAACCGGATCATATGGATACCTATGAAGGTGACTTTGAGAAAATGAAAGCCACCTATGTAAAATTCTTGCATAACTTACCGTTCTATGGCTTAGCAGTGATGTGTGCCGATGATGCCGTGTTAATGGAACTTGTTCCTCAAGTTGGACGTCAAGTCTTAACTTATGGTTTCAGTGAACATGCTGATTATCGTATCGAAGATTATGAACAAACCGGTTTCCAAGGTCATTACACCGTAGTTTGCCCGAGTGGTGAACGTATCAATGTATTATTGAATGTACCGGGTAAACACAATGCGTTAAATGCAACCGCAGCACTTGCAGTCGCAAAAGAAGAAGGCATTGGCAATGAAGCGATTTTAGAAGCGCTTGCTGATTTCCAAGGTGCGGGCAGACGTTTCGACCAATTAGGCGAGTTTATTCGTCCAAATGGTAAAGTACGCTTAGTGGATGATTATGGCCATCACCCAACAGAAGTTGGCGTGACCATCAAAGCGGCTCGTGAAGGCTGGGTAGATAAACGTATTGTGATGATTTTCCAACCACACCGTTATTCACGTACTCGCGATTTATTTGATGATTTCGTGCAAGTATTATCTCAAGTGGATGCATTGATTATGTTAGACGTATATGCGGCAGGTGAAACGCCAATTGTCGGTGCAGATAGTAAAGCACTTTGTCGTTCTATTCGTAACCTAGGAAAAGTCGATCCAATTTTAGTTTCTGATACGGAACAACTTGGTGATGTATTAGATCAAATTATTCAAGATGGTGATTTAATTCTTGCCCAAGGTGCGGGAAGTGTAAGCAAAATTTCTCGTGGTTTAGCAGAGCGTTGGAAAGCATAAATACATCGAAAAAATAACCGCACTTTTCAATGAAGAATAAAAGGAAAACAGGATAAAACAATGAATTTAAAACAAGAAAAAATTGCCGTGTTGTTAGGCGGCACATCAGCTGAACGTGAAGTCTCTCTTAATTCTGGTGCAGCTGTGTTAAATGCATTAGTGAGTCAAGGCTATAATGCGTACGGTATCGATCCTAAAGAATATAATGTCGCGAATTTAAAAGCAGATGGTTTTGATCGAGTTTTTAACATTTTACATGGTCGCGGTGGTGAAGATGGCACCATGCAAGGTTTATTAGAACAAATTGGCTTACCTTATACTGGTTGTGGCGTGATGGCTTCAGCACTAACCATGGATAAAATGCGTACCAAAATGTTGTGGAAAGCTTTTGGTTTACCTGTTGCCGATATGGAGATTGTGACCAAAGAAAACGCTCACGAACTAAACCCAGAAGCCGTGGTCGAAAAGTTAGGTTTACCTTTGATGGTTAAGCCATCTCTTGAAGGTTCAAGCGTGGGTTTAACGAAAGTAAAAGCAGTCGAAGAATTAAAAAGTGCGGTCGATTATGCACTCAAATTTGATAACACCATTTTGATTGAAGAATGGTTAGCGGGTGATGAATTAACTGTGCCTGTTTTAGGTAGCGAAGTGTTGCCTGCTGTTCACATTGTGCCAGAAGGTGAGTTTTATGATTACGATGCGAAATATATTTCAGATAATACTCAATATTTTTGTCCTGCCGGCCTTTCAGCTGAAGGTGAAGAAGAATTAGCGAAATTAGTTAAACGAGCTTATGACGTCGTGGGTTGTCGTGGCTGGAGCCGCATTGATGTGATGACTGATGCACAAGGTAATTTCCGTTTAGTAGAAGTAAACACAAACCCAGGCATGACAAGTCACAGTTTGTTCCCTAAATCTGCGTCAACAGTCGGTATTTCATTTGAACAACTCGTCGTGAAAATTTTGGAGTTGAGTGCGTAATGAATGTAATTAAGCGCAAAAATACACCGCCAACGCAATTTGGTCGCTCATCTAACGGAGAAGGTAAATTCCGTTTTATGTTGCAGATTAAACTTGCTTTGGTGTTACTTTGTGCGGGGCTAGGGTATTTCGTTTATTCAAACTGGCAAAGTTGGCTCGAAAGCTTAGACGGTGATAGAAAAATCACGGCCTATGCATTAGTGGGCCAAAATGAATTTACCACTTATCCGGATGTGCAAGATGTATTACTCAAAATGGGTTCACTTAAGGGCTTCTGGGGACAAGACGTTAAGCAAATTCAAGAGCAGCTTGAAACGATTCCTTGGGTAAAAGGTGCAGTAGTTCGTAAAATTTGGCCAAATCGTTTAAGTATCTGGTTATCAGAATATCAGCCAGTCACCATTTGGAACAAAACAGAGTTCGTTACAAAAGAGGGAACAGTTTTCCAATTGCCGATGGATAAGTTAAAAGAAAAAGCTTTACCTTATTTAGGTGGTCCGGATTATCAAAGCTTGAAGGTTTTAGAGGCTTGGAATCAAATTTTTGCTGATTTTAAGGCGAAAAATTTAGTGGTTAAAGGTGTGGCAATTGATGATCGTGGTGCGTGGCAAGTTACGCTAGATAATGATATAGTATTAAAACTTGGGCGCGGGGATTGGAAACCAAAATTAGATCGATTTGTAACGATTTATCCACAAATTGAAGTGCCTGAAGGTAAACGAATTGATTATGTAGATTTGCGCTATGCATCTGCATCAGCAGCGGTTGGATTGACAGAGAAATAAAAAATAATTCATTGGGTGTAATAAGAAAATGGCAAAAGAGTTGGAACCGAAAGTAATTGTAGGTCTTGAAGTTGGTACATCAAAAGTTGTTGCTGTCGTAGGGGAAGTGCTTCCTGATGGCGTAGTAAATGTACTTGGTGTGGGTAGTTGCCCATCGAAAGGGATTGATCGTGGCAGTATTACTGATTTAGATGCCGTTGTTAATTCTATCCAACGTGCCATTGAAGCAGCTGAATCAATGGCTGATTGCCAAATTATGAGTGTGACTCTTGCGATTACAGGTGAACATATTCAAAGCCTGAATGAGAGCGGCTTTGTTGCTATTTCTGAAAATGAAGTAACTCAAGATGAAATTGATGATGCTTTACATACAGCGAGCTCAGTGAAATTACCTGAGGGTCTTTCTTTATTACACATCATTCCACAAGAATATGCCGTAGATAAACAAGTTAATATTAAAAATCCATTAGGTTTACAAGGTGTTCGTTTAAAAGCAAATGTACACTTAATTGCGTGTCACCAAGACTGGCAGAATAACTTGAAAAAAGCAGTTGAGCGTTGTGGATTACAAGTCGATAAAGTTGTGTTCTCCGGCTTTGCAGCAACACATTCTGTTTTAACTGAAGATGAAAAAGATCTTGGTGTTTGCTTAGTTGATTTCGGTGCAGGCACCATGAATATGATGGTTTACACTAATGGCTCATTACGTTTCAGCAAGGTTATTCCTTACGCAGGAAATATTGTAACGAACGATATTGCTCATGCATGTACCGTTTCTCGTGCAGAGGCAGAGCGCATTAAAGTGAATTATGCGAGTGCATTATATCCGGCACGTTTACATGGTGATAAGAAAATTGAAGTGGCAAGTATTGGTGGTCGAGCACCACGTGCGTTAACAAAAAGTGATTTATCTTTAATCACTTCAGCAAGATATATTGAACTATTAGGCGTTGTTAAGGACGAATTAGATAAGCTTAAAGCAGATTTAGAAACCAAACATATTAAATTTGAATTAATTGCGGGTGTCGTTATCACTGGTGGTGGTGCACAGATTGAAGACTTAAAAGATTGTGCATCAAGTGTATTTGGTTGTCAGGTACGTATTGGTAGCCCATTAAATATTACGGGTTTAACAGATTATGTGAATCGTCCACAATATTCAACTGTAGTGGGATTATTACAATACCATCATCAAAATAGTGATAATGATCCTGTGGATAGTAACTATGGTGATGAAGCATTAGGCAAAAAATTCTGGAAAGGCCTTAAAAATATTTTCAATAAAGTGAAATCAGAATTTTGATCATTTTGGCTTTTTCATTTACAATAGAAAAAATTTAACTTTTATTAATGTGCTAGCAGAGTATTAGCAGTAACGGAGAACAGCAAATGTTATACCCAGAGTATGGTGATTTTGAAGAGCAAACAGGTGCACTGATTAAGGTTGTCGGTGTCGGTGGAGGCGGCGGTAACGCAGTTAACCACATGGTTGCTAACATGGTGCAACAAGAATTCAATGGTAATTTCTTGGGCGAAAGTGCAATTGATAGCGAAGAACACGGTAAAATCGTATTCTATGCGGTGAATACCGATGCGCAAGCATTACGCAAAAGCCAAGTTCAACAAACTGTACAAATCGGTGGTGCAACAACGAAAGGTCTTGGAGCGGGGGCAAACCCAAATGTAGGTCGTAAAGCGGCTGAAGATGATCAAGAAGAAATCCGTAAAATGCTTGAAGGTGCAGACATGGTCTTTATCGCTGCCGGTATGGGCGGTGGTACAGGTACAGGTGCCGCACCAATCGTCGCTAAAGTTGCAAAAGAATTAGGCATTTTAACTGTTGCTGTTGTTACTAAGCCATTTAGCTTTGAAGGCAAAAAACGTATGCAATTTGCTGAATTAGGGATTAAAGATCTTTCACAATACGTGGATTCAATGATCATTATTCCTAACCAACAAATCCAAAAAGTTCTCCCGAAAAATGCAACGTTAATTGATGCTTTTGCTGCTGCAAATGACGTATTACGTAACTCTGTTATGGGCATCTCCGATATGATTACCTCTCCTGGTTTAATCAACGTGGACTTTGCAGACGTAAGAACTGTTATGTCGGAAATGGGCCAAGCAATGATTGGTTTCGGTTCAGCTCAAAGTGAACCAGGTGCAGGTCGTGCAGAAGAAGCGGCGCGTCTTGCGATTAAAAATGATTTATTAGAGAAAGTCGATCTTTCTAATGCTAAAGGTATTCTTGTTAATATTACCTCAGGTATGGATCTCGGCTTTGACGAATTTAACGTGGTGGGTGACACAGTAGGTAGCTTTGCATCAGAAGACGCGACTATCGTTGTAGGTACCAGTTTGGTCCCTGAAATGAGCAATGAAATTCGTGTAACGATCGTTGCCACAGGTTTAGGTGATGTTGTTGCGGCTGAGCCAGTAGTGATTGCTCGTCCTCAAGCTGCAGTACAACAAGCGCCAGTTCAACAACCTGTAGCACAAGAAACGATTCAGCCACAACCGCCAGTTGGTTTACATGGTTTAGATGCATTAAGACATAATCCACAGCCAGAACCAGCACAGGAACAAAATCCGCAATACGGTAACTTAAATAAACCGCTTGATCCAAGCCGTTTAGAACAGTTAAGAAATAATCCTAATTTCTTTAATCCGGCATCATTTGGTCGTGATGAGAAATAAGAGTAGAAGTAATCTTGTTGTAAAGCAATAAGGTAAAAGAGATGATTAAACAAAGAACATTAAAACAAAGCATTAAAGTCACAGGTGTAGGCTTACATAGCGGCAAAAAAGTAACGTTAACGTTGCGTCCGGCTATGCCAAATACTGGCGTGATTTACTGCCGTACTGATCTTAATCCGCCGGTGACTTTCCCTGCGAATGCTGATTCAGTGCGTGATACAATGCTTTGTACTGCACTTGTGAATGAGCAAGGTGTGCGTGTTTCAACCGTAGAACACTTAAACGCAGCATTAGCAGGTTTAGGTATCGATAATATTATTATTGAAGTTGATGCACCTGAAATTCCAATCATGGACGGTAGTGCAAGTCCATTCATTTACTTGCTCTTAGACGCAGGTATTGAAGAACAAAATGCACCGAAGAAATTTATTCGTATTAAGAAAAATGTACGAGTAGAAGACGGTGATAAATGGGCAGAATTTAAACCTTACAATGGTTTCCGTTTAGATTTCACAATCGACTTTAATCATCCTGCGATTAGTAAAAATGTGCGTAATTATGTGATGGATTTCTCTGCACAAGCGTTTGTACATCAAATCAGTCGTGCAAGAACTTTTGGTTTTATGAAAGATATTGAGTATCTTCAATCTCAAGGTCTTGCATTAGGTGGCAGCTTAGATAATGCTATCGTATTAGATGATTACCGAATCTTAAATGAAGATGGATTACGTTTCAGAGATGAATTAGTTCGTCACAAGATGCTTGATGCAATAGGTGATCTTTATATGTGTGGCTATAATATCATCGGTGATTTCAAAGCTTATAAATCTGGTCACGGTTTAAATAATAAGTTACTCCGTGCTGTACTTGCCGATCAGGAAGCGTGGGAATTTGTTACCTTTGAAGATAAGAAACAAGTTCCACAAGGTTATGTTGCACCTGCGCAGGTACTCATCTAACAATGTTTTGTTGAAAAGCTATACTTCTTTCGGGAGTATAGCTTTTTTATTTCCCATCTTGCTCTGTTATTTTTGTTTTATGCGAAGGTAAAGAGCGGTCAAAAATAGAGGTATTTTTATTATGAAAAAATTATTTACCGTGCTTCCTCTTGTGCTAGCAACTTCTGCTGCAATGGCATATGAACAGGGCAAAACCTATCAATTTACCATATTGCACACGAATGATACGCACGGACATTTTTGGCCGAATGCAAAAGGTGAATATGGCTTTCCTGCTCACAAAACAATTGTTAATCGCGTAAAAGCTGAAGTCGAGCAAAAAGGTGGTTCACTGATTTTATTAAATGCAGGTGATTTTAATACTGGTGTACCTGAGTCAGATATGCAAACAGCAGAACCAGATATTAAAGCAATGAACGCAATGGGCTATGAGGCAACTGTATTAGGTAACCACGAGTTTGATAATCCACTACAAATTCTTGATATGCAAGAAAAATGGGCAAACTTCCCATTCTTATCTGCAAACGTGATTAATACGAAAACAGGTAAAACCTTAGTTAAGCCTTATACGATTTTAAATAAACAAGATCTTAAAATTGCAGTGGTCGGTTTAACTACTGAGGATACTGCAAAATTAGGCAACCCAGAATACCTTCATAATGTGAAGTTTGAAGATCCAACAACGGTAGCAAAAGCCACATTAAAAGAGCTAAATGAAAAAGTTAAGCCAGATGTAAAAATTGCTTTAACGCATATGGGCTATTATTATGATGCTAAACATGGTTCAAATGCACCGGGTGATGTGAGTCTTGCACGTAATTTAGATAAAGGTGCATTCGATATGATTATCGGTGGTCACAGCCATGATCCGATTTGCGTGGATGAAAAAGGCGTATGGATTAAAGATTATCAACCTACTCAGCCATGTAAACCAGATTTCCAAAATGGTACTTGGATTATGCAGGCCTTTGAATGGGGCAAATATGTTGGTCGAGCTGACTTTGAGTTCAAAAATGGTGAATTAAAATTAGTGAATTATCAATTAATTCCAGTGAACTTGAAGAAAAAAGTGAAAAAAGAAGACGGTAAAACAGAATATGTGAACTATGCCGAAGAGATTCCACAAGATCCAGAAATGGAAAAACTTTTAAAAACTTACCAAGATAAAGGCGATGTGTTATTAAGCCAAAAAGTGGGTAAACTAAAAGGTAAGTTAGAAGGCGATCGTACTATCATCCGTTTTGAACAAACTAACCTTGGTCACTTAATTGCAGAAGCACAACGCCAAAAAACAAAAGCAGATATTGGTATCATGAACTCTGGTGGTATTCGTGATTCTATCCAAGAAGGTGATGTAACTTATAAAGATATTTTAAAAATCCATCCATTTGGTAATATTGTGAGCTATTTTGAATTAACCGGTAAAGAATTACTGGATTATTTAAATGTAGTCGCATTGAAAGAAGTGGATTCTGGTGCCTATGCACAATATTCAGGTATCAGCATGACAGTAAATCGTGCGGAGAAGAAAGTTGAAAATGTGAAAATTCAAGGTAAACCATTAGATTTAAATAAAACTTACCGTATTTCTTTACCAAGTTATAATGCGGCGGGTGGAGATGGTTATCCAGTCATGACAAAAAATCCAACTTTCGTAAATACTGGTTTTATTGATGCGGATGTTTTAAAAGAATTTTTTGAGAAAAATTCACCTATTAATGCTGAAAAATACATCCCTCATAATGAAGTAACCTTTAAATAAGGAATGAAATGGCATTAGATTTATCAGAAATTCGTCAGCAAATTACGCAAATTGATCGCAGCTTGTTAAAGCTGCTTTCAGAGCGTCACCGTCTGGCATATGATGTAGTAAGAAGTAAAGAAGTGACGCAAAAAGCGTTGCGTGATTTAGAACGTGAGCAACAACTCTTACAAGAGCTTGTGCAATTTGCTGAAAGCCAAAATTATCAGCTTGAACCACAGTATATTACGTCAGTCTTCCAAAAGATCATTGAAGATTCTGTGCTCACACAGCAAGTGTATTTGCAGAAAAAGCTCAATGAGCAACGAGAAGAAACGTTACATATTGCTTTCTTAGGCAAGCGTGGTTCTTACTCTAATTTGGCTGCGCGTAATTATGCGGCTCGTTATAATCAGCAGTTTGCTGAAATCAGTTGTGATTCCTTTGCTCAAATTTTTGAAAAGGTTGAAAGTGGAGAAGCTGATTATGGTGTACTGCCTTTAGAAAACACCACGTCAGGCGCAATTAATGAAGTTTATGATTTGCTTCAACATACCACCTTATCTTTGGTAGGCGAGTTGGCTTATCCTATCAAGCACTGTGTTTTAGTGAATGAACAGGATGATTTAAGCAAAATTGATACGCTTTATAGCCATCCACAGGTAATCCAGCAGTGTAGTCAATTTATTCAAAGTCTTGAGCGTGTGCATATTGAATTCTGCGAAAGTAGCTCTCATGCAATGCAGCTCGTGGCAAGCTTGAATAAATCGAATATTGCGGCATTAGGTAATGAAGATGGTGGCAAGCTTTACGGCTTACATGTGTTAAAACATAATATTGCGAACCAAGAAAACAACATTACGCGTTTCATTGTCGTAGCCAAACAAGCACGTGAAGTTTCACCGCAAATCCACACGAAAACTTTATTGTTGATGACCACATCGCAACAAGCGGGTTCTCTAGTGGATGCTTTA
>ERZ772979.1761-NODE-1761-length-11813-cov-16.226569_pt1 | contig 11813 bp, 6 predicted proteins | sample MGYA00511130_ERZ772979 | MGnify/ENA primary metagenome ERZ772979 (study PRJEB29015, sample SAMEA2738103) | human oral metagenome | biome: human oral; feature: human-associated habitat; material: saliva | place: China | collected 2186 ... | reverse complement strand
GCTCACACCCGTGCACCATACGGGCTCTTAGTGCCCCACCTCCAGACCCCCAAGGACCGCAATACCAACGAAAACTCACACCAGCCCACCCACAACCCACCAAGGTGTTATGAGTCAGGTCTGGCAACGGCGCCGGAAATGCGGGTGGAGGAGCTAGTGGGAGGGGAGGCGTGAGTAGGTAGACGCACCGGCGCTTATGAGGTCAACAATGACTGTTCCCGAGTGCTGTCCCAACACGCGATTCTGCTTGCGACTTAGTGGTTGCCCGGTGGAGTAAGGATGTGGGCACTCACAACGAAGTAAAACATTCAAAGAAACGTGTCAGCCTTCGCCCCCATTGTGACCTATCTGTGATCACTGCTGCTCAACCACCTCGCGAGTCGAGTGGAACACTGGCGGTATGGACTTCTCTTGTGACAGCACCTGATGAAGCGTGCGCCAGACCTGTGCGGTCTGAAGTGCATCAGCGTAATCGGCTCTTCATTAATATTGAATAAAATGCTAGAATCGACGAAGAAGATAGACAATGATAAGCAATAATAGCGCGCCGACCGAAAAAGACGAAACCGCTGAAGGCAAGAATGTACGAGAGTTGAAGTCGCTTCGCCCGTGCCATGACCTCGAGCAGCATCGTATGTATGTCGACGCGCTCAATAACGCCATTCAGCAGGACGAGGTAACAAACATTGCCTTAAGCGGACCATATGGTGTCGGCAAAAGTTCCATTCTGCAACGCTTTAAAAAAGGTCCAGATGATAAAGATAGAGATGATGCGATATTCATATCGCTTTCGACGCTAGGGTTCAGCAAACCGGCCGCCTCGAAGTCTCCTGAGACATCTGATGGATCGATCTCTCCACAGACTAATCAGATCCAGAAAGAGATCGTCAAGCAACTGCTCTATCGAAAGTCCCCAAGCGAATTGCCTGCGTCGCGATTCAAGCGCATACAGAAACCTGACTTGAGACAGTCGCTTACAGTATCTGCACTAATTGGGTTTGTCCTGACTACCATCGTCGCAGCAATCGGCGGATTCTCAAAGATACCAAAAGTTTGCAACTCGGCCTGGTGGGAATTTGGCGTCAAGTTTGTCGGTGTATGGCTACCACTGTCGCTAGCATCATGGCTCGCCAGCCAGTATTTACAAGGCACTATTCGCCTCGACAAGTTTACTGCTGGCCCTGCAACGCTCACGCTATCCGGCTCTGACAACGGCAATGACGACAGTTATTTTGATCGATATCTTGATGAGATAATCTACTTCTTTGAAATGACGGCATGCCGCATCGTCGTTTTTGAAGATATCGATCGGTTCGGCAACTGGGAGATCTTCGAAGAGTTGCGTGAACTCAACACACTACTGAATAATGCCGAACAAATCCAAGACGAAAATAGTGAGTCTAGTGAAACGAAGATAGTCTTCATTTACGCAATGAAGGACTCAATTTTCGAGCCTCAGACAGTCACTGATACCGATGAAGTAGCAAAAAGTGCCCACGACAGGGCAATTCAGGAGATTCAAAGGGCTAACCGTACAAAGTTCTTTGATGTCATCATCCCCGTAGTACCGTTTGTAACTCACCGAAGCGCACGAGACTTGATGCGTCAAGAGCTCGAGGGCATAGAGCCCGAGGTCTCAGGGGAACTGATCGGTCGCGTCGCAAAGTACGTCCCAGATTTCCGCCTCCTTCGCAGCGTATGCAACGAATACATGATGTATGCACAGTTTATACTCGGAGACGACAGCCTCAATCTCGATCCCGACAAGTTATTTGCGCTCATGTTATATAAATCTGTTCACCTGCAGGACTTTGAAAAAATACATCTTGGCCAAAGCAAATTAGATGAGGTCTATAAGAAAAGTCTGCAGATACTAGAGAATCGCATTAGCGCACTCGACGATGAATACGATGCGCTTGAGAGGCAGTTAGATCCTCATGCCGAATCCGAAATGCGAGGCACAGCATTTAAAGAGATGGTTGACTGGTTAGCCGCACGTATTTCGATGCGTGTCGAGTCTTTTACTGTCAAGGTGGGCTCTAAGGAGTTCTCTAGTGAAGAAACTACCGCTCCGCATTTTTGGATGGCCGTATACGGTCTAGCAAATAACGATCCTATAACCATAACAAACATATATAACCAGTATGGTCATCAAATGCCTTTTGAATTCACTAAGCTTGACATGGCGCGGTTTATGGGGCACGACCTGGTGTTTGCCCCGTTGGATGAGCGACCACGCAATGCTATAGCCTCCGAGCTTCAGCAGATCGACACTGCGCGACAGAAATATCGGTCTGCGCACATGTCTGACCTGATGAGTGATCCCCTTGCTAGGGTCCCATTGGATGATACCAGTCAACCTTTTGCTACATACGTCGAGGCGACACTCGGTTCAGAGTTAGCTGCGGCCCTTATTTTCTATGGTTACATCGATCAGAACTTCGTGCTTTATACGTCGACCTACCATGATACGTTCTTGTCCGTCAACGCGATGACGTTCCGTCTCCAACACATGGAGCGAGACCTAATGAACCCTCATTACGAATTGAGCGATAGTGACGTGCTACAACTCATGTCCGATACGACGATCAGTTTGAAAGAGTTCTCTTGTCCTGGTGCTTATAATGTAAGTGTTCTGGATTATCTCTTGTCGAATAGAGATAGATATCGGAACTGCCTTGACACTATAACGCTGTCTTTTCTTCAGGACAACAGCAATACGACTTTGTTTTTGCAATCGTTCTTTTCGTCTGATAGTTTGAACAAAGATCGCTTAGTCATCGAGCTTACACCTCAATACCCGGGAATCTTCACGGTCCTCGTAGGACTTCGTGGCATACCAGACGAGAAGCAAATCAACTACGTTGATATCGCGCTTCAATGCGCGTCGTCAAACGTAAACTACGACACGTCATCGCTAAAAAGTTTCGTCGAAGCGTCATATGGCAATATGACTGTCTTCACTTCTACGTATGCCGATAAGCCTGTCGACACCGTAGCCATACTCATGGCACAGGCTGATGTGAAGTTTGCGGATACCACTGTGATCGAGACAAATGTACGTGAGCGTCTGATTAGGAACGATTGCTATGAAATCAACCGTCTGAATTTAGATGCTGTATCAGGTGATCATCAACCAGCTCTTGATGTCCTTTATGGTAAGAAACCAACTGTTTATGCCTACCTTCTGCAGTCGCTAGACACATATTTGTCCATCATTGCTGAGGATGAGAGCGACGAGTCGTCGGCATTAGTTGGATTAGTTGGGTCGGCTGACACGGCCAAGGTCGTCGCTGATGTTGTGAAGCTTGATGTTGCAGCGAGTACGAGACTGAAAGATTCGGCGGCAGAAGGGAAGTTAGGCGACAGCGAAACATTTCCGCTGCTGTCGAGTCTTTTAGAGTTATCAGGGGGCCGCTGGTCGATTGGGCTAGATAGTCTGCCAGCTGGATGTTGGCCGGCACTAGCGCTACATGATCGCGTTGCTGTGACAACCTCGAATCTGTTGAGTTACATTGGGCAGCGAGGCGTTGATGACGCCCTAGTTAAGTTGCTGAAACGCCATGCCACTATTGAGAACCGAGAATACAACTTGAGCGATGGTGAGTATATTGAGCTTGCTGCAGCGATTATTAACTTGGGTAGTGATCAGTTGTCTGTCGATCAGCGTGTGAACTTAGTGCGATCAGTTGGTTGTGACGTTCCTATCCCAACACATCTGATTAAGCCGCAAAAAGGAAGGTTGACGGGCTGTCTTATCAAGGCTCGCTTGATTGCCGACACGCCAGACGCTTATCTGTTAACAGAGAGGCTCGACTGGCCTAGTCGCAGGTACGTGATTCTATCCTCGAGTGAGTTCGTAAACTATATGACCCCGGAACTAATTGGCAGGGATGTGCTGAGAATCATTAAAAGTGGTTCTATTCCTGACCATATCAAGCAGGCGGTAGTTGATGAACTTATTGCGTACTGTTCCAGAATGCAGGCCGCCGATCTTAGGCAGGTCCTCAATTATGTGCGACGTCACGGCAAACTTCACCTAAATGCGTCCGCGCTGATCTGGGTTGCGGCTCAAGAAATACCGTCCGATCTCATATTCGCACTATTGGTCCGGGATGTTGATGAACTGTCTGACTGGGATATTATCGATGTGATAAGTGCACTAGATTCTCCGTATCAAAACTTGGTTGCGGCAGAGCATGACTTCATTCGCATTAACACTACGGATAATGCGTATGGTCTGTTCGAGCGTTTGAGGGAAATGGGTAGGATATCTAGTTATATGAGAGATGAGCGTAGGCATTGTTACGTCGTTCGAACCCGCAGTTCGTCAGGTCGTTAAACCGAAGAGGGCGACTCTTGTGCTCGAGTTTGAGTTGTAGTGCGCGAAAGTCTGCGCCCCAAGTCGATCGTTGTTTGGTGACCTAGTTTAATGGGAATGTGTTTACTGTTGCTTCGAATAGCTGTTGTTCATCGATTCTGTCAGTGATTCAGAGTTTGGTCTCGCTTGTTCACTTATGCTGGGTCTGCTGGATGTAGTTTCTTGCTGTACTCAGTGCGATATCACCCTTGTTGCGATCTCCGTGTAGGTCAGTCCGCGGTCGAGGTGGTCGGCCACCAGTTGCTGTACGCCTCGCCGCCCGAACCGCACCAGGAGGCTGCGCTGCTTGAGGTCTGTCTGCTGCTCGGTCTGCCTGCCCCCGGCCATCGCCGCCTCCAACGCGCGTCGGGTCGCCACCAGCGTGTAGCCGTTTCTGGAGTAGGCCTGCAAGATCTCCGCCATTGTGGGCCTACTCGAACCCTCGGTAGCTGAAGCGCTGCCGGGGTTGTTCGTACTCAGGCGCGGTCACCCACTGGGGTCCCGGCCTCATCCGGGCACAATGCACGAGGGTCGGGGGCTACTGGAGGAGAGTTGGGTGTACTCCGCGGGGCGCGGGGGTTTGTGCAGTACGCACATCCCCCGGCCAGTACCGCCCGAGGCTCGTGGAGTAGCCGGTCGGGACCTGGCAGGCCGGTCACCGGGCGTTGTGGGAGTACCTCCTGGTGAATCTTGGTCGATAATCCGGGTTTCACGCGGCCCCTTCACTCCGGCCTCAACCCGCACCACCAGCTAGGCAAGCCCCGCAGGGACTGCCGCTACACGAAGAGACTCATCCGCCGGGGGAGGCTGGCCGACTGAATCGGGGACTGCGTTTCCCGTCCGGAACGTACCTTTCCCGCAGATGACTGAGGTCGTACCCCAGTCATCTGGGGGAAAGTGCAGTCCTCGTGGGGGAAGTACGTTCCCGATCAGGCCCAGCACGACGTCGGTGCGGCGGCAGCCCACGCACATGCCTCGATGGTGAGGGGAGGGGGCAGACAGATCTCCACCTGACGTCGCAGGGCGGTCCCAGGGCGAGGGACCCCTCGTGGGGGAGCCGGTGGCGAGCCGCGGTGCCGAAGCAGCAGGCCAGTACGTGCCCCGACGGCGAGGAGCGGCCAGAGGACTGCGCGTCCCCGTCAGTTTGTCCTGTCGCATGCCCGGTCGGAGGCCGTGGCCCCGGCCTCACAGGCGCTTGAGGGCCTCGCGTCGGCTGAGTGGGGACAGGTTCGGATGCGCCTGGACGAAGGCGCGCACCCAGTCGCCGTCCGTGCGCGCGTAGTCGCGCAGCGCCCAGCCGATGGCCTTGCGGATGAAGAACTCCGGGTCCTCCTGGTTGACCTCGATGACGTTGGTGAGCAGGTCGAGGTCCGTGTCGGCCTTGTGCTGGAGCTGGCAGAGGATGGCGCTGCGCCGCACCCACATGTCCGGGTCGGTGGCCCACACACGCATGCGGGCCACCGCAGCCGGATGCTCACGCACCACCAGCCCGACGGCGTGGGAGGTCTCATCGACCAGATCCCACCACTGCCCCGTGCGCAGAAAGTGCTCGTAGAGCGCCAGGGACTCCATGCGTCCAGCATGCGAGGCGGAGAGCTTGGTGCGGATGACGGCCAGCGCCGCATAGCGCTCCTCGCGGCGAGCCGCCCCGTCCCACAGGCGCCGCAGCGCCGCCTCCCAGGTGGCGGCCTCAGTCCACACGTCGCTGTGGGTGGCGGCGATCCGTTGTGCGAGGCGCCGCGTGTCCGGGACCCCGACGCCGTACATCGCCATCTCGGACTTCAGGTAGGCCCGTTGCTGCTCGGCGCGGGTGGGGTCGCCCGCCTCCTCCAGGGCCTGACGTAGATCGGTGATGAACTCCACGACCCGCGCATCCGCCTGCCCGCTCTCCGCCATCCTCGCTCCTCCTCGCCTCACGACGTACTTCCACAGACATTCATCGACATTATGGACCCGGGTGGCGCAGGCACGCGGGGCCTGGTAATCCGCGGCCCCGGGCCGTGAACGAGCGCCCCAGGACACCTGCGCGGCCGGCGCTCACAGCGCCTCGTGCCGAGGCGCCTGCACCGTGTCTTCGGCGGTTTGCTCACGCGGCATCCTCCCGGTAGGCTGCCCGTGCGTCCTGCGGCGGAGCCGTGGGAAGGCGATGGAGATGTCGCATAGTGGCCTAGTGCGCCTCCCTGCTAAGGAGGTTGGGGTGGAAGCCCCTCGGGAGTTCGAATCTCCCCATCTCCGCCACAGCGAGAGCCCCGGTGCGCAGCAGCGTGCCGGGGCTTCGTCGTTGTCGGAGCACTCGTTGCGGCCGCCGCCGCAACTCCCCAACGGATTGCCGGGCTCTCGAGCCGGCCCGACGCTCAGGGCGTTCGCCTCTGGCCGATCGGGGTGCCTGTGTGTCTTCCGGCGCGGATCCGGGATAGCGTGATGCTGTACTCGACTGAGAGGGACCTCATGTCTGACCACGACGCAACCCAGCCGCCGACCTCCGGCTCGCCCCGCCCCAATCAGGGCGACGAGTTCAACGCCCGGACCGTCCTCATCAACCAGGACATGCTCGACGCCGCGCGCGCCGAGCAGCAGGCTCCGGGGCAGGCGCCCGGTGCCGTCCCTGGTGCGGCTCCCGGAGCCCAGGCCGGATCGTGGCGCCCGGCGCAGCCCGACCTGCCCGCCGGGCCGCCCCCTGAGGAGCAGACGCGCACCTTCTCCGCAGGTGCCGCGCAGGCGGCCACCCAGCCTGGTGCGGCGCCGGCCGACCCATACATCCAGGCCACTCCCTACACCCAGCAGAGCGGGGCGGCCCAGCCGGCGCCCTACAGCCCGCCGGCCCAGTTCGGCCAGCCCGACCCGGCCGGGGGTGGCGGCTTCGGTGCCGCTCAGCCTGGTGCGGCGCCGGCCGACCCCTACGTCCAAGCCACTCCCTACACCCAGCAGGGTGGGGCCGCCCAGCCGGCGCCCTACAACCCGCCAGCCCAGCCCGCCTGGGGTGGGGCAGCCGACGACGGCGCCGCAGCCACGTCGTCGCCCTTCGCCCAGTCCGCCCCCGGCATCCCCTCGGCTCCGGGCACCTCCTCGGTCCCCGCCGCCGGTGCGACTGCAGGCGGTGAGGCGAGTTGGGAGACCCCGCACTGGCCGGGGCGGCAGCCGCAGGCCCAGCCGGCGGGCATGCAGGACCAGCAGTCCTTTGCCCAGCAGCCCGCCCCGCACTCGCACCCCTTCAGCGGGGGCCGTCAGGACGGCGAGGTCGGCATGTCCTCGGTCTTCCCCACGGCGACCGCGCGCGCCGAGGCCGAGCAGGCCACGGAGGCCTTCGTCCCCGCTGCGACTCAGGCGGTCGCCCAGTCCGCGCCGTCGTCGTCCTCAGCCTTCCCGTCGCAGAGCTCGGCGCCCCAGTGGGGCTCAGCCCCCTCCTCCGACGCCGCGGCCGGGCAGGCCCCATCCTTCTCCGACATGGTCCCTCCCGCAGCGGGCTCGCCATTCGAGCGGCCGGCAGAAGGTGGAGCGCTGGCAGTGGCGCGCTCCGAGGAGGCCGAGACCGCGGACTCGGTGGGCAGCTGGATGCTGACGATGCTGCTGGCCGGTATCCCGCTGCTCGGGTTGGCCTACGTGTTGTACCTCGCCTTCGGCAGCGGCCGCTCGGCCAGCAAGAAGAACTGGGCCAGGGCCACTCTCGTCTGGGGGATCATTGGCTCCGTTCTGGTCCTCGTGCTCTACGCGGCGCTGGGTGCCTCGGTGCTGGGGATGGTCCCCTCCAACGCAGGATGAGCGGCCCGCTGCGCGCGGTGTGAGCACCATTGCCGTCACAGCGCACAGGGCCGGAGCTCCGTCGTCGGCGGGACTCCGGCCCTGTGCCCATCCTCACGGGGATTGGATTTGTCCCCTGGGTGGACGCTGAGTAATGTTCTTCCCGTCGGCAACGACATGCGCCTGTAGCTCAACGGATAGAGCATCTGACTACGGATCAGAAGGTTGGGGGTTCGAATCCCTTCGGGCGCACCAACACCCCGTCATCGGCTGGAAAGTCGGAGCCGGGGTGTTTTCCATTTCCGGTACTCCCCGGCTCCGACGGCGCCGCCCAGCGGAGTCGCTGCTGAATCTTCGCGTCAGCCTTTCTCACCACCTCCTGCCTGGGGCTCCGGGTCCGCCGCGCAGACCTCCCCGTCTGAAGGAAGCGTCCCGTTGACGAGGAAGTCGCTCACCTTCGCGCTCGTGCAGGCATTGCGACCGGTAGCGCCGTGACCGTACATGTCCACGCTCAGCAGATGGCTGTTGCGGATCCTCGACACCAGTGTCTGGGACCACGGGTAGGGTGTTTGCGGATCGTGCAGGATGCCGACGACGAACACCGGGTTCGTGGCCTTCGTGTTGACGTCGACCGCCTCGGTCCTGCTGGTGTGTCCCCAGCCGTGGCAGAACGCGTCGTACTGGGGTAACAGACTGTGGAAGACCGGGTAGTCGTGGTGGTAGGAGGCCAGTGCCGCATCCCAGCTCGACTCGTTCCCGGCGTCGGGGAAGTCGAGGCACCGGTTGGCCGAGAAGACTTTGAGACCTTGGAGCTGCTCGACCACCTGCTTCTCGGTCGTGGGAGGTGCGCTGTTGCCGGAGACGGCGTCGGCGTTCGCCTTCAGAGCGCTGCCGTCGTGCGCATTCATGGCCTGGGTCAGTCCCTCGGTGAGCAGCGGCCACTTGTCAGGTGATGTGGTGACGAGCTTGCTGATCGCGTCAACGGCCTTGGCTCGGTTCAGGGGCGTTCCGGATCCGGAGACGGTCAGCGGATCGGCATCCAGACCGTCGAGGAACGTGGCAAGCTGGGCGACGGCCGCATCCGTCGTACCGCTCAGGGGGAACCCCGCCTGGCCCTGTTGGGACTCGATGTAGGTGCGCAGTGACTGCTCCCCGGCTGCCGCATCACCTTCCATCGGATCCTGGCGAGCCATAGTGGGATCCATGGCGCTGTCCAGGACGACGCGTCCGATGTTGTCGGGGAAGAGCTCGGTGTAGACGGCGCCCAGGTAGGTTCCGTAGGAGTAGCCGAGGTAGTTGAGGTCTTTGTCTCCCACCAGTGCCCGCATGACGTCCATGTCACGGGCGACGGAACGGGTGTCCGCATGGTCAAGGATCTCGGGGACCTCCGTATGCTCCTCGCAGGCCGCGGCCTCGCGTGAGCCCTGGGTGACGATGTCGGCGGCGCTGCCCGGCGTCAAGGGGGAGAAGGGCACTTCGGCCTGCCCGGCCAGAATCGCCTGGACGTCCTCGGGGGTCCAGCAGGTGATGGGGGTGGACTGGCCGACGCCTCGGGGGTCGAAGCCGATGACGTCGTAGTTCGCCAGGACCTCGGACAGATCGCCGCTCTTGTAGAGCTCGGCCTGCGACTCGATGGCGGAGATGCCGCTTCCCCCGGGGCCGCCGGGGTTGAGGAACACCGAGCCCCGAGGGGAGGAGCTCGTCGATGGCAGCTTCTTGAGAGCCACTGTGATGGTCTGCCCCTGCGGGTTGTCATAGTCCAGGGGCACGGTCACGGTGGCGCACTGGAAGGCGGTCCCGGTGGCATCGTCGGTGCAGTCGGTCCAGGTGAGGTCCTGGTGGTAGAAGGACTCCAGGCCTTTGGGGACGCTCGCCCCCGTGGAGCCGGTGGAGCCCCCGGAACCGTGTGAACTGTTGCTGCCGGTGGTCTGAGATATGCCCGCGTTGCTGTTCGAGCTCGTACCGCTGTCCAGCACGACGCCGGCATGATGAGGGCTCTGCGCGGGCGGGCTCGCGGCGACCGCGGTGTTCGCGCCGAACATGCTGCAGGCGGTGATCGTGCCGAGCAGGGTGAGGACGGCGAGGGCTGAGGTGGCGTGCGATGGGGAGGTGGTTCGTAGGCGTCTCATGGCAACAAGCCTTGTGTCTCCGACGACTATGAACCATCCGGCAGCCTGGCCGGCTGCTGTCGGGGTAGCCCGACATGACAGCCTCCGCCGTCGGTGCTCCGGCTCAGTCCACGTTCAGATGCCGGCCGCCTCGAAGGCCTGGGCCAGGTCCGCGATGAGGTCGTCGACGTGCTCGATGCCGACGCTCAGGCGCATGAGCCGGTCGCTCAACCCGTAGGAGGCGCGCACCTCGACGGGCACGTCCGCGTGCGTCTGCACCGACGGGCACGTCACCAGCGACTCCACGCCCCCCAGGGACTCGGCGAAGGTGAACACCCGCACCGAGGCCAGGAAGCGGGACACATCCACCGACTCGGCCAGATCGAAGCTCACCATGCCCGAGTGCCCCGGATAGAGCACGCGCGTCACGTGCGGGCTGGAGCGCAGGAACTCCGCGATCGCGGTGGCATTGGCCTCGTGGCGCTCCATGCGCAGCGCCAGGGTCTTGAGTCCGCGCAGCAGCAGGAAGCAGTCGAAGGGGCCCAGCGTCGCCCCGGTGGTGTTGAGGCGGTAGTTCAGCCGCTCGGCCAGGGCGTCGTCGGCCACCACCGCCACGCCCGCCATGACGTCGTTGTGCCCGCCCAGGTACTTCGTGCCCGAGTGGACGACGACGTCGGCCCCCAGCTCCAGGGGTCGCTGCACCACCGGGGTGTAGAAGGTGTTGTCCACGACCAGCCTCGCCCCGGCGGCACGGGCCAGCTCGGCCGCCTCGGGGATCGGGATCTCCTCCATCATCGGGTTGGTGGGCGTCTCGATGATGACCAGGTCGGCCGGGGCGGCCAGTGCCTCGCGCAGGCCCTTGATCCCCAGGACGAAGTCGACGTCGGCCGCCCCCTCCTCGGCCAGGACCTCCAGGAACCGGAAGGAGCCGCCGTACAGGTCGCGCAGCGCCACGATCCGGCTGCCGTGAGGTGCCAGCGTGCGTGTCACCAGCTCCAGGGCCGCCATGCCCGAGGACAGGGCGAAGGCCGCCGTCCCGCCCTCCAGGCGAGCCAGGGCGTCCTGGAGGACGTCGCGGGTGGGGCTGGCCGTGCGCGTGTAGTCATAGCCCGTCGACTCGCCCAGACCCGGGTGGCCGTAGGCGGTCGACAGGTGGATCGGTGTCGTGATCGCACCCGTGGCCGGGTCGGTCCCGGTGCCCGAGCGCACCAGCAGCGTCTCCAGGCGGACCTGCGGGGCCGGGGCCGACGACGTCGGGTGATGGTGGACGGGGAAGGTGCGGGCGGCCGGCGGCTTCGGACACTCGGGGCGGCCGGTGGGCTGGGGTGCGGACGTACTGGTCATGGGCGGCTTCTCCTCGGGCAGGCGGGGCGGAAAGAATGATGGCTGAGGGGCGGTGGCGGTGCCGCCGGTGCTCGGTGGCTGGACGCCGGGTAGCCGGTCCGGTCGGCAGGACTCGGGCGAATCTGCTCGGGCGATCCGGTTCAGGCGGACAGGGCGACGCGACCTCGGCGAGCGGCCTGCCCGGCGCGAGCGGTCACGGTGGCGACGGCCGCCTCCAACCGGTCCAGGGCGGCATCGAGGGTGGCGCGGGGGCAGGCGACGTT
>ERZ772979.1754-NODE-1754-length-11842-cov-12.722321_pt1 | contig 11842 bp, 10 predicted proteins | sample MGYA00511130_ERZ772979 | MGnify/ENA primary metagenome ERZ772979 (study PRJEB29015, sample SAMEA2738103) | human oral metagenome | biome: human oral; feature: human-associated habitat; material: saliva | place: China | collected 2186 ... | reverse complement strand
GGCTTATCCCTCCCTTCGATGACGAAGAGAGGCCCAACCTCGTCTAACTATCCTAAACCTATTATAGAACGAACTAATATACGATAAAACAAGGAAGTAATAAGAGAAATATATGGATAAATATATAAGAAACGCCCGTCTTAAGACGGGCTTTTTAGTATTCATATGATAGTGATTTATTTATATTTTTGTAGTACCCGGTCCGCAAATTGAACGGCTAGTCCAAGGTAGTTATGAGGATCTAGCATATAGTCGATTTCATCTTCTGTGAAAGCTTCAGTAACTTCTGGCTCAGCCATCAAAGCATCTTTCATTTGTGCTTCTTCTTCATAGGCTTTCATACATGTACGGTAAACGATGGAATGCGCAGTCATGCGGCCCAAACGAGGTGCCAAATGCATCATGATACATTCGCTCATCATGAGGCCTCGTAGTTTGTATAGATTTTGTTCCATATGTTTTGGATAGACAATAAGATGTTCTAGTACGTCTTTAGATTTTTCCAAAGCAGCAGCCAATAGTTCACACGCTCTTGGGATGGATTCCCATTCTGTTAATAGACAGCCCCAGTCGCGTTCGTTTTCACAAATCATCGCTTCTGCAATGCCAGGAGCAATAGTACGAACACTGCGACAAACGGCGATGATGTTTTCTAATACTTGAGGGTTCCGTTTGTGAGGCATCGTAGAGGAACCAACTTTCCCCATGAAGAACGGTTCTTCTAACTCAAGGATTTCTGTACGTTGTAGACTTAAAATTTCATGAGCAATACGACCTAATGTACCGGCACAAATCGCTAATGTGCTGGCAAATTCTGCTTGGCTATCACGAGCAACATGCCAAGAAATTGTTGGCTGCTCTAATCCAAGAATTTCCATCATCCGCCTTTGTGTTTCTAACCCCTTTTCAGGTTGCGATGCTAATGTACCTACGGCACCAGACATTTGGCCGACAAATACGCGTTTTGCAATTTCTTCCAATCGTTGAATATCTCGGCCCAGTTCATCAGCCCACACAGCAACTTTATAGCCCAACGTGATTGGCAACGCATGGATAACATGAGTACGACCACACATAATTGTATCTTTATACTTCTTTACAAGATTGAGCACATGTTGTTGGCATAGCTTCATATCTCGCAAGATAATGTGATACGCTTCTTTTTCCTGCAAAATAAGACCGGTATCAACGATATCTTGGCTGGTAGCGCCCCAGTGAACATATTCGCCCGCATTATCTGGCAGGATTTCTTTGAAAGCTTTCAACAATGGAACAATGGTAATAGAGGATTTATAAAACTCGCCAATCGCTTCAATATTAAGAGCCTTCGCATCGGCATACTTAACGATATCGTCGGCTTGAGTCTTAGGAATCACACCGAGCTCGCCTTGCGCCTTCGCTAGAGCGGCCTCGGTATCTAACCATTTTTGTACGAGATTTAGATCACTAAATACACGTCTCATTTCATCAGTGCTAAACAAAGCACCAAACACCTTACTATCGATAACTGTACTTGCCATAATAAGCGCCTCCTATTTCGCAACTACATCATCAGATTATATGTCGTACACCTATCCAGACGATTTTCGCAATCACTAAAAAACATACTAATCTTTTAAATTCTATTATACATTGTATATATGAATTCTATTATCAATAACTAACGACATATATCTTTAAACCCTTAAGCTTAAACTTACGATAACATTCATGATTAATAACTCATTAAATATATTTATACCTATTTAATTGCTATTATTTCAAAAATACTTGATAATATAATTATAAATGAATTTTTCATGAATTTATATTTTTTAGGGAGGCCCTCTATGAAAAAATGGTTATTATTAGTAATGGCACTCTGTTGTTTTGTATTTGGTGGGTTTAATACTGCTAGCGCTGATTACCCAGTGCATCTATATGGAGATCCCAATTATATATTAATTGATGCTCATATGGGAACAGGTTGGTACCTAGACCGCAGTTCACTTAATGTACAAAAATATGCACCACCTCAATATATCATAGCGGTCAATATCGTATCAGTACGTGATGCGGATAGAGGCAATACAACTATATCTGGAGTAACCACTAAACGTTTCCTATATAACTGGACTACTCAAGCAATGTATGTGGAAAGGCAATTAAATTCTAATGATTGGCGATACCTAAAGCCGAAAGATTCTTGGGCCAATATAGGGATTTCTATGCCAGCTGGTGAAATGGCATTCTATCTCGCCTACAACATGAAATTCTATGGTGCAAGAAGCTATCTTTCCTCTAATTTCTACAATAAAGTATATTAAACATTATAAATAGGTCCTACTGTGTAAAACCTACTAAAATTCACTCATCTTAATTTGACGATATATCATAACCTTATTATAATATAAGAAGATAGCCAGACGAGTCGCAACGTCAGGCTCATCTCGAAAATTAATTTACTTAGGAAATGGCCTTTTCGTTTATCTAGCTACCAAGCGGTAACGGAGGGCTATTTGCTTTTTGTAAGGCAAATAAGCGCTATTAGTGCTCCAAAAGCGATAACAACAGTCATCACCTGTAATAGGAGCATAATGATTTCATAATCACTCATAGGCTTACCCCTCCCTTCAATAACGAAGAGAGGCCCAACCTCATCTAACTATCTTAGGCTTATTATATAGCAAACAAACATACGAAACAATAAGCATCGTATTATACCGATTTATAGATAAACCTCTACCTAAAAATTCTAGGTAGAGGTTTCTTTTCATATCTACATTATACTATTCACTATAGTAAATAAGGTAACAAGTTATATTCTTTTACATCGCTTAATACATTACTATTACCATGTCGATCACGTTGGTATCGAATCAATACAACTTGATTTGTATACTTATTGAACACAAAAGATAGCCCTTCATTGTGGTAACCTACGTATTCGCCCACATAGTACCCTGTATATGTATCATATCCATGGTAGATGTCTCCATAAGGTTCAGCTGGACGGCCCCATTCAGTATCCTCAAGAAGCGGTCCATAAAGAGATTCTACTTCACTACGTGTCATACCTACCATGGCCCCTTTATTAGTTGCATATCCTGATTTTGTAATATATATCATACTTGGTGGTGTGCTATAATCCCATAATGAAATAATAACTGATTGGTCAGCAGAGATGTACATATCATGACTAGAATAACGATGATCCGCTAGCCATAACGAATAATGGTAATGGTTCAAATAAGAGTACATATCCGAATTAGATTCTAAACCGGCTAAGACGCCTGCATCATCAGTTTTAGCAAACGCAGTTTGTCCCATACAACCAATGATAAGAATAGAATTTAACAAGAGTTTTATAAGCATATGTTTCAATAGACTCACCTCTTAGAGATTGTAGCAATACGCACTGTATCAAATTCATGATAGATGTCTCCATACGGTTCTGCTAGTCGACCCCATTCAGTATCCTCAAGAAGTGGATCATAAAGGTTCCTCTTTTTTATTTATTAGTTAACATAGCCTTGATTTCAGCAAGCTCTGCTTTTAACTCAACGTTTTCTGCTTTAATCGCGTTGTTTTCTGCTTTAATCGCATCCATTTCTTTAGCTATGTTTTTAATGTTAGCTTTAACACCTTTAGTCGTATCACCTACACGAATAGATACACCACCATTAACCATATGCTCACTACCAACCGTAGCACCAAGATGTACTAATACATCTTCATTTGGTTGATATGCTAAACCAACAGCACCAGCGGTAGTACCTTTATATTGACCAAAGGATGCCGCAGCGGATACCTTATGATTTGCGTCATAGTCCAAATATTTAAGACCGCTTAATGCAGCATTAGCTGCACCAGCTTTCGCAATACGTTGATCAGTGTAATGTTTAGATTCGCTTAGTATGTTGGTATTATCAAGTTTATTTTTTAAATCAGCGATATCATTCGTATTGATTTCCACTTGAGATCCAAGTTCCTTCAATTGGCTTACATTAACAGCATCTGTGGGCTCAGTTCCTTTAAGAACACCGTGAATTTGTTGGCCACCCACATCTACATTATCTATAGAAAAAGACATAGCTCTTTCTGGGTGAGTACGATAATAATTATCATCATACTCACCATCATACTCATCATCATTAGGAACACCGTACAGCGTAGTACTACCACCAACTGCGCTAATACCCTTACGACGATCCGATACATCCATACCATGCATAGTGTATGTAGCCATGAATTCAGCAGATTCTTCAAAACGAAGTTCTTTACCAGTCAAATTTGTTAACTGCTTTCGCTCATCACTTGGTGCTGTACTATATAATTAAATAACCGATCCATCGATTTTAGTCACACCCCGTTTATCAAAACTCGGCGGCATGGGGATATCTGTGAGATTGGTAAAGCGACTGTAAGATGTAGACTCATCTTTAAACTCCACTGCAGTCGTATGGGTTAAAGCACCGGCTGCTTCAACAAAATTTGCGTTAGCACCAATTGCTAATAATACACCTAATACAAATAATTTCTTTTTCATCATAGTTACTCCCCTTATTTAGAATTCTCAATTAGGCACGTTCTCTCATTAGTATACTCTAATTTATGAGAACGTCTCTATTTGTCATCATTGTAATTTTTGTAGTGCTACTTTAATTTCCTTCACTTCAGCCCGTAGTTCTTCATTATCAGCGTGTAAGGATGCATTATCAGCACGTAAAGATGCATTATCGGCTTGTAGGTCTTTGATTTGTTGTGCCATTTCAAATCGGCTAGTTTTAAGCGATGGATCTTGATAACCTACTTTCACATTCGCCCCTAAGCTGACCATATTACGACTATCCCCAAGAGTCGTCGCAATATTAAACATGATATGGTCATTAGGTTGGTAAAAGGCCCCTAATGCAGTGGCTTTCACATTTTTATAGTTACCTACACCTACGCCAAAGCTCCATTTATCATTCGGATTATATTCCAAAGGGTGCAATCCAGCCAATGCAGCTGCACCTGCGCCAACCTTAGCAACTTGGGCATCGGTATAGGACCGTGCCTGGTTAATCACATCAGAGTTAATGTTTGTGATTTTACTTTCAACCTCTTTCAATTGCGCCACATTCACGGCATCCGCCGCGTCTACACCTCTAGCCACATCATGAATCTGTTGGTTACCGGCCATAATGCGATTCGTAGAGAATTCAATGTGTTTGCCATCACGAGTTTGACTAGAGAAACCGTTCGTGCCAAACTGACTCGTATTGCCATCCATACTATTGGTGAAAGTTAATGCTGTGCTTTGTAAAGAGGCCGTGTTATGCGCAGCATTAAAATAAGCGCCCTGAGCAGTCAAAGAGGAATCTAAGTTCTCTCTAATATTATTAAATCGTACTTCATTACTATTAATTTCAGACCTATTAGCATCAACTGAAGGTGCAAAATCAGGATCCTCATACGCTATAAACTTCGCAGAGCTTAACTCCTCTAAGTCTTGATTTAATGACACAGTATACTGATCTTTTGTCGTATTAAACTGCCTAAACTTATCGACCGTAATATTAGAGCCACTATGCACCGTAGGAATTTTAGACGTAACATAGTTATCAGCCATCTTTAATTTATACTTAGTAGATCCATCTGGATTCTTAGCTTCGGTAACGATAATATCAGATGTATACGTTTCAGCAGCAACGGTAGAGTGGCGCATAGCCTCTTTGGCCACACTATATAGTTGAGCCCCATTGACAGCATCCGTAGAGGTCTCTGTCATGGCGCCAGGCGCAATCGTTTTCAACTGTCTACCGCCAAAGGAAACCAAACTGGTTGCACCACGTTTGGCGTCGCTCTTTAAAAATTTAAATTCATTATTAGGGTCTACGGCATCGGGGGTACCAATAGCATACACATTATTACCAATCGCAACATTACCACTGGTTGCTATTGAGCTTGATCCTATCACGATGCCATTACCTTCAGCAGACGAAGAATTACCAATAATGGTATTAGGCTGATGTGGATTTTCTGATATGGCTGTATTAGCTCGGCCAATAACAATGGATCCATCACCTTCAACGTTATTATGAACACCAACAATAAAATTCCCCGTCCCAATTGCTTGTCTATATCGTGGCGTAGTCGCTGTATTATTGGCACCTACAATAATATGGCTATCATTACCGGAATTATCTCGACCAACGATGATGGAATTATTTTTTGCGGTGTTATTCGAGCCTACTGCCATAGCCCAGTCCGTAGTATTCATATTACCAATGGCAATATTAGCCGATGTGTTTGCCGTGATAGTATTGTCTGTGCCTAAATCGACATTAGCATATAGATCAGCCATTCTTGCAGGCATACTTATAATCCCTAATATACTAGCTGCCAACAACACTTTATATAATTTCATGAATAACCTCTTTCTTACCCCTTAGCTACTCTCACACTATTTTCTATAGAGTAAATCGAATATTGTCGAACTTATATCATATTTATTATAGATTCTTATATATTCGCCGTCAACAATAAATTCATATTTTATTCATTTTTTATGAATAAAAAAGGGGCTGGTTACAGCCCCCATTTTCATGCATATATACTATTCAAACAATATTATTTAGTGAAACACATAACTCATCCAAGACACCAAAGCTTTCTTAAACTCGTCAATGGTAGAGAATTTCGGTGTATAGTTGGTTAGCCACTCGGTTAATGTAGGTTGTGTCGCCTCTGGGTCTACGGCAATCGGTAAATCCCAGATGTTACCATGTTTGCCTTCAAAGTAGCGCCATTTGTCTTGGGCAAAGCTCACCAATGCGTAAGCCTTATCGTATTGCTCCTTCGCGAGGTCTAGTTTACCAAGGCTTTCATTAATCTGAGCCATAATGCTATAATCCGACGCATTCCATGGATAGCCTAGTGCGGTGCCGGCCCAGCCAAATTTATACTCCTCATCGATGAGGGTTTGTAAATTCCGCTTGTACATCTCAACCCGACGGGTATCGCCAAAATGAACGGCCAATTTCACCATATATTTGACGCATTCAAGGTACGCGTAATGGTCCTGCGTATGGCGCGCATAGTTTGGATTGTCATAGGTCTCGTCCCACAAGGTGCCGAGTTCGTCCCAGCACGATTGGTCCATGTGGTCTAGGTGAAAGTGCCATACGGCCTTGAGCCATAGCAAGAATACCGCATTCGTATAGTTCCAATAGTGATTGCCCTGTGTATACTCATCTTCCGCCTCATGGCCATTCTCATTTAGCAGCACATGCATCTGGCTAATCCAGTCAAAACGCATGGAGAAGAGCGGTGGATACACGGTTTCAATATAGCGCTCATAGCCTATGCGATTGTCCGTTTCTACATAAAAATGCAACAACGCAAGCTGTAAATACTTAAGATCAAAGGCACTCGATGGATTTGCCAAGTTATATATAAATGCATCCGAACAACGTTCATACTCTAATGGATCTTTCTCTTGGGCCTGAATCAACTCTTTTAAGAGACTTTCAGCCTCACTACGCCCTGTGAAAGCATAAGCCAATGCCCGATACCACTTGGATAGGCGACCTACTTTCAACATATACTCGTACAGCCACGAATCCGGCGAAGGAATGTCCGCATGAGCGACCAAATCATCTAGGAAATTCACGATAGGAATCACATTGTGATACATGCGCTCACCTCGAATGGCGCGCTGACACGCATCCAATGCACAATACACGTGGCAACATAATTCCACGTCTACCGGCGGCATGTCATCCGCAACATTCATGCCAAATGGATTGCTAAACCCAAACGGATTATCTACGTCAGCTGAATCATCTAGGCCAAATGGATTATTCATATCAAAAAAGCCGTCCATGTCAGAATAACGATTCATATCGAACGGATTGAATTCATCGATTACAGACAAGAGCTCATCACCCACCCCGACATACCGCTTGCGATACAAGTCCTGTACGCGGTCCACATAGGGAACAAGAACATCCAAATACTGCTTATACTGATGCACCTTCGGATGCAATTCGACGCCCAGATTCTCTGTTGAAAGTTCCCGAATTATGTGTGACACAAGAGGAAATACCTGATGTTCTTTCACATAACCGAGCACGCCATCATCATAAGTAGGCACCTGATTTAAGGTACGACGGAACATCGTATATTGGATATTCCAACATTGCTGAATCAACGGCTTCAGCCAACGTTCACACTCATCATAGACGCCAATAGCTGCCTCTTCAGACGGCCCCATGTACATTTTATACATGGACTCACAAATATTTTGTAACAATCTATCCCTCGACAAGGTCTTGAGCGCTTCCGATTCCATTTCTCCGTCCATAGCTTGCACCATATAGGCACCAAGCGCATCGGCAAGGAGTAAAAATTCAGAATGAACCTGTGTAGGCTCGGTCATTACGTAGTGATTTGGCACCGCAAAGGCATCAACACCTTCACTGAATATATCCTCATCCGCAGCCTTTATGTCCTCCAATGACTGTTGCAACACGCCAAGGGATAGTGGCGTTTCTATATGCTTAACATCGGATAAATAGCCATACGTCCCTTCATCAGAAAACACGGTCGTTATGAAATGACGTAGCATATTGTCGAATACATATTGTACTTCATCCTTAGGTGGGCGACCCTTTTGAAATAATAACTTGCGACCTCTATGGCTTTTATACAAGACATACGCCTCATACTCACCCGTACGAGGCTTTTCTAATAGAGGCTGCCCATTATACGTACCATAGCGGATAAATTCGGGCAAGGAAAACAAGAACGCGCTGCGACACTCCTCAAAGGGCTTGCCCATCTCCTCACATACGGCCTTAACGAACGCACGAATCCGCTGCCGCTCTAGCTCAATATAAGGACCATTGGCAACTACATCGTCTTGCTCCTCATCATAAAATGGACTGATCTCGCCCGCATGAAAATCTAATCCGAGCAAAAACGTCGTCGTTTCCTTGCCCTCTATCGGTGGGAACAAGGACGGTCGGATGGCATTAAATATGCCCGTTGTGCTAATCGTAATGTGACGCATAATACCTCCTATATAACAAAACTCTATCACCCATCATTCTAATCTATTTGTATCTTTTAGTCTGTGATGGCAAAATATGGAATACCCAAAAAGATACCCCATTGATAGCACACACCTACTATGCGGCCATGACAGATACGCCGTAATCTAGCAATCGCTGAATTACGGCTGGGTCATCATCATAAAAACATAAATTCTGTGGCCCACATTGAAATAGTGAGCAAAAATCTTGAATGGCGTGCATCACATCGCCTGCGGACTTATCGCTAAACCGGATGGCCTTGTAATCCGTCACATTGTGAAAGTTCAACAGCAACTGCACTCGTTCTGGATCAGCGGCTGTCCACAACGCGCAATGCCCACTACCTTGGGTAATCAACAAATGAGCCATTGCAAGGTTAAGTGTGGTTTGTTCCAAATGTGCCCGCACATAAGCTTGCTTATGGGATGTGATGAAGCCTAATTCTTGGTCTGTGAGCTGTGGATACCAGCTGCGCACCACATTCCGCGTAATGCGGTCCGGTATAGTAGTACGTGGTTCTAGTCCCACCCGGGCCAAGGCGTACACATAACCGGCTGTATTTAATTGATCTGTAAACACCAATGTGTTATCTACATCGACGATGTGAAACATAGAACCTCCTCTATCAAACTATACCTATGATTTCTAACTATACTGTAATAGCACTGTAACCACACAGGATACCTACCACGGACCTTAAAACAGAGTGTCTGCCAATTCCAATGATGGGTTCACGAGCTGAACGATATCCTCGACAGTAACTGCCAATGTATCAGCTTTCCCCTTCACCGCCACGAGTTGCCGCGCTTGTTGCGATGCTAGTAAGCTGCGATTTAATTTCATGTCCCGTGCATTATCATCAGTTGCAGCATTATACATGGCACATGCCATATGACCATATTTGCTAGCCTTTGCCATCGCATGACGAGACCCGCTATCCCCATCACGACCTTCATAGCTTGCAATGAGGATGACTGCCTTCGCAAATAAGGCTTGCAATCGATCTCGTTCCACAAAGCGGTTGATGGCTTCGTGTCGGCTATGCGGTTCATCGCAATACTCAGTAATAATGAGTCCCCCCCGTTTCAACGATGCGCTCCGCCATATCGCGATGAGCAGCAGGGAATATGGAGTTCAAAGGTGATGGCAAAATGGCAATGGTTTTGCCCCCACAATCCATGCAGACCGTATGGGCAATGCCATCGCAGCCCTTAGCGAGGCCACTCACGATATGCTGGTTGTAATGAACTAATTGCTCAACAATCTTGCTTTCACGGGCCACCTGCTCATCGGTAGGCGTCGTATACCCGATGACCGCCACATTGCGGTTCAAATCGCCAAGCAGGCTAAGGTCGCCCTTGTAGAACAAGAGATAGGGCCTGTCGCCATTGGGCGCGCTATTGTTCACGATGGGAAAATCCGCATCAAAGCAGCACACGGCGCCGTCCATCCAGTCCATATCGTCTGCCGCTACGGACAAGCTGTGCACCACCTCATCAATGTGAGGAATGTCGTCCATCATGGAAAGGAATTCATCCGATGTTTTCCACGTATTGTGAAAGCTAGCTCGCGATTTGATCTGATTGGTGGCTTGTTGGACCGCCCAAATTTTCAAAGCTATAGGTGAAATGTTCATGTTATGCTCCTCTTCTATACGCATTGCGATTGGTGTAGGCTACGGCGTAGAAAACAACACGCGCCGCACCGGCATCGTACAATGCTTGAATACAATCTTCGTCAACATTAACCGTTTTTGTATAAATATCATCTATTAAAATAACCATTCTACCCTTGATGGACTCGTTCTGGATATCGCAAGTATCCTTGGTAATCCCTGGGTATGGCTCACTACCAGTATTCTCAAAATTAGACACAGGCTTACGCAAGTGCGTCATCTTGGTGCTCGTATGGCAGAAAATAAAATCCGTACCGTCAATGACGGATAAATTGTCGCCCTGTAGGGCTTTCACAGTATTCCGCACAGCGGCCTTAAACCCGAGCTGCCAATTGCACATGCCCGACTTGGACCGTGGCACCGCCATGAGAATGGCCGTATCAAAACCTTCAGCATCCATGACCTGCGGAATATCCTGTATCATCAATGCTGCAGCTTGCCTAGAAGCTGCTCGCAATGTATCTGGATGTGTAGAAACAAATATATTTTTCAACGTGTTCAAATAATCCGGATTGCCTGGTTGCCCGTACCCTACATAATATAGGTGAAAGTAACCGGTGCAATCATGGGATAAAAAATCATTTTTCTGAATAGTAAATCGTTCCATAAAGGACCTCCGTGTATAACAACTCATATAACTCAAGTAATACAAACAACATACTAGGCTAAACCCACTGGAAGAACACCACTTTGTTCACCGCTTAACGCGGCTTTTCAAAAGGGGGTATTTATATATTCATTCAAAGGAGGTAAATCATGATACTTGATGTTACAACCAATGGGCTTAACTTGTGAGTTTATTATACGAAGATTCCCTATAGGGAGATAATCAAAAAAACTAGGAACAAAAAAAGAGCCGTTTAAAACAGCTCAGAATTCATGTCCTGTATGATTAATGGCAGGACATACTCATTAGACGAAAACGTGTTTGTTCATCTGTATTTGACGATGAATGAAACCGTCATTATAATATAAGAAGATAGTCAGACGAGTAGACACGTCAGGCTCATCTCTAAATTACATATACATGTAGAAATGGCCTTTCAGTTATCAAATTATCAAAGATAACGAAGGGCTATTTGTCTTTTCCTAGACAAATAAGCGCTAT
>ERZ772979.1749-NODE-1749-length-11872-cov-24.709994_pt1 | contig 11872 bp, 10 predicted proteins | sample MGYA00511130_ERZ772979 | MGnify/ENA primary metagenome ERZ772979 (study PRJEB29015, sample SAMEA2738103) | human oral metagenome | biome: human oral; feature: human-associated habitat; material: saliva | place: China | collected 2186 ... | reverse complement strand
TGATTGGGATTATGGTATTCTTGTATGTTGTGCCATTAGGCCTTTGGGTATCTGCTCTTGCAGCGGGCGTTAATGTTGGTATCTTTACACTCGTAGGGATGCGCTTGCGTCGTGTAAATCCATCCCAAATCGTAATGCCTTTGATCAAAGCTAATAAAGCAGGCCTTGATGTAAATGTAAATCAGCTAGAAGCGCATTACCTTGCAGGTGGTGACGTTGACCGCGTTGTAGATGCGTTGATCGCTGCTGAACGCGCATCTATTCCTTTGACATTCGAACGTTCTGCAGCTATCGACCTTGCAGGTCGTGATGTATTGGAAGCAGTACAAATGTCCGTTAATCCTAAAGTGATTGAAACACCAATTATCTCTGCAGTAGCGAAAAACGGTATCGAACTCAAGGTTCGTGCTCGTGTAACTGTACGTGCTAATATTGACCGCCTCGTTGGTGGTGCTGGTGAAGCGACAATCATCGCCCGTGTTGGTGAAGGTATTGTAACAACTGTAGGTTCCTCTGAAGAGCACACAGATGTACTAGAAAATCCAGATCACATCTCTCGTACTGTATTGGGTAAAGGTCTTGATGCGGGTACTGCATTTGAAATCTTGTCCATCGATATTGCTGACGTAGACGTAGGACGTAACATCGGTGCTCAATTGCAGACAGATCAAGCGGAAGCGGATAAGAAAATTGCTCAAGCTCGTGCGGAAGAACGTCGTGCCATGGCTGTTGCTACAGAACAAGAAATGCGTGCGAAAACACAAGACATGCAAGCTAAGGTTGTGGAAGCACAAGCTGAAGTTCCTAAAGCATTGGCAGAGGCTTTCAGAAACGGTAATCTTGGCGTTATGGATTACTACAATATGAACAATATTATTGCAGACACTAAAATGCGTGAAAATTTAGCAGATAGTGAATAGGAGTAGCTATGGACTCTATTTTGTCTTCCGTGCTATCCATCTTTTCGAATAATCCTATATTTGTTCTAGCTATCATCGCGTATATTGCTTTTTCGATTATAAAAAGCAAGAATACAGAAGAGTCTGATGACTATGATAACTATGAAAGTTCGAGTTCTGGCCAGACTTGGGAGGATATGGAGCGTGAATATGGTATCTCCATAGAGAAAAAGCCTGTAGAACCTTCGCCTGAGGATTTGTTGTATGATGATGATTTCTATCGAGATGTTTTTAAAAATAGACCGATTGAAAATCAGCATCCTGAGGCCCCTTTACGAAAAAAGGGCGGAAGACTGTTTCAATATGATGATACGGAGACATCTGAAAAACATGTTGAAGTGGATCCAAGTAATGATAAAACTCAAACAGTTTTAGCCTCCGAGAATCATTACGATGAAGCGTCTACAACGCAACAAGGTACTCATGGTTCATCCAAGAAAACCTCAATTAAATCAACTAGCTTTAGTACTAATACGACTCGTTCGACTCGAGAATCTGTTACAGGTCCTTCTTTAAATGAGCGATTAGCTGAGTTTAAACGCGATAAAGCATCTAAAGAGGGTCGTGTTCTTCTTGAGAATATAGACGTTACGACTGCCCCAGCTGTAACCTCAACAGGTAAACGAAAAGCTAATCATGCCTTGAAAGAGGGGATGAAGTGGTCTATCATTTTAGGCAAGCCAAAAGCTCTAGAGCGGAGATATCGCTAATTAGAATGCTAACAATAAGCTCTACTAGAAGGTTGTTAGGCCATAGAATATGAATGGTTTATGCCGGATATTGTGATAGCAACTAAAATTATATCTATCGTATGTGGTGCATATAATTACATATGGAAAGAGGTTCCTATTGGTCACCTATGTGACTATTAGGAACCTTTTTTGTATTGTTTTTTCTTGATGGAGCTTTCACAATAATAGAGAAAGGAGTTCGTCTATAAGGAAAGGTGATATTATGTATCGTAATGTGCGCGTTATACCTAGACAGCTATTGGAGCAACTATATGTAGAGAAACAGTGGAGTGTTAGAGAGGTAGCAGAGTATTTTCAGTGTAGTGTAGACACTATTATGCGACGCATGAAAGAGTATGAAATCGATCGAAGACCTTTGAAGAAGGATATTAATATGGTTCATGTACAAGCTCTATATGAATCTGGAAAGTGGTCTTTGCACTCGCTAGCAAAGCGTTACGATGTATCGATTACGACGATGGCAAGTCGTATGAAAGAATATGGATTGGCTTGTCAACGATCATCAAAGAATATAGCCATCGATCCGGTGCGTATTTGTAGGGCTTATAAAAGTGGAAATACCTCGGATTCTATTGCGCACATGTACGGCATATCCCGATGGAAAGTACATCATATATTGCGCCATATGGGAATGTGTACAACGCCTAGGGCACAAACATCTCAAAAGGTAGAGGAGATGGCTTACTTATATATTCATCATCATATGAGTACAGATGACATAGGTTTAGCCTATGGTATACGAGGATCTACGGTGGCTATTTATCTACGGGAACAAGGCATAGAAATTCGTACCAATACTTTACAGTTAGATGAAAATAACATAAAAAACCTACGAGCAAAAGGGTATGGTGTTGCTAAAATAGCACAGATGATGGGATGCTCTGCTTCTGCGGTGAGAAAGCGACTAGCTATGAAAAAATATATCTCTCCTTGATGTAGTGTAGTAGATACTATATACTTAAATTTATACAATGATGGGAGGAATATTATGTTCGAAATTATCTCTGCTTTAATACCGTTTTTCTTACTTGGCATAGTTGCCGCTGGTTTATCCCGTGTATCTGGGGTGGACTTGTCAATGATTATAGTACCAACTCTATTGATTTGGGGTGCTAATGCCATTGATGTCATCGCTTTCATGTTGCTCTTTGTAGTGTATAACAACTTTACAATGGAAACACAAGACGTTCGTTTAGATTATAAAGATCTTGTATTATTCCCTAAATGGCGCTTGTGCATTCCCTTTATTTTGACTATTATTACAGCCTACTTTGCACCGGCTGCGGGCATTGCAGTCTTTATGGCTTGCTTTGTATTAGAACTATTGGCTACCGTGTATAAACGGATTCCTGAAAATAAACGCCCTCGTTTACACCGCGTTATCGTTACATCCATTTTGAGTGCTGTTGTAACGGCTGTAGGTGCTTATGCAGGTCCAAAAATTCCTAGCGAATATTACTTCATCTGTGCTGGTTTAGCAATCTTAGTTATTACTGGCTTTGCATGGTATGTAGGTAACCATCGAGATGCTTTTAGAGGTGCGTGGGAAACAATTTGGGCTGACTTTAATCTATTCTTGGGGATGTTTGGTGTAGAAGCATCTTACTACCCAGCGGCGCTAACTCGTTCTATTCCAAATCCAATGGATCGTATGCTACCAATGATTACCGTAGTAGGTGGTTATGCAGGTCTCATGGTGGTGTTTGGGTTGTATAATATTTTCTCCATACCATCCTTGATTACTGCTATTGGTGCGGCTATCGGTATTCGTCTATTTGGTTTGTACGAGTTTCCACGTCATGGCAGCTTCTCCTACTTGGCTATTGGCTTTGCTATAGCTGCTGTTGTGTGCTTGTACCTCGTATCTCCAACACCAGTAGGTTTTGATTATATCAATACATTGGTATCGCAACCTATCGTTCAATAATGGTTGCTCCTATAATCGTTGATATATCTTTTTGTTAATATTGCTAATGTCTCACATGGTAGATAATTGAATTTGAATATGTGACATAGTTCATATATTGTGTTGAAAGTTGAGTCCATACTAGATTGTGAAAGGAGTTGATGCTCTGTGGCAGAAACAATTGAAACGAGACCATTTCCGCCATTCTTACCAAAGAATACGACGGTAATGATGATGGGGACATTCCCACCAACTTCTGAAAAGCGATCTATGGAATTTCATTATCCTAACTTTCAAAATGATATGTGGCGCGTGTATGGCTTAGTATTCTTTGACGATAAGGAACACTTTAGAAAAGGTGAGGAAAAAGCCTTTGATGCGGATAAGATCAAAGCGTTCTTATCTGAAGCGGGGATTGCTTCTTGTCCTACTGTTTTGAAAGCTATACGCGAAAAGGGCAATGCATCGGATGCATTCCTTAAGGTCGTTGAACCTGTACCGCTTGCAGAGGTATTGGACCGAATTCCACACTGTAAACATATTGGTACCACAGGTGGTAAGGCCACAGAAATTTTGTTAAGCCTTTTGCCAGAAAAGGTTAAACTACCTAAAACAGGGGAGACAATTCCCTTTGTGTTTAACGGTCGTGAATTGACGTTAACACGATTGCCATCTACATCTCGTGCATATCCATTAAGCCTTGCCAAAAAGGCTGAAGCCTATAAAAATTTCTTTAAGGCTTGTGGATTACAAACGAAATAATCTTGATAAGTAAACTAATTTAATATGTATAAATAACACCTTTGTTGTTATATTGTATCTTTAATGATGCCATATAAACAGTCAAAGGTGTTTTTATTATCAAAAATTAATGTGAATTAGAAAAATGGATATAACTATATTATGATTGGCTATATATATCTTGTTATAAATAAAATTAATGATGTATATAACATTTTAATTCTTGATTTCTAGAATGAGAGGTTTATAATTAATCGTTGTCGCAAATGGTTGACAATAGTTTAAGAAAATGGAGTTGATATTATGGATAAGGCTAAAGAGGCCTTATGGACAAGATCCTTTGTCCTTGATACTTTGATTAATTTCTTAGTATTTTTGATTTATTACTTATTAATCGTTATTATTGCGGTAGTAGCAAAGGATAATCTTCATGCTACAGCAAGTCAAGCTGGCTTGGCCGTTGGTATTTATATTATTGGTACTGTTGTTGCTCGTTTGTTAGCAGGACGGTTTATTAGTATTTTAGGCTGTCGTAAGATGTTGTACTTAGGTTTGTTGATTTACTTAGTTTCAACAGCTATGTACTTCTACACACCTAATTTATTGATGCTCGACAGTGTTCGTTTCTTAAATGGTTTTGCTTATGGTATTACATCTACAGCTACAAGTACAATCGTAGCCGCTATTATTCCAATGTCACGTCGTGGTGAAGGGATTAACTACTATGGTTTGTCTACATCTCTTGCCGCTGCAGTAGGTCCGTTTTTAGGTATTTTGATGCTTCATAGCCTAGGCTATGACTTTATCATCGCTTTCTGTGTTGCTCTTATCATCCTTTGTGGTATCGGTTCCGTTATCATGAAATTTAATGAACCTAAGCTCGATATTGATTCTGAAGAACATAAAGGCATTAAAATTTCCGATTATATCGAACCACGTATGAATTCTATTAGTCTTGTTTCTATACTAGTAGGTTTTGCATACTCTGGTGTTATCGGTTTTATGGCAGCTTATACAAAAGATTTAAACCTTATCTTAGCAGGTACATTCTTCTTCGTTGTATATGCTGTAGTTATTACGATAACAAGACCATTACTTGGTATTGTATTTGATATGAAAGGGGAAAACTTCGTTCTTTACCCTTGCTTCATATCTTTAGCACTTGGTATTTTCTTGTTGTCTATCGCTCACTCTACATGGCTTATACTCTTATCTGCTGTGTTTGTTGGTCTTGGTTACGGTACATTTATGTCAAACGGTCAAGCAGTAACTGTTAAAATCGTTCCTGTTCACCGCATTGGTGTTGCCACATCTACATACTTCATTGCCTTAGATATGGGCTTAGGTTTTGGTCCATATATTTTAGGTGCTATTAAAGAGGTAGTCGGTTATACAAGTATGTTCCATGTTACTGTTGTAGTAGCACTTCTTGCATTCGTTGCTTATTATTTCCTCTATGGCCGTTATGTAGGTACTGAAAAAGATCTTTCTTTGAAAGCTCGCGCTGAAGAAGAACAAATCAGAAATCGTAAACGCAATGGAAAATTAGCATAACATTAGCTATATTACTTACAATCACATAACATATAAAAAGGACTATACGAGATATCTCGTATAGTCCTTTTTATTGTTAAGGTATCTTAGTATTCCATTGTATTCTATACTACTAGTTTAGTATTTAAATATTGTTCAAATACCATCTAGTAGTATAGGTGCATGAGAAGTTACATCGTAACCAATTATTTCTCAATATTAACGATGTTTACGATAATTTCTACGGCTTTTTTCATGTCATCAATACATGCAAATTCGTGACGACCATGTAGGTTTTCTACGCCAGTAAAGATATTAGGGGTAGGGATGCCCATGAAGGAAATTTTAGAACCATCTGTACCGCCACGGATAGGGTCGCAAATAGGAGTGATACCTGCTTTTTCCATAGCTGCTTTAGCTACGTTGACACATTCCATGTTGTCTTTGATGATATCGTACATATTGTAATATTGATCTTTTACGGATACTTCACATACTTCGCGGCCATAGATTTCGTTTAATGTTTGACCAGCTTGTAAGAAGAATGCTTTTTTCGCTTCGAACAATTCTTTGTCATGGTCGCGGATGATGTAGTTCATTTTACCAGTATCTACTTGTGTTTCCATGCTCATAAGCATAAAGAACCCTTGACGACCACATGTGTGTTCAGGAACGGCAGCACCTGGTAATAGCGCATCGAATTGCATTGCTAATTTAGCACAGTTGATCATAATTCCTTTGGCAGTGCCTGTATGAACAGATACACCTTTTAATGTAACTGTGCCGCCAGCAGCATTAAATGTTTCGTATTCAAGTTGACCAAGGCTTTCACCATCAATAGTATAAGCAAAATCAACAGGAAATTCTTTGACATCAAAGTGATCTGCACCGGTACCGATTTCTTCATCTGGACCAAAGGCACACATGATTTTACCGTGCTTGATTTCTGGATGAGCTACGAGGTAGGCGAGGGCTTCCATGATTTCGCAGATGCCAGCTTTGTCGTCACCGCCTAGTAGTGTAAGACCATCGGTTACTACCAAGGATTTACCAATATAGTTCTTTAAATTAGGGAAATCTGCACGACGTGTGTAGATTTGATGTTCTTCGTTGAGGCAAATATCGCTACCATCATAGTTTTCTACAATGCGGGGTTTAATATTTTCTGCGTTGTAATCAGCTGTATCCATATGAGCAATAAAGCCAATAGCAGGTGCTTTTTCATCTGTATTAGCATTTAATGTGCCAATAACAAAACCATTTTCACGGTTGTAAATCACTTCATCTAAACCGATTGCTTTTAAATCAGGAACGAGCACATTAGTAGCAAAGTCTACTTGAGTTTGAGTACTTGGAATGGTTGTACTTTCCTCGTTAGACCGTGTATTTATGCTTGTATAGCGTACAAAACGTTCGACCATTGATTCCATAATGAGCCTCCTCGTAAGTAAACATACATGTTATACATATTGGTATAAATACTGTATATAATAAAGGTTCTTAATATACTTTCATTGTAGAACAGAGGGGATGAAAATGCAAAATAAATATTTATGGAAGGTGTGATATTTTATTCGCATAATGCATAGAAAACCATTGAACCATATATAGTGCCGTGTTAGTATAAAGGTGAATAGTTATACGTTTGTACATTTTCTGTGAGGAGGTTTTACCATGTCGGACGAAACTCGTTCTATTCCGCCCGTAGAACCCGTATTGGATCCTAAGAAGGATTACGTAGAGATTAACTCATATGTAGTATTCTGGGGCCTATTCTATGCGGCAATTTTCACACTGGCTGTAGGGTATTTATGTTTGAAAATTGGTCAAACAGTAGATGCCTTTGCTCCAGTATCTGTACTTGCCATGGGTACAGCAGTTATTTTGAAACGGCAAAATGCTTTTGCCGAAACGGTTCACATTCAGGCTATCGCTAGTTCTAGTACGAACACATTAGCTGGTGCGATGTTCTTCTTACCAGCTCTATACATTTGGAATGTTACAGATGTAACCTTTGTACAAATGGCGATTCCTATTATCCTTGGTGGCGTACTTGGTGTTCTATTATGCGTTATGTTCCGTCGCTACTTTGTTGAGGAAATGCACTATGTGTATCCGTTCCCAAGCGGTCGTGCTGCTGCTGAAGTGCTAATGAGTAATGAAGGTAGCAAAGCGAAACTTATGCTTGGTTCTGGTCTTATCGCTCTTGTATATGACTTTATTCTTAACAGCCTCGGCTGGTGGGAAGAGGTTATCCGTACTACCGCATTTAAATGGGGCACTGCTTTGGCAGATCAAACTAAGTTAAATGCTGCTGTAGATACAGATGCTGCGTTGCTTGGTCTTGGTTACTTCACAGGCTTGCGTTATGCAGCTATTATCGCAGCTGGCTCCTTCTTCTCTTGGTTCGTATGTATTCCAATCGTATACTATTTAGCTCCGGAACATATCATGCAAATCAATGGGCATGCAGTTCCACTTGCAGAAGCTCCTATTCGTAAAGTATTCTTAGACTATGTTCGCCATATTGGTATCGGTATGCTTGCTATGGCAGGTATCATCGGATTGCTTAATATGTCTAAGGTAGTGGCTAGTGTTGTTAAAAATGCAGTACTTGATATTTTCAGTTCCAAAACCGTTGATGTTAACTTGCTTCGTACACAACGCGACGTGCCTACATCTTGGATTGGCGCTGGTATCTTGTTATGTACAGTTCTATTTGCAGCATATTTCCACTTTATGTATGCTGAAAGCTTCTCCCAAACAATCGTAGCATTCTTGATCGTTCTAATTATGTCCTTCTTATTATCTGTAGTAGGTATCAGCTCCATTGCTTATACAGGTACAGAACCAGTATCTGGTATGACAATCTTCATGATTATCATTTCCGCTGTATGCTTAACAGCTGCAGGTATGACTGGTAAAGTAGGTATGATTGCAGTCCTAATGATGGCTTCCTTCATCGGTACAACCATCGGTATGGCTGGTAACTTCATGTCTGAGCTTAAAGTGGCTCATATGACAGGTGCTACACCTAAGAAAATGGAACAATGGCAAATCGTTGGTACCATTCTTTGTGCCGTACTTTCTGTAGGCGTTATGATCCTCTTGAACGATGCATATGGCTTCGTAGGGGACCATGCATTAAATGCTCCACAAGCGAATGCTATGGCTGCTATCATCGAGCCAATGATGACTGGTGGTAGTGCTCAATGGCCTCTATACATGGCTGGTGCATTATTCGCTATTATCTTGTGGATGGTAAAAGTTCCACCATTGGCATTTGCACTTGGTACGTATTTGCCAATGGAAATCAACACACCATTACTTATCGGTGGTTTGATTGCATACTTCGTACAAAATAGTACAAAAGATAAAGAATTGGCAGATCTTCGCTTCTCCAAAGGTAGCACAATTGCATCTGGTCTCGTAGCTGGTGGTGCTATTGGTTCTTTATTCAGTGCTGTACTTCGTATTGCAGGTGTTGATGTATTCGCTCAAGATTGGGTTGAAACTCCGGAAGCAACATACCTCAGTATCGTAATGTACTTATTACTCTGTGTATTCTTGTACAAAGTAGCTATGTACGTAAAAGCTAAAAAAGCTAAATAAAGAATAAGATATCCTTAAGAATGTGAGTATTTTATTTGATTAAAAATTGTTAGGAATTCTCCACTCTAGGGATGACCGCCTTTACTGAGTTTATATTGCTTAGTAAGGGCGGTCTTTTCATTATCTATTTTAGTATTAAGACTATAGGAGTGAATGATTTTTTCGGTATAGCTAAAAGCTATGTTAATATAATACCTATTAATATAGTTGGATTTATTGACCCTAACTATATCGAATGTTATCATAATATTATAATACCTCTAGAGGTATTATTTTTATTATACTCATACTGTAGGTATAGATAGATTTATTCGTATATAGAAAGAAAGCTTTACAGATTATTGTAACGTTAGAGTAAGATTAATTATGAAATTTAAGAAAATAGCAGCTCTTTTAGGGGCTTTTACCATCGCTAGTAGTTTATTTATAGCCGGCTGTGGTAATACAGGTACTAGTCAAAAGACATGGCGCGTTGGTACTGATGCGACCTATGCACCATTTGGTTTTAAAGATAAAGACAGCGGTAAATTAGCTGGTTTTGATGTAGATATTATTAATGCCATTGCACAGGAAGAGGGCGTTGAAGCAGATGTTCAAAACTTGAACTTTGATGCACTTTTACCAGCACTACAAAGTAATACCATCGATATTGCTATTTCGGATACGACTATTTCCGAGGATCGTGCTAAGTCTGTAGACTTTAGTAAACCATACTATATTGCAGGTAATGGCCTTGTTGTAAATATCGATAACACGAATATCAATAGTTTTAAGGACTTAGAAGGAAAGCGTATCGGTGTATCCATTGGTTCTACTGGTGCGGAAATTGCTAGTAAGATTCCTAATGCCGATGTGCGCCAATTTAATCTCATCGTAGATGCATTCTTAGAATTACAAAATAGAGGTGTAGATGTAGTTATTAACGATACACCGGTCAACGAATATTATGTTAATAGCAAGGGCAAAGGTATCGCAAAGGTTACTGGAGAGGACTATGATGCGGCACCACTTGGTATTGCCGTGAAGAAGGGCAATACTGAGCTTCTTAATAAAGTTAACGATGGATTGGCTAAGATTAAAGCCAATGGCAAATATGCGGAGATTTATAAAAAATGGTTTGGTAAAGAGCCACCAGCAGAGGATTTAAAATAGTTTGTAGATAGAACCTAAACGTATTATTTGTTATAATACGTTTAGTAAACCTCAAAAGGTATGAGGTAGTATAGAATGGGTGATATGATGGCTAAACGACGTGCATTTTTGGATATAATTAAAGAGAAGGGCGCCCTCGTTTTAGATGGTGGGTTAGGATCAGAGTTAGAGCGTTACGGCTGTAATCTTCAGCATAAATTATGGTCTGCTAAGATTCTTATGGACCAACCGGATATCATCAAAAAAATACATATCTCGTACTTGGCGGCTGGGGCAGATATCATTCAAAGTTCTGGATATCAAGCAACAGTAGCTGGCTTTAAAGGATTAGGTTATGGTACGGAAGAGGCTATAGAGCTCGTTAAATTATCCGTTCGTTTAGCGGTACAAGCTCGCAATGAGTTTTTAGAGGCTAAGGCGACTGGAGCACTTACATTGCGGGGGATTACACTTGGTGAAGAGACTCCAGATGGGGTTAGATATTTTTCTGAAGGCGCATTGCCTAAACCATTAGTGGCGGCTTCTGTAGGGCCATATGGTGCATTTTTGGCGGATGGTTCTGAGTACCGTGGATATCCTGATGTACAAACTGAATATCTTGAGGTTTTCCATATTCCTCGGCTAGCATTATTCTGTGAAGAAAACCCTGATATATTATCTTTTGAAACTATTCCGTCTTATGACGAAGCTATTGCCATTGCTCGCGCCATGTCTGACCCATATACATCGCGAGGAATCCCTGGGTGGATTGCCTTTTCTTGTAAAGATGGACACCATGTTTCTAGTGGTGAAACCATCATTAAATGTGCAGAAATGATTGACAAGGTTAGACCTATAACTGGTATTGGCATCAATTGTACCAAGCCAGAGTATGTAGAGTCCTTGATCAAGGATATTCGTACTGTTACGGATAAACCAATTGCTGTATATCCAAATCTTGGTGAAAGCTATGATAGTGAAACTAAGACTTGGTATGGCGACCCTGCATCATTCGTAGATTATGTTGACGTATGGCGTAATGCTGGGGCAGAGATAATAGGTGGTTGCTGTAGAACAACACCTGAAATCATTGGTGACATAGCCAAAAAAATTCATAAATAGTGATATAAACTAATGATATAAACATAAAAGGCTATCGATGTTAAGTCGATAGCCTTTTCTCGGGTTATAGGACAAAACGTGTTGGTACTTTAATCCCAATCATTGAAAGATAATTT
>ERZ772979.1742-NODE-1742-length-11893-cov-3.440362_pt1 | contig 11893 bp, 9 predicted proteins | sample MGYA00511130_ERZ772979 | MGnify/ENA primary metagenome ERZ772979 (study PRJEB29015, sample SAMEA2738103) | human oral metagenome | biome: human oral; feature: human-associated habitat; material: saliva | place: China | collected 2186 ... | reverse complement strand
GCGATTGGCTGACGTGGCGCTGGAACGACCCCGACCGGCCGGTCGGGGTGCATCGCGTGGAGGGGCTCCGGGAATCGGTCGCGGCGTTCCGCTCCGCCCTGCCCCGGGAACCGGACTCGGATAAAGGGAAGAGCCCCTGCGACCTGGAGTGGCTCGTGACCTTCAAAACCGTGAGTCGGCAGGACGAACTGAAGAGGCTGGGGTTGTACGGCCCCCTGACCCGCCGCGACGACGAACTGGAGTTGATGCGGGCGTTGTCGCGGGCGCTGCTGCCCGGCGACCTGCGCCGCCAACTGATCGAAGCGGCCGCTGACGGGGAACGCGTGGAGGTGCGGGTGGCGCCCAGCCCGCCCGCCGCCGTCGTGCCGTGGGGACTGCTGGTGCTCGACGACGATGACATGCGGCTGCTGGATGTCGCAGACGTTTCCTGGATCGCCCCGATCCTGCCCCGCGACATCGACCCGGACGCGCCCTGCGCCACCCCCGCGACGGGCGGCCGGGCGCTGCACGTCGTCGATCCGAAAACCAGCAAAGGATGGGTGCTGCCGGGGACGTTCGAGTCCTGCGGCTGCCACGGGCACGGCGCGGAACAGTTTTCCGCCGGGTGCGACGGCCTTGAAAAGCTCCGGGCCCGCCTCGAAACGGAGGCCGGGAAGATTGCGCGACTGCTCATGATCGGGCACTGCGCCACAGGGGCGAGGGACGCCGCCGACACCAGTTTCCTCATGGGCGACGGCGAGGCGAACAGGCTGCGGGCCTCGCGGCTGGTGCGGGAGGCCGGGAGGTGGCGAATACCGCCCAGGGTCGGGGTGGTGGCGTGCGCGTCGGGCACCGACCTGACCCGGCACGAACCCTTCGGGCTCGGTACCGCGCTGCTGATCAACGGCGCCGAGGTGGTGCACGCGACCCTGTGGACGCTGCCCACCGACTACGCCATCGGGCTCGTGGACACCGGGGCCGTGGGGGCCTTCGAATGGTTGGCGCAGGCCGTCGACCACGCCCAGTCCGACGCCGACCCGGTGGCGTCGCTGTGCGACCTGCAACGCAAGAAACTCGCCGCCTGGCGAGAGAAACCCGGCCTGGGATCCTCCCCGCTGCTGTGGGGTGCGCTGATCACCATGACGGCGCCCGCCGGACGCCGCCAGAACCCCGGTTCGGCGTCGATCCCGTAGTCCTCGGGCTACGTGACGGCCCCCTGGCGGATGAGTTGCTCAGCTTCAGCGCATAGTCTGGAACCCATGGAACAGCAGGACCAACAGCCGGCGCCCGAGTCGGAGAAGAAGCGCAAACGCGCATCGAAACGCCCGAAGTCCCGCGCCCGGAAGATTCTGGCGAGGACCGGGCTGGCGATGCTCGTGTTGTTCCTCGTCGCGAGTCTGGCGGGGGTGGGCGCCTTTTTGTACTTGTATGCGACAACGAAGCTACCGGACCCGAACAGCGACTTCACCACCAACACCACCTTCATTTATTACAACGACGGGCAGGAGCAGCTTGGCTCTCTCGCCGTGCAGAACCGCATCACCCTCGACTACGACAAGATGCCGCAGGTGATGAAGAACGCCGTGGTGGCGGCCGAGAACTCCACCTTCTTCAGCGACCCGGGGTTCTCCCTGCCGGGCATGCTCCGCGGCCTGTGGACCATCGCCCGTGGCGGTGACGTGCAGGGCGGTTCCACCATCACCCAGCAATACATCAAGATCCTTTACCTGAGTTCCGAACGCACCGCGGGCCGCAAGATCCGGGAGTTGATCCTGGCCATGAAGATGGGCCGGGAGGTGCCCAAGGAGAAGATCCTGGAGGGCTACCTCAACACCATCTACTTCGGCCGGGGCGCCTACGGCATCGAGGCGGCCGCCAAGTCATACTTCCTGAAGCCGGCCTCCGAACTCAGCCTGTCCGAGGCCGCGACCCTCGCCGCCATCCTCAACAACCCGGCAGGTCTCAACCCGTCCGCGGGCGAGAAGAGCAGGGAACGGCTCCTGGGTCGCTACCAGTACGTGCTCGACCAGATGCTGGAGAACAAATACATCAGCCAGGCCGAGCACGACGCGGCCTATCCTGCTCTTCCCGAGTTCCCCGAGGTGCCGGTCTCCGACCGCTACGGCGGGCCGAAGGGATTCCTCGTGTCCCAGGTGGAGCAGGAGCTGTCGAGCCTCGGTTTCAGCGACGCCGAGGTGCAGGGCGGCGGCCTGAAGGTGACCACCACCCTCGACAAGAACATGCAGGACGCCGCAGTCGCCACGGCGCAGAAGTACACGGAGGAAGCCGCATCCAAGGCGAAACCCCAGCAGGACGCATCCAAGCTGCACGTCGCGATCTCGTCGGTCGACACCGCCACCGGTGGTGTCCTGGCGATGTACGGTGGCCCCGACTACACGAAGGACTCCCGCAACTGGTCGACTACGCCGCGTCCCGCCGCTTCCACGTTCAAGTCGTTCGCGACGGTCGCGGGGCTGCGCAACGGCTACTCCCTGGACAGCACCCTCAAGGGCGACACCTTCACCCCGCGCGGTGACGGCGTCCCGGTCCGCAACGAGTTCAACGAACAGTACGGTGACGTGACGCTGCGCAGGGCGGTTGCAGAATCCATCAACACGGCCTTCGTGGACATGACCGAGTCCATGAAGAACGGCGCCCCCGCCGTCATCCAGGCCGCCAACGACGCGGGTGCGCCGAGCGGGGCGGGCTGGGACGTCAACAACCGCATCGCCCTGGGGGCCGCCGAGGTGAGCCCGCTGAACATGGCGAACGCCTACGCCACCCTCGCTGACTCCGGGAAACGCAAGGACGTCCACTTCGTGGCGAAGGTGGTGGATCGCAACGGCAACACCGTCTACGAGGCGAAGAAAGAGGGCACCCAGGCCATCGAGGAGAACGTCGCGGCCAACGTCACCGACGCCCTGACCTCCGTGGTCGAGGAGGGCACCGGCACGAAGGCGTCGCAGCTGAAGCGGCCCGTCGCGGGCAAGACCGGAACCAACGGCGTCGACGACTCCATCACCTCCGCCTGGTTCGTCGGCTACACCCGGCAGATCTCGACGGCCGTCATGTACGTCGCGGGCGATTCCGGCAACGAGAACCTCGATGCCTACAAGAAACCCGGGGACAAGACCTTCTTCGGTTCCGGCTATCCGTTGACGACGTGGGTGGAGTACATGCAGACCGCCACCAAGGGGCAGGAGGTCAAGCAGTTCGACAAGGCCAAACCGATCCAGGGGAAGTCGTCCGCGCCGTCGCAGGCCCCCACGCGGAGCGCGCAACCCACCAGCGCGCAACCCACCCAGAGCGCGCAACCCACCCAGGAACCGTCGTACGGGGGTAGGCGGCCCACCTCCGATCCCACGGACTCGGGCCGTTTCACGCCCTCCACGCAGCCGACCCGGACCAAGTCGCAGGCCCCCACCTCCCAGCCGACCGGCGGCAAGGGCACGCAGCAACCGACGGGCGGCGGGGACAAACCGACCAACCCCGGTGACGGCGAACGAGGCCCCGGTGGCGGCCGGCAGAGCAACGGTGGGTGACTCGGGCAGCGGCGACTGACGCACCCCGTGGAAACCTCCTGCTTCCTCACCCGGGGCCCTGGCCGCGGAGCCTTTAAGGTGTTCGCATGAAAAATGCGCTGCTGGAGGGGCTCGGCGGGCCGGCCGGGCGTTACGCCCGGCGTTCGGGCCTCTGTTTCTATCCGTTGCCGTGGTCGTTGTTGGTTGCCACGGTGCTGTTCGTGGCCTGTTCACTGCGGCAGATACCGTGCGTCCAGACCTCCGAGACCGTCCGGGTCAACGCGTTCATCGTGCTCTGCTACTCGGATGTGCCGCTGGCGTGGAACAGCAGCGGGTTCGCGTTCGGCGCCCATCCGCTCGACGGCGGGCAGATGCAGTATCCGCCGCTGCTCGGTTTGCTGCTTTTCGTCGTGATCGGGATCTCCGGTTTGCTCGGGGCCCCCGTCGGCAAGTCGCTGGGGGTACAGGCCCAGCTCGACGGGTCGCAGGTGTTCTACGCCGTCTGCATGGTGCTGCTGTTCGCGTGTTTTCTGCTGTGGGTGCTGTGCCAGACCTTCATGGGCCGCGACTCGCGGGGCGGCCGGTACCGCTCCTGGGACGGCATGTGGCTGGCGGCCTCGCCCGTGGTCCTGGCCTCCGGGCTGGTGTCGTGGGATCTGTTCGCGGTTTCGCTGGCCGCCCTCGGGTTGCTGTTGTTCTCCAAGGGGCGGTTGGTGTTGTCGGGGGTCGTGCTCGGGCTCGCGGTCTGCGCGGGTCTGATGGCGATCGCGGTGGTGCTGGCCGTCGCCCTGGCCGTTGTGCTTCGGGGCCGGGCCGGGCAGGTGGGGAAATTCCTCGGGGCCGCGGCGGCCACCGTCGCGCTGCTGCATCTGCCGTTGCTGATTCTGAACTGGGAGGCCGTCGCCAGGTACTACCAGGGTGAGGCGACGAAGAACCTGTCCTACGGGTCGCTGTTCTACCTCGGAAAACTGTTCGGCTGGGAGGTGCGGGCCGCGGGGTCGCTGGGACTGATGCTGACGGCGCTGCTGCTGGTGATCGTGGCGGCCTGGCTCTACCTGCGGGGACACCGGCCACGTGTCGGCACCCTGGTGGTGCTGTTCGTGTTCCCGACGGCGCTGTTCGGCGCCACCTACGCCCCCCAGACCGCGCTGTGGCTGCTGTTGGCACTACTGGTGGGGCGGCTCGGCCGCCTGGAGTGGGTGGCCTTCACCGTCACCCAGGTGATCTACTGGGCCGCGGTCTGGGGGTATCTGGGCGGGCAACTCAACTCGAACCCGAACATCTACTTCGCCACCATCATCCTGCGGGTCGTCGTGGAGGTCTGGATCTTCATCTCCTGCCTGCGTGACGCCGCTGATCCGGGCCGCGATCCGCTGCGCACCCCGCAGGTCGCCGACCCGATCGGCGGTGTGCTGAACGAGCTCGCAGGCTCGGTTTCTAACCGTTCCTTGGAACATTCGGGTGGTCGTGGATCCCCGTGTTCAGGATGATGTTTCGAAGAGCCCCGGCCTGAGAGGCCGTCAGTCTCGCATGCTCAAGAGCCGAAGCCCAGTTGTCCTCAACGGCGGACACACACTGATCGACGATGTCCGTGGCCTCGGTGACTGACAAACGGTAGGTCGGTGCACAGCGGACAAGGCCTTTTAGTGTCGAAGCTCGTTGACCTTCGCGTCCGTAGGCCATGGCTTGGTTGCTGTCCCAGCCCGGGGAACGGCAGGGATCGATGTCAAAAGCCGGCGAAAGCCTCAAGTGCCTGCCGTCCCAGAGGGCCGCGTGGTTGCGTGCGTGGTCGTCACTGTTTCCGAGCACGATGTTGGCGGCAATCCTGCGGAAGAGATCTCGCCCGATGCGGGCCGGATCGTTTCCTTGGCTTGTCAGGACGTCCAGCAGATCGGGATAGGTGGCGTAGCGGCCGAACATCTCATCCAGGTTGAGCATGGTCAGGCCGGATATCGTCATGAACCGCAGCCCGCCCTCGGCGCGATCAAAACGTCGCACCAGCAGAACATCACGACCTCGGACCTCGGTGAGCTTGAAGTCGACCGTGTCGATACCCATGCGCCGGGCCAGGAACAGGGCGAGTGCTTCATGCCGCATGGCGGGACGCCGGTCGGTGGTTGAGGAGAACTTCGCAATCCAGTGGAGGTTGCCCTCGGTCAAGGTGGCCTTGGGACGTGCTCCACCGATGCTGGTGCCGTGGGCAAAGGCGGCTTCCAGGGCCCGCGGTAGCGGGTCTCCTCTCTGGAGACGTTCAGTGGCCTCGTCCAGATCTGCCAAGCTCGCCGAATCACTGCGATCGACATAGACCGTCGGTGACTCCTGGAAGTCGAGCGCCCCGAAGCGATCGGAACTTGACTCCCTCATGCAGGTCATCATCGACAGCTCTGCCGGGTCGCCGGACGTGCCGGATCGCCCGGTGAGCCGCTGCAGGATGACGTGTTGGCCCCACGCATCCGGCAGGGCGTCCCGCAAGGTCCCGTGGAGGGTCAAGCCGTTCGGCAGAGGTGCGGCCCCCTGCATCAGGGGTATCCCGTACAGGGGAATCGCATCAGGGTTTTCCAAATAACTGCGACCGTAGTTGAAGCGGTGATGGCCACGTTGCTCCTCCACCACGCCGCATACGATCGGCGTGCTGGCGCCCGGCAGCCAAGCCCAGACGTACAGGCGTTCAGAAGTCATCGTCAACCTCGGTGTCGGGGTTCACCCTGCCCGGCAGAAGCGCAACGAGGTCTTGGCTGAGTTTGTTCAGGCGGGAGAGTTCGACGGGGTCGGGGGTGAACAGCGGGAGCCGGAGCGCTGCGTAGACGTTGAAAAGGTTTCCCACCGACACGCTGGGCGAGCCGCGCTCGATCGCAGCGACGGTGTATCGCGTGCATCCCGCCCGTGCGCCCAGTTCCTCGAGAGTCCATCCCAAGGCGACGCGTTTTCGCCGCACGTTGGCCCCCATCAGTTCGGCAGCCTCGCGTGCATACGGCGTGAATTCAACAGCCCTGCGACCCATGTTGAATATTTTATGCCCAGCCTAGGGGAAAGATCGCGATATTCAACAATCCCTGGTCTTTGTGGGTGGTGCCTCTCAGTTCCAGACGAGTTCGTCGCAGGTGGTGGTGGTCTGGCGGGTGGTGACGGGGATTTCGTCGCCGACCTCGACCCCGGCGCTCGCGCCCCCGACGAACACTATGGATGCGTGCATGTGCGGGGGTTCCGCGAAGGGGCGTTTGCGACCCGCAATGCTGAACGGCGACCTCGAGACCCCGGCGGCGTCCAGGACGCCCTGCGCCAGGCTCACGCCCCGCTGCCGCAGCGACCGGGCCGGCGACGGCGCCGACAGCGCGATCCCGTGGGAGGTGCCGCCGCTGACGATCACCAGCCAGCCGTCCCGGGGGGCGCGCGACTGGTTGTAGCCGTAGCGGGCACCGCGGGCGACGCGGTGCACGTCGAGGACGGTGGCGGTGGTTCGCAGGGTCTGCGGGGCCCCCAGCCACAGCCGGGTTCCCATCCGCATCCGGGTCTGCACACCCAGCTGGGTGCGGAACCTGCGGTAGTCGTTCACGCCCAGGTGTGAAACCCACACCGCGCCCCGCTGATGGGCCACGGCCTCCGATGCGAGCTGCTTGGCCTCCGACAGCTGCCCTTTCAGGGGCAGGTGCATCGTCCAGCCCTCGAATCCCAGCTTCCCGGCATCCACCGACGCGATCTCCTGCGGCGTGATGCCGTGCCTGCGCATCGACGTCATGAGTTCCACCACCACCCGGGTTCCCGGATGCGTGGTGCGCAGCTCGTCGAGGTCGGTGAGGCGGGAGACGACGGTGATGACGCGGGGATCGTCGAGCAGGGCCGTGGCGGTCTCGTCGAAGGGCCGCCACGGGTTCAGGACGATCACGTCGCGAGACCATCCCGCCTCCCTGACCGCCGCGACCTCGTGGGCGGTGCCGACCGCCAGGCAGTCGTTGTTGAGACGTTCGGCCTCGCGGGCCAGGACGTCCAGTCCGAGGCCGTAGCCGTTGCCCTTGGCGACGGGCACCAGCCCCGGGAACTCCTCGTGGACGTGCTTGACGTGGTCGCGCCAGGCGCGGGTGTCGATGGTCAGTTTGAGGGTCATGTCACCGCCGCTTCAGGTACTGCTGGAAGGCGAAGTGGAGGAACGAGCTGATGGGTTTGTCCCATTCCCCGAGGTAGGCGACGGCCTCGCCTCCCGTGCCCACCTTGAACTGGATGAGCCCCAGCTCCGGGTCGTCGGCCGCCAGGCCTTCGGTGATGCCGCGCAGGTCGTAGATGTCTGCTCCGGCGTCGCGGGCGTCGCGCATCATGCGCCACTGAATGGCGTTGGAGCCGCGGACCTCGCGTTTCGCGGTGGTGGAGGCGCCGTAGGAGTACCAGGCGTGGGTGCCGACGCGGATGAAGGTGGTGGCCGCCACCAGGTCGCCCTCGTGTTCGGCCAGGTAGACGCGCATCCGGTCGGGTTCCTCGGCGTTGAGGGCGTCCCACATGGTTTCGAAGTAGGGCAGCCCGCGGCCGGTGAAGTGGTCGCGTTCGGCGGTTTCCAGGTAGATGCGGTGGAACCGGGCCAGGTCGGCGCGTTCCCCCCGGGTGACCGTCACACCCAGCTTGTCGGCCTTCTTGATGTTGCGGCGCCACAGCTGATTCATGCCCTTCAGCAGCTGCTCGTCGGTCAGTGCCGCGCCTTCGGCGTCGGTCAGGCGCAGCTGGTAGTTGAACTTCGGCTGCCCGGCGGCGAAGCCGTGACCCTCCGCCTGGGGCTGCCAGCCGAGATGGTCCAGGGTTCGCAGCACGCGGGTGCCGGTCAGGGTGGTCTCGTCGGGGGTGGCCTGCGACAGGGCGGTGATCCCGGGATCGGCGATGGCGGCCTTCACGGTGGGCGCCAGCCAGCGGTGGTGCACCACGGTCGGGCCGATCCGCACGGCGAACGCCTTGTTGCGGCGGGCGTGGGCGACGAGCGCCTCCAGGTGGGCGTCGACGTCTCCCGGCTCGGCCTCATGCTCGTCGTCGGCCAGCCCAAGAACACCGCCGAGTACATCCAGGCCACCTCCCGCGTGGGCCGGGATGCGAACCGTCCCGGCCTCGTCATCACCCTGGGCAACTGGGCCCGGCCCCGCGACCTGGCCCACTATGAGCAGTTCCGCCACTTCCACGAGACCTTCTACGCCCGCGTCGAACCATTGACCGTCACCCCCTTCTCCGTCACCGCCATCGACCGCGGACTTGACGGCGCCCTCGTGGCCGCCGCCCGAGTCACCCAGGCCGGATGCAGCGACGGCCTCAACCCCGAGCACAACGCAGGCCGCGTCACCGAGCAGGCCGAGGCCCTCGACCGGCTCGTCAACAAACTCTCCACCCGCATCAGTGCGGCCGCCGGCGAGGAGGAGAGCAAGTACGCCCGGGACCGCCTGGCCGGCCGCGTGGGGGAGTGGAAGAAGCGCCAACGGGAGGTCGCCAAGAAGCACGGCGAGCTCGTCTACGAGCGTGGCGCGGACGACGTGCACTTCTTCGCGCTCCTGCGCTCAGCGGAGTCCTCTGGCGGTCGCACGCCCCAGCGGGATGAAGCTCCTTTCGTCGTCGCCGGTTCCATGCGGGAGGTCCAGCCGGAAATAAACCTGCTTGTCTCCCCCGATCCCAACCGCCTCGCAGACCGGTCTCCGGAGGACGGCCCGGCTTGGCAACGCCAAGAGCCCGCAGACACCGACGGCACCGAGCAGGAGGAGAAGCAGTGAGCCAGGACACCACGCGGGAGAACGAGGTCGACACCACCATGCTCGAGGACGACCTCACCGCCGTCGACCCCCTGACCCCCGAAGCCGAGAAAATCCTCACCGCCCTGAACATCCCAACAGGGCACTAAAAACTGTGCAACTCAGGAGACAGGACGAGAGGCAATCTCTCTGGAACCCTGCTTCACGACCGCTACTGGCGGCGACGGATGCGACCCGCAACCCCGGATGCACCACACGGGGATGAGGACACCCGGAGGATGGTCGAGACGACTGCAGTCAGGGCATCGGCAGCTTAGACTCGCTACCGCTCCCCTGAAGCTCAACATCGAAGTCTCAGGGGGCGCTATCACGATCACAGTTAGTTGGATCTCACAGGAGGGGCGCTATGTCGTCCGAGCCAAGTCCCTTGCGCCGTAGCGACGGCCCCGAGGACACCACAGAATGTTTGACCTGTCTAGACGGCAGCAGCAGCGCCCTGGAGGATGTCAGAAACACCGACACCAACAGCCACCTGACCGAATCGACCGGCGAGCTCTACTGGGGGCTCACCCGGCACGATGGCAACTACAAGACCCTGTTCGGTGATGCACGACAGGTACTCGCTCTGCTACCTGAGCTCGAGGACGTAACCGCTTCGCTCTTCCCTGAGGCTACTGTGGTCGCAGACATCCCGTCGTTCCTCCAGGAACAGATCGACAGAGGGGAACTCGGCTTCCAGATTGACCGTTCAGGTAATTACCTCGCACATCTGGTGGATCAGAACGGGCGAATGCATCACGTTTTACGGCTCGACACGAAACACCTCACCCCGGAGCTGTCTCAGGCCTGGAACAACCTTCGTACCAGGGTCGTGCAACTCGAGATCATGAAAGGACTGCGTGACATCGAGGAAGCTGTCTCCGCGGTCAAGGCAGGGCAACAGGATGACCGGCTCGCCCTCGTGGACAGCGCGTGGTCACTCATCGAGCAGGCACGCGAAGTCTCAGACAGTGATTACCGCAAACGCCTGCTAAACCAAGCCCTGGATAAGGCCATCGAGGGACGGGACCAACTGACCCGATCCATCGATCGAGACCTTGCCGACCTCAAAAAGTACAGGGAACGTTGGGGCCTGGGGTTACTTAGGGACGAGGCGACGACTCTGATCCAGTCGCAAACGTCTTTGACTGAGAAGAACGCGGAGCGTGCTGAACAGGTCGTGCGCGCGGTTGCGGCGATGGAGAGCGCGACCCGAGCAGCCGCCCTAGTACATATGCATCACGGCGAGCACGACGCCGCAAGGACAGCACTCCGCCAGTTCCAGAACCTGATCCAAAACCGGCAGCTGGGCAACAATGCCGCCATCACAACGCTCAGTTCATTCGCGCAAGAAGACCAGAAGCCACTTCTCGCCGAGGTCCTCTCGTCCCACGCTCGTGCGTTGGAGATCTGTGGAGCGGATATCGAGGCTCCCCTGATGCTGTCTTCTGGAGATGCAAGTACTAGGACACCGACAGAAGAGGAGGAGCCCGTCAACAGCAGCATCGCTGTGCCGACGTGTGACGAGTGTGGCAGGGACATCGAGACTGGCGCGGCCCTGTGCGCCTACCACCGGGGCAAGAAACGAGAGAAACGCACGCGCCGCTTCGTGGTGGCGGCCGGTCTTACGGCAGCGGCCGCCAAGAAATACGGGCCCACGGCCCTGAGATCCGCACGTATAGCAGCAAAAGTTGTGGCCCGATCATAGAGCCCCGAACGTATGCCCCCTCCTTTCTGAGCGTCTGAGCGGCGCGAGGTCCACATGGCGTCATCTTGTCGTCGGAACGCCGCATATATGCTGCTGGGCCGCGCGTAGCGATAAAGCCTGTCCCCACCACCTCAGTTCCCCCCTCGCATCGGCCCCCGGGAATCGGTGCTTCGTCTAGGATCCAGGGGTGCCCCTCTCCGACATCGCCCGCGCCGTCGAGGACCAGTTCCATCGCGACACCGTCCCGGTCCTCAAGCGTCAGGGCTGGCGGCCCCGCGTCATTCCCTACGACGGCTACGGCACCAGCGCCCCGGCTCAGCCCGGCCCGACGGCGCCGCGGTACCAGGAGCAGCACCAGGACACGGCGGCCCAGCGCAGCGCGGCCGGAGCCCGCCGGCGCCCCGCCTCAGCCTCCCGCGGGGCCTCCTCCGGCTCCTCCCAGCCCACTCAGCCCGCCCAGCCCGCCCCCATGGCCCGGGTGCTGGCCCGCATGGTGATGCGGCCCCAGGACGCCCCCGCCGAGGGGCCCCTGTTCCGCTCCCTGCCCGACGCCCTTCCTGTCAGCGCCGCCCAGGCCCGCAGCTTCGCCATGACCGGGCTGAGCGATGCCCAGCGCGGCTGGCGCCTGTTCATCGAGGTGCCGGTGGCCTTCCTGCCGGTGACGGTCCACGTGGGCCGGGCCAGCGTGCGCACCCGGGCCGACCGCAGCGGCTACATCGACGTCGTCGTGCGCGATCACGGCCTGGAGCCCGGCTGGCACGAGGCCAGGATCGAGGCGATGGGGGCGCACACGGTGGCCGCCAAGGTCCTCATCATCCCCGAGGGCCCACGCCTGGGCATCATCTCCGACATCGACGACACCGCTATGGTCACGCACGTTCCCCGCGTACTCGTGGCCGCCTGGAACCAGCTCGTCAAGTACTCCTCGGCGCGCG
>ERZ772979.1738-NODE-1738-length-11904-cov-4.467297_pt1 | contig 11904 bp, 7 predicted proteins | sample MGYA00511130_ERZ772979 | MGnify/ENA primary metagenome ERZ772979 (study PRJEB29015, sample SAMEA2738103) | human oral metagenome | biome: human oral; feature: human-associated habitat; material: saliva | place: China | collected 2186 ... | reverse complement strand
ACCATCTTGACGCATCTTTTACGCCCGCTTTTCGTTAGCCAATGTTCCACATAGCCTCTGCTATGCGCCCGGTTTGCCTCCTTGGCAGGGCAAAAACTGCACCAATCTGGCAGACCTCATTTTATCAGCGATTCCTTAAGACAGCTAAGAATATGCTTTCTCAGTCCTTCATGCGCGGTACGGTCATCGTGCCGAAGGCGGTCTCCTTGCGGTGGCAGTGCGGGCACTCGTTCTCGATGAGTCCCGTGTAGCCGCAGACGGGGTCGCGGTCGACGGGGTGGTTGATGGAGAAGTAGCCCATGTCCGCGTCGTGCATGGCGCGGACGACTTTCTCGAAGGCCTTGACGTTCTTTGACGGGTCGCCGTCCATCTCGATGTAGGCGATATGCCCTGCGTTCTCGAGCGCGTGATACGGGGCCTCGATGCGGATCTTGTCATAGGCGCTGATGTCGTAGTAGACGGGCACATGGCTTGAGTTCGTCATGTAGGAGCGGTCGGTGACGCCCGGGATCGTCCCGTAGACGCGCTTGTTCGCGCGCTGGAACTGCCCCGCCGTGCTCTCTGCGGGCGTGCCGAACGTCGACCAGTTGCGGTGCTCCGCCTCAGTGTAGGCATCGGTGCGCTCGCGCATGTGCCCGACGATCTCGAGCCCGAGTTTCTGTGCCTCCTCGCTCTCGCCGTGGTGCTTGCCGATGAGCGCGACGAGGCACTCGGCGAGCCCGCAGAAGCCGATGGAGAACGAGGCGTGCTTCAGCACCTCCTTGATGGAGTCGACGGGGCTCGCCTTTTCGCTGTCGAGCCAGACGCCCTGCCCCATGAGGAACGGATAGTTGTAGATGTGCTTTTCCTCGATGATCTTCAGGCGATCGAGCAGGTAATCATGGCAGAGGTCGATGTAGTAGTCGTAGAGCTCCCAGAATTTATCCAGATCACCCTTCGCCTCGAGGGCGAGTTTCGGCAGGTTGATCGTCGTAAAGGAGAAGTTGCCGCGGCTGCCCGACTGCTCGGGGCCGTTGACGTTGCTCATGACGCGCGTGCGGCAGCCCATCGTCGCGACGCAGCTGTTGTAGTCGCCCGGCTTGTAGTACTGGAGGTTGTACGGCGCGTCGAGGTTGACGTAGTTCGGGAACAGGCGGCGCGCACTGACGCGGCAGGACTCGATAAAGAGGTCGTAGTTCGGATCCTCGGGGTTGTAGTTGACCCCCGCCTTGAGCTGAAATACGGAGATCGGGAAGATCGCCGTCTCGCCGTTGCCGAGCCCCTGCCAGATCGCGCTGAGCACCTCGCGGATGACGAGGCGCCCCTCGGGCGACGTGTCCATGCCATAGTTGATGGAGCTGAACGGCACCTGTGCGCCTGCGCGCGAGTGGAGGGTGTTGAAATTGTGGATGAGTGCCTCCATCGCCTGATGCGTCTCCTCCTCGACGCTCTCACAGGCGAGCTGATAGATCGTCCGCACATCCGCCTCGAGTTCCTGCTCTGCCGGCGTGTCAAACGCCGCACTGTAGACGGTGCGAAGCGCACGCATGAGCTCGGCGCGTGCCTGCTCTGCACGCGCATCGTCCTGCTTTTCCGCATAGACGCACACGGCAAAGTCGAGCTCGGCGCGCAGGGCCTTCTTGAACGCCTCATGCGTGAAGTAGCCGCGTCCAATGTGGTAGAGCAGCGCCTTCCACGCCTCCTCGACGATCGCCTTGCGGAAGGATTTTTTCACGCCGTCCGCCATGGCATAGTCAAAGGCGTTGATGCTCTGCCCGCCGAACATGTCGTTCTGGTTCGACTGGATCGCGATGCACGCGAGGCTCGCGTAGGCGCGGATGGAGTTCGGCTCGCGCAGGAAGCCGTGTCCCGTCGAGAAGCCGCCGCGAAAGAGCTTGAGGAGGTCGATCTGGCAGCAGTTGAACGTGATGAGCGAGAAGTCCTTGTCGTGGATGTGGATGAAGTTCTCGCGGTCGGCCGTCGCATAGCGCTCCTCGAGGACGTAGTTGTCGACGAAGTGCTTCGCGCCCTCCGCGCCGAGTTTCAGCATGATGCCCATCGACGCATCCGTGTTGATGTTCGCGTTGTCGCGCTTGAGGTCGGAGTCCACCGCATCGGCAAAGAAGATGTCGCGGTAGCTCTCCATGAGGTGCTTCTGCGCGAGACGCCGCTGGGCGTGGCGCTGGCGGTAGGTGATGTAGCGGCGCGCGATGTCGTAGTGTCCGTGCGCGAGCAGCTGCTTTTCGACGAGGTCTTGGATCTCCTCGACGCTGATCTCCGTGCGGTCGCCGAACGCCTCCTCGACGCTCTTCGTCACCGTGTCGATCTCGAGCCCCGTCATCGGGTGGACGTACTCCTTGCTCGCCGATGTAATGGCATTGAGGATCTTCGACCGGTCATAGGGCACGGCATGACCCGCACGTTTTGTCACCGTCGTCACTGTCATAGATTTTGCTCCTTTATACTATATCTTGTGGTTTGTGTTTTCCGGTACGGAAGATATTGTAACAGAGGAGAGGGATGTTGGCAAGGAGATTTTTCTATTTAGGAAACACTGATAAAATGAGGTCTGCCAGATTGGCGTAGATTTTTTCGTCCGAACGAGGTGGAAAACCGGACGCAGAGTGGTGCTCTGTGGAGGATTTTCCGCCGAAGTGCGGGCAAAAAAGATGCGTCAAGATGGTTGTACCGAATTTATCAGTGCTTCCTTTACTGTGCGCCGCGCAAACACTTCATTCTCCCTTTGCTTATCTATCTCTCATGATATATAATGAAGATGATTCTACGTTATAAAGGAAGGAACATTCATGAACGAAAATGATGCAGCCCGCCGCAAGATCATCCTGAGCGGCATCCAGCCCACCGGTACATTCACCCTCGGCAACTATCTCGGCGCGGTGAAGAACTGGCGGCAGCTGCAGAAGGAATACGACTGCTACTACTTCGTCGCCGATCTGCACGCGCTGACGGTCTACCACGAGCCCGCCATGCGGCGCAAGGCGAGCCGCGAGGCGTTTGCCCTCCTGCTCGCGTGCGGCCTCAACCCGGAGGAGAGTCTGGTGTTTATCCAGAGCCACGTCCCCGCACACGCACAGATGGGCTGGATGCTCTCGTGTCTCAGCCCGTTCGGTGATCTCAGCCGCATGACGCAGTTCAAGGATAAGTCGGCGAAGCATCCCGAGGACATCAACGCGGGGCTCTTCACCTACCCCGCGCTGATGGCCGGCGATATCCTCCTCTATCAGGCGGACTACGTGCCCGTCGGCGCCGATCAGACGCAGCACCTCGAGTTTACGCGAAACGTCGCCGCACGGTTCAACTACGTCTACGGCGAGACATTCCGCCTGCCCGAGGGCTATTTCCCAAAGGCGGGGGCACGCGTCATGAGTCTCGCGGAGCCGACAGCGAAGATGAGCAAGTCCGACGAGAACGCCAAGGCGACCATCTTCATCCTCGACGACGAGAAGACGATCCTCAAAAAATTCAAGTCCGCCGTCACGGACAGTGAGGCCGAGGTCGCGTTCCGCGAGGGCAAGGACGGTATCAACAATCTCATGACGATCTACTCCGCCATCACGGGGAAATCCTACGATGCGATCACGGCGGAGTTTGCCGGAAAGGGCTACGGTGACTTTAAGACGGCCGTTGGGACCGTCGTCGCCGACGAGCTGCGCCCCATCCGCGAGCGTTATGCGGAGCTGCTCACGGATAAGGCATACCTCGACGTAGAGATTGCGCGGGGGGCGGAGCGTGCCGCGTACATCGCCGAAAAGACGCTCGCGAAGGCGAAACGCAAGATGGGGCTCTCGTGATGGGCGCGCATCGTGTGACGCGCGCCGTCATTCTCGCGGCCGGGCGCGGGTCACGGCTCGCGCCGCTGACCGATCACCTGCCGAAGCCGCTCGTCCCTGTGAACGGCGTGCCAATCATCGCGACAATTTTAGATGCGCTTAATGTGGCGGGGATTTCGTCGATTACTATAGTACGGGGCTATTGTGGTGCGGCATTCGATACGCTCAAGGACTCGTACCCGCACATTGCCTTTCTCGACAATCCGGACTGGGATGCGGCCAACAACATTTCCTCCATCGCCCTCGCGGGGCGCGCCGGGCTGCTCGAGGACAGCTACGTCATCGAGGGCGATCTCTACCTCGCGCATCCCGCCATCATCACGCCCACACAGGAACGCACGAACTACATCGCGTTCCCCGTGACGGCGACGGATGACTGGTGTTTCGAGACGGATGCCGCCGGGAGGATCACGCATATTGATACGCAGAGCTCACACCCCTGTTACCAGATGCTCGGTCTCTCCTACTGGACGGCAGCGGACGGGGCGCGGCTGGCGCGCTGCGCGAATGCGCTCTACGCCGAGGAGCAGTATCGTCAGCTCTACTGGGACGAGATCATACTAAAATACCATCCGCACGAATGCGACGTATACATCAGGGAATGCACGCGCGAGGACGTGTGGGAGATCGACACGGTGGAGGATCTGCGGGCGCTGGAGGCGCGCGTAAAAGCGCCCCTACCGTCACGCTGACGCGTGCCACCTCCCCCGTCGCGGACGGGGGAGGCATATATACAGCAAAAACGAAATAGAGGGAAAGATATGAAGAACGTTTACACCTGCTTCTGCACGGATATTATCCACGCAGGGCACAAGAACCTCCTGCGCGCGGCAGCAGAGCTCGGCCGCGTCACCGTCGGCGTCCTCTCCGACGCGGAGATGGTGCGCTACAACCGCTTTCCGACGAAGACGCTCGAGGAGCGCATGGCCATGCTCAGCGAGCTGCCTGAGGTCGCGGAGGTCATCGTGCAGGAGCAGATCATGTACGACGAGATCATCGACCGTCTGCGCCCCGACTACGTCGTCCACGGGAGCAACTGGGCACAGGGACCCGAGTCCTCCATCCGTAAAAACGTTATCGCAGCACTCGCGCGCTGCGGCGGGCAGCTCGTTGAGCCGCCGTACACCTACAATGACGAGGTACGCAAAATCGACTGGCAGATGCGCGAACAGCTCGCCATGCCCGAGGCACGCCGCGGCCGTCTGCGCCGGCTCCTCGCGATCGTCCCCATCGTCAAGACCATCGAGGTGCACAACGGCCTCACGGGGCTGATCGCGGAGAAAACCGTCGTCGAGAATGACGGCGGCCTCGACCAGTTCGACGCCATGTGGGTCTCCAGCCTCTGCGACTCGACCTCACGCGGCAAACCCGACATCGAGCTTGTCGACCTCTCCGACCGCATCCAGACCATCAACGAGGTCATGGACGTCACAACGAAGCCCATCATCCTCGACATGGACACGGGCGGAACGGCAGAGCATTTCGCCTACAACGTACGCACCCTCGAGCGCATCGGCGTCTCTGCCGTCATCGTCGAGGACAAGACGGGCGCAAAGCGCAACTCCCTCTTTGGCACGGAAGTCGCGCAGACGCAGGACACGATCGAAAATTTCTCCGAAAAGATCGCGGCGGGCAAATCGGCACAGCGCACGGAGGAGTTCATGATCATCGCGCGCATCGAGAGCCTGATCCTCGAAAAGGGACAGGAGGATGCCCTCGCACGCGCCGAGGCGTATGTCGCGGCAGGCGCAGACGCCATCATGATCCACTCGCGCGCCAAATCGCCCGATGAGGTCATCGCGTTCTGTGACGCCTTCCACACAAGCCACCCCGATGTCCCCATCGTCGCCGTCCCCTCCTCCTACAACACGATCACAGAGGCGGAGCTCGCGGCACATGGCGTCCGCATCGTCATCTACGCCAATCAGCTCACGCGCGCGGCATTCCCCTCCATGGAGAATGCGGCACGCTCCATCCTCGTCCATCACCGCGCCCACGAGATCGACAGCACGCTGCTGCCGATCAAGGACATCATTCGACTGATCGAGGTAATGTAAGTGGAAACCAACTGGAAAGAGATCTGGAACCGCCGCCATGCTGAGGACGAGGCGCTTTCGGGCGACTGGCCGTCGGTCTTTCTCGAACTGAAACGCCTGAACGGGTACGACGTGATGGAGGGCGGGGTCCCCCTGAACTCATGGCTGACACTGCACGCGGAGATGAAAAAACGGCTGCGGATCTCCGATCATGCGAGCGTTTTCGAGGTTGGCTGCGGCGCAGGGGCGAACCTCTACCTGTTCGCGCGTGACGGTCTGACCGTCGGCGGCACGGACTACGCCGCCGCGCTCGTGGATACGGCGCGCAGCGTGCTCCCCGACGCAGCCGAATTGTACTGCGGCGAGGCGGATTCCTTCCCCACCGAACGCACATATACCGCAGCCATATCAAACGGTGTCTTCTCCTACTTTACCGATGAGGAATACGCCACGCGCGTACTCGAACGAATGCTCGCAAAGAGTACGGACGTGATCGGGCTGATGGAACTGCATGACAAAGAACGTGAGGAAGCCTACCACACCTACCGCCGCGCGACCATTCCCGACTATGACGAACACTACAAAGGGCTTGACAAGCTCTTCTATACGCGTGACTTCTTCGCAGATTTTGCCCGTAAACACAATTTGCGCATCGACTTCCCCGCCATCGAGATAGAGGGCTACTGGAATGTCCCCTTTATATTCAACGTCTTTATGTATCGGAAGTGACCTATGAATATCAAACGCAACATTCTCCTCAATCCAGGCCCCGCAACGACCACGGATACGGTGAAGGCGGCACAGCTCGTTCCCGATATCTGTCCGCGCGAGCGTGCGTTCGGGCAGCTCATGCGCGAGCTCGGCACCGACCTCCTGAAGGTCGTCCACGCCAATGCGGCGGACTGGGCAACGGTGCTCTTCTGCGGGTCGGGTACGCTCTGCATCGACGCCTGTGTCAGCTCGCTCGTCCCCGCGGGAAAAAAACTCCTCATCGTCAATAACGGTGCCTACTCAGCGCGCGCGGCAGAAATCGCACGCGCCTACTCCGTGCCGCACATCAACCTGACCTTCCCGGCGGACGGTCTGCCCGACCTCGATGCGGTGGAGAGCACGCTCGCAGAGAATCCCGACATCGCCGCCGTCTACACGACGCATCAGGAGACAGGCACGGGTATCCTGAACCCCGTGCGCGAAATCGGCGCACTCGCCCATGCACACGGCGCAGTCATGATCGCCGATACCATCTCGACCTATGCCATGATCCCCTTCTCCGCCGACGAGATGAACATCGATGTCTGCATGTCCTCGGCGCAGAAGGGCATCCAGGGGATGACGGGACTCTCCTTCGTCATCGCAAAAAAATCCCTGCTCGCAGCGGCAAAGGACTATCCCGTGCGCTCTTACTATACGAACCTCGTCATGCAGCATACGGGCTTCGAGGAGACGGGCGAGATGCGCTTTACCCCGCCCGTACAGACCGTGTACGCGGCAAAACGCGCCCTCGCAGAGTATTTTGCCGAGGGCGAAACGAAAAAATGGGCACGCCACACACGCACGATCGAGGCGATCCACGAGGGACTTGCAAAGCTCGGGCTAAAGGAAGCCATTCCGCGTACGATCCAGTCGGGGCTCGTCGTCGCCGTCAACTATCCGTCGGCAGACTTTGACTTCACCCGCGTGCATGACTACTGCTACGAGCGCGGCTACACCATCTATCCCGGCAAAATGCAGACAGCGTCGACCTTCCGCCTGTGTGCACTCGGCGCAATCGACGCGCCCGATATCATAGCGTTCTTTCACGTATTCGAGGAAGCTCTGAAGGCATAGCAATAGGAGCCCTATCGCGGCTTTGAGGAAAGGGATCCACCATGCAGGACGACGATTTCAGCACATTCTGGCACAATAACGAGCAGGCTTCTGCTCTCTTTTATGGTCTTCTCGCACGCGCGGATCAGGATGCCTACGACGATGACTTTCTCATGCAGCTCGCCGCCTATCGTAAGGCGGGTGGGGATGCCGCACACGCCGATATCTTCGCCGCGCAGTATCTTCTCGCGAATGGAGATGCAGAAAGCGCCGTCATCTGCGGGGAGCGCGCCTTTCGCCTGCGTGCTGTCGAGCCTGCACTCTGGGCGGTGCTTCGCCGTGCGTACACAGCGACGGCACGCTATGCGGATGCGCTTGTCATGCAGGCGTATACGGCGAAACTGCTGGACCATCCGCTCACACTCCCGGCGGATATTCCGTGCAGCGCGCTGACTCCAGAGGTGCTCGATCGCCTGTCTGTTGCCATGGGCTCACCATCATTTGCCCCGCTGGCGCTCAGCCGTATCAGCTGCGACGAGGAACATGGTCTCCGCGCATCCGAAGGCGTTTTTGCAGGTGAATACATTCCCGCACCGCACGCTTCACACCCGCCCTACTACGTTGCTGCGTATACCGAGCAGGAACAGCAGGGGGACAAAGCATGGCTCCTGCAGACGATTCAGGATGCGGCGGGCTTTGCCTACAATGTCGGCGGAGGGTTCACCTATGAACTCATTCGCGCCAGCCGTGCTCCCAGGTACGCCGAGATTCACTGCACAGGAGAGACCGTTCTCCCCATCATCGGCGTATCAGCCTTTCAAAATCTCCATATAAAGACCTCATCGGTGGATCAGGACACGCCTCTTGCGCCCGCAACACCGAATTTTTTCCGTCTCTGCGAAGACACCCATCTGTCCTCGGATCATGATTTTCTCGTCGGTGCACCGATCGCAATCGGGCACAGCCCGACACGCCGTCCGCTCGTGCTGAACATCCTTACCGATGCACTCTCATGGGAGGTCGTGCGCGGTCACTTTGCCGAATGGATGCCGAATACGGCTCGCTTCTTCGCGCAGGGAGCGATCTTCGATCAACACTTCTCCGCATCGGAGTATACCTATCCGTCTCTCTCGACCATTGAAACGGGGATGTATCCGCACCACAATCAGATCTTCAACGATACGCTTGCCGTCCTCCTCAACCCCGCATATATCCCGCTCTCCGAGCGCATGCGTACATGCGGATATGCCACGGCGAATCTCATGGGGGAGGGCAGCGGGATCTATAATGGGGCAACGTGTGGCTTTGACCGGCTTGTGATCGCTCCCTATCACCTGTTCGCCTACGAGGCTGCGGAACGAACCATCCGTTATTTGGAGGGGCTGCGCGACGCCGATCATTTCATCTACCTGCACACATTGGATGCGCATCCATGGCCTTATCCGCGCTTTCAGATCACTGCGAGCACACAGGCACGTCTACCGCTCGAGGAACGTCTGTCGGGGGCAAGGAGCAACTCTCCCAGTCCCTATCTTCAGTCCACAAAACTGAGCATGGCTGCCTATATCCAGGGCATCCGCGATCTCGACCGAGCTCTCGGCACACTCTTTTCCTATCTGGAGCAGCACTACACACCGGATGAGTACCTCGTCAGTCTATACTCCGACCATGGCGTTCCCATATTCAGCAAGCACCACTACATCGTCAGTCCGGACATGACACACACTGCATGGATGATGCGCGGGGCAGGCGTTTCCGCGGGGATCACGGTGAGCGAAATGACCAGCACGGTGGACATCTATCCGACACTCGCACATCTTCTCCATTTCCCTGTCGGAGAACATGTGGATGGCGTCCTGCCGCAGATCTTTGGCGGCAGCGGACGTGAGATCGCGTTCAGCAACTCGCTCTACCCTGGGCGTACCTACTGTCTGCGTGCACGCACGCGGGAGCATACATTTCACCTCGAGTCAACAGATGCTCTCCTGCCGAATGGGACGGTGGATCTCGCGCGTGCTGTCACAGCATGCTATCCGCGCGGCGAGGAGGGGATCGCGGGACGTGAAATTGACGATCCCGCGCTCCGTTCCTTCTTCTACCCGCGTGTGCGGGATTTCCTAACGGGTATCGCAAGCAACGGGGAGGTATTCCCGCCGCCGAAGGAGGTATGAGATGAACGACGATTTCAGCATATTCTGGTACAATGATGAGCACGCGCAGGGGCTCTTCTATGATCTCCTCGCACGATCAGAGCAGGGCGCTTACGACGACGACTTTCTCGCACAGCTTGCCGCCTATCGTGAGGCAGCGCCCGCAAGTGAGCGCGCGGATATTTTCGCGGCGAAGTACCTGCTCCATCACGGCGATGCGGAAAATGCCGCCATATGCGCAGAGCGTGCCCGCGCAAGGCGCCCGCTCAACGCCGAGATCTGGAAGCTCCTCGCCTCCGCCTACAAAGCACTCGGGCGCGAAAGCGATGCGGCCGCCATGCAGGGCCATCTCTACGGACTTTACGGCGCGCCGATGCCATCGCTGGATATGGAATCACCGTCGCTGACAGAGGCACTGGATCGGCTCTCCCTCGCCATGGGAACATGTCTCAATCTACCGACGGCCACGAGCCGCGCCTATGTGGAAAATGGGGAACTTTTATTTCGTCCCGATATCTTTGTCGGTGAGGCACTCCCCCTCACTATGCCGGAGGGAAGCGCCTCCTTTTGGGGCGGGATATACGCCGAGAACGCCTGTCTATCGGATCAGAGCTATGTGCTGACCGATCTGCGACATGAGCATTCCTTCAGTCGTCATGGCTACCACGACTTCTTCTTCGATCTGCAAAAGGCGCAGGAGGTACGCGGCACGGTGTCCATCCAGCTCCCGCCGGGGGAGGAGGCGATCATCCCCATCGCAGGCACGGCACCGGAGCAGCCGCTCGCCGTAACAACGGCATACGACGGCACCCAGGAAACCTGTCTGGGCAAATGGTCGTTTAATTTCTTTCGCTTCAGTGAAAATGCCACCCTGCACGCCCCCGCGGACAGCCCCTATACGGTCGGCACGCCAATCCGTCTGGGGCACAGCCCGCGGCGCAGAAAGCTCGTCCTGAGCATCTTTGTCGATGCGCTGTCATGGGCCATCGCACGCCCCTATGCAGAGACGCATCTACCGAACATCATGCGTTTCTTCTCGCGCGGAACGATCTTTGACCAGCAGTTCTCGAGCTCGGAGTATACCCTGCCCGCCTACCCCGCCATCGAGACCGGATACTATCCGCATCATACCAATATATTCAATCTGCGCGTCGGATACGAGCTGCCGCTCCGCATGCCGACCATCGCAGAGCGGATGAAAGGCCTCGGTTACCACTGCGCTGCCCCCATGGCGACGACACAGGGAATCGCACACGGTCTGCTGCGCGGGTTCGACCGTGTCATCGCCGCCGGATGGACACTGCACACGGCGGTCGGTGTGGACTCCGTCCTCCGCCACATCGATGCATTTGACGAGACCGATCAGTTCCTCTTCCTCTATCTGTTGGACGTGCATCCGTACAATGCACGCTGGTTCAAGTGTGATACCGCCGTTGAGGCACATCTGCCGCTGGCAGAACGGTTCTTCCCGCATGACTCCGATGTGGCGAGTGTCCGTCTGCCCAACCTCCGCATCTATCAGGAGCAGTATCTGGAGCAGATGCGGCAGACGGATCGCACGCTCGGGCTGCTGTTCTCCTATCTGGAGCAGCATTTTAACGAGGATGAGTACCTCATCAACCTGTACTCGGATCACGGGATTCCCATGTTCGGTGATACCATCGGCGGCAGCATCGACATCCTCAGCGAGCGCTCCACCAGTGCCACGTGGATGATGCGTGGTGCAGGCGTCCCCGCGGGCACCGTTGTTCACGACCTCACGAGCACGGTGGATATCTATCCGACCCTTGGTCACCTCTGCGGGTTCCCCGTCAATGACGATATTGACGGACGCCTCCCCGCCGTCTTCGGCGGCATGCCGCGCGACGCGGTATACAGTGCATCGCAGTATCCCGGACAGACGTATAAGCTCGCCGTGCGCACCCACGATCATACAATGCGCGTTGAGACACAGGAACCCGTCGACGAGGACGGCACGGTGGACTTTATGATTACGCGCGCCGGTATCTATCCGCGCGGCCATGAACTCGAGGCGGGCTGTGCCATCCACCGAGAGGATCTGAATGCGTTCTTCTACCCGCG
>ERZ772979.1737-NODE-1737-length-11908-cov-2.137687_pt1 | contig 11908 bp, 10 predicted proteins | sample MGYA00511130_ERZ772979 | MGnify/ENA primary metagenome ERZ772979 (study PRJEB29015, sample SAMEA2738103) | human oral metagenome | biome: human oral; feature: human-associated habitat; material: saliva | place: China | collected 2186 ... | reverse complement strand
GGCGCCACGCTTCGGGGTCTCCCGTGCGGCGCGCCCATTCAATAGAAGCGCTCAGGTAACCAATAACCGCGTCGAACCACACGTAGATGCGTTTCATGGGCGCATCGATCCATCCCTCGAGGGGAACGGGAACCCCCCAGTCGAGGTCGCGGGTGATGGCCCTGGGGCGGATCTTCTCCAGCAGGTTGTGGCTGAACTTCAAGACGTTGGGCCGCCAGTCCTCGCGGGAGTCGAGCCAGGTCGTCAGCTGCTCCGCGACCTTCGGCAGGTCGAGGAAGAAGTGTTCGGTCTCCACGAACCGCGGGGTTTCGCCGTTGATGCGGGAAACCGGGTTGATCAGGTCCGCCGGGTCGAGCTGGTTCCCGCAGTTGTCGCACTGGTCGCCGCGGGCACTGGGATAGTCGCAGATGGGGCAGGTGCCCTCGATGAAACGATCGGGCAGGGTGCGTCCCGTGGACGGGGAGATGGCTCCCATCTGGGTCTGGGCGGTGATGTAGCCGTTGTCGTACAGTGCCTTGAACACCTCCTGCACCACCCGGTAGTGGTTGGGGGTGGTGGTGCGGGTGTAGAGGTCGTAGGACAACCCCAGCCCCTGCAGGTCGGAGGCGATCACCCGGTGGTACTTGTCGGCGCATTCGCGGGCCGTCAAACCCTCGGAGTCGGCCTTCACCTGGATGGCGGTGCCGTGCTCGTCCGATCCGGAAACCATCAGCACGTTGTGTCCCGCCATGCGCATGTAGCGCGCGAAAACGTCCGAGGGGACGCCGAAACCGGACACATGACCGATGTGGCGGGGGCCGTTCGCGTAGGGCCAGGCAACCGCCGCTAGAACGTCAGAACACATGGCCCGCATCCTATCGGGTGTGGACCGGGGCCCGCCCGCTCGCTCAGGCCCGTGCGATCCGGAAACCTCCCCAGCCTCCCCAGGCGGATCCGACCAGCATCAGGATCACCCAACAGGTCCCGACGATGGAGGCAACCAGCTCGAACCCGACGAACAGGGGCCACAGCACCAGGTAGAACAGCGCCACCGCGGCACCCCAACCCAGGATGGCGACCCCCACCCCACGCCAGCCGTAACCCAGCCAGAGCGCACACCCCAGCATCAGCAGTGCCACGATCGGCAGGCCGTAGAACAGGAACAGCCCCTCGGAATGGCCTCCGTCCCCCAGCCCGACGATCAGCCGGGAAATGCTGCCGACGACCTGCCAGAGCATCGGCAGCCCGACGCTCAACGCGACGAGCATGGGGAACACCCGCCGCCTGGCGTGCCCCAGGGCGACGGCGAACCGCGCCCCCCACAGCCACAGCAGCGGCACCGTCGCCAAGCAGACCAGGAAAAGCACACCGGCCGGTTCCTGGACGTTCTCCCGCCGGAACGTGGCGACCATCGCAATGTCGGCCAGCCACGGAATCACGGGCCACCAGTAGCGCCACGCGAATCGCCCACCAATGGCGGACAGCACCGCACCGACGTCTCCGTTCATCGTCACTTCCCTCTCTCGACGTCCACCTGGGCGTCACGCCTGGGGCCTATCAGCAGGTCGGCCAGTTCCCGGAGGCTCACGGGCTTGGCAGGCAGGTCGCCTTCCGCTCCCTTCCTGACCACCGCGCTGGCCCACGCCCCCTCCCGGTCCAGCCGCCCGAGCCTGGGAAGCGCGTCCACCTCCACCACCGGCCCGCTCACCCTGGTGAACGATGTGACCAGGCCTCTGACGGTGTCGGCGGCCGTGATCCGGCCGCCCTCCATGAGAGCCACGTACTGGAACAGCGGCTCGGCCTCGTCGACCAGGTGCGTGGAGATCAGCAGGGTGCGGGGGAACATGTGCAACTCCTCCAGCAGAACCCGGGTGAAACGCTGCCGGGCGGGCACGTCGAGGCCGTTGTAGGGCTCATCCAGCAGGGTCAGCGGGGCGCGGGCCGCCAACGCCAGGCTGAGGAAAGCAGCCGTGCGCTGCCCGCGGCTGAGAGCCATGGGGTGGCGGCTCTCGGGAACGTCGAACCAGGCCAGCAGCTCGATGGCGCGTTCCATGTCGAAGTTCGGATGCACCCGGGCGACGTGGCGCGCGAGGTCACGCAGGCGCTGATCCCCTCCGAAGGGCCAGTGCTCCGCCGTCAGGTAGACCGTCCCGGATGCGGCCTCGGGCAGCTTCCTGCCGAAAACCTGCGCCTCACCGGTGTACCGGGCCTCACGGCCGGCCAGCAGCCTCAGCAGCGTGGACTTGCCGGCCCCGTTCCGTCCGATCAGGCCGGTCACCGAGCCGATGGGTGCCGACAGGTTCACCTGCTGCAGCACCACCCGTGATCCCAGCCCGACCTGAACGTTCCTCAACCCAAAGGCCACTTCACCTGCCACGTCGCGCCTCCTTCATACGTACCGGAAGCTGTTCAGCCCACCAGTCGAGAATCGCTTCGAATCTTTGTCTTCTGTGCCAAGGTGTCCCGGACCGCGACAGTTCGTGGTTCTCCCCGGGGAAGATCAACATCTTGGCGGTCACTCCGTTGCGCCGCAGCTCGGCGAAGTAGCGCTGCGCCTGCTCCAGCGGGCACCGCAGGTCGCGTTCGGAGTGTATGACCAGCGTCGGGGTCCTGACCTGCCCGACCCTGGCCATGGGTGACTGCTGTTCGACCTTTTCCGGGTCAGCACCGACATAGCCGTCGGAAAAGAACCACCCGATGTCGCTGGTCCCGACGAACGCGGCGGGATCCAGGTAGCCCCGCTCGACGACGGCAGCAGCGAACCTGTTGTCGTGGGCGGTGATCCACGCGGTCAGGTAGCCCCCGTAGGAGCCCCCCATGATCCCCACCCGGTCCTCGTCCAGGCTCTTGAACTGGCTGCACGCCCCGTCCAGGAAGGCCAGCACGTCGGCCATGTCAACCACGCCCATTCGTTCCTTGACCGCCCGGCCATGGGTCTGCCCGTAGGACGAGGAACCCCGCGGATTGCACTGCACCACGGCATAGCCGGCACGAACATAAACCTGGGCCTCGTCGAAGAAGGCCCAGTTGAAGTTCGAGAACGGGCCGCCGTGAATGTTCAACAGCACCGGGTGAGGCCCCCGCCCCTTGGGAACGAACACCCAGCCGTGGATGTCGTTGCCGTCCTCGCCCTGGATGGTCAACTCCCTCGGTTCCACCGGGGTCGCCGCAGCGACGAGGGGCCGCGCGAAATCGGTAAGGCGGACGAGTCTTCCCTCGGCCACCCTGGCGAGTTCCATGGGGCGCGTGGCCTCGCTGACAACCGCCACGCTCACCCCCGAGCGATCGGCGGCAGCACTGACCACCTTCGGGCCCTTGACGAGAACATGGACCCGGCCCTCGGGGGAGATCGCGTGCAGTTCCCCGCAGCCCCGGACCCGGGCTGGGGCCAGGACGGATTCCTCCCCGAAGGGCTCCAGGAAACTCCACGGTGCCTCGTAGTCGCTGGTGACCGGATCCGTGAGGATCCGGGGTTCGGTGCCGGGTTCCGCATCGACGGCCAGGGCGGCGACGGCCTTTGCGCTCCCGACGAAATCGAGCCCGCTCTCACCGAGGTGTTCCGCCAGCAGGAACAGGGTCCTGCCGTCACGGCTGAACCGGGGCCGCGACCATGCCCACGTGGCTTCGGCCCCCCCGGCCACGAGGACCGGTTCCCCGCCGGTGACGGGAACGCGGTGGATCATCGAGCGCAGATCCGAGTCCTCCCCGGCGTGCAGGGCAGCGGTGAAGCAGACCCGTTTCCCGTCGGGTGTGAACTCCGGCTGGCGGCAGTCGGCCTCCAGCGGGGTGAGCAGCCTCGCCTGGGGGATGCCACGCCTCCCCCCGAGCGTCGTGTTGTCCCTGGGTTCCTCCTCGGTTCCCGTTGCCGCACGCCCCCGGGGTTCCAGCCAGGGTTCCTCGTCGAGGGAGGGAACCTCCAGGAGGTAGATCCCCCGGGGACGGTCCCGGATGTATCCGATCCCGTTCGCCTGGTATTTGTTTCCCACGATCAGCCTGGGATCCTCGCGTTCGGCGGGAACGCCTTCGAGGGTTCCGTAACGCCCCTCCTCGGGCATTCTGGCCACGAACGCCAGCTTCCTGGAGTCCCGGGACCACACGAACTCGTCCACCCCCAGCGGGGCGTCGGTGACGATCCTGGGTTCCCCACCCTCGGCGGAGACGATGGCGAGTTGCGGTCTGGCATCGACGCCGCCCCGCAGGAAGGCCACGGTATGCCCGTCGGGGCTCAGCTGCGGAGCCAGGTCCGAGGTGCCCCGGGTCAGGGGTCGGGGACGCCCCCTGCCTGCCGTGGCAACGCTCCAGATTCTTCCCACGTGGTCGTCCACGTCGAAGGAGGGACGGCTCGCCGCGAAGACCGCCTGTTCACCATCAGGGCTGAGGGTCGGGGACGACAGGGTGACCAACAGGTCCAGGTGGCGTGGTTTCACACCCCATACCGTAAGGCTTCAGGACTTCCGGGCGCCACGCGGGCCCAGCGGACGGATGGGCCAGGGCAGCTTACGGATCGGAACGGACATGGGGCGCGCCATGGCCGCCCCTGCGGCGACGCCCGCGGCCAGGATGATGCCGACGGCGGCCGCGGTCATCAGGTCCTGCTGGCCATCCACGAAGGACGTCTCCCCAGTACCTAGGGCCAGTTTCAAAACCCCGGACCAGGTGACCAAGCCGGGCAGGATCGGCACCACGGCCGATGCCGAGATGGAGTCCAGCTGCACCCGCAACAGGCGTGCCGCAGCCGCGGATGCCGCCCCGACCAGCAGGGCGGCCGCCCCGGTGGCCGCGACCACGGGCCAGCGGTGCGCCAACAACCACAGGAAGAACCACCAGCTGGCAGCGCCGATCAGCCCCGCGCTGACGATTGCCCGCCGCGACGCGCGGGTGCAGAACGCCCACGCCGCGGCCACGATCCCGGACCAGAACACCGAGACGGGACCCAGCAGGCCATCGATGCTGAACTGTGCGTTGATCCACACCGGAATGCCCAACCAGCTGGCGCCCGCCACCACGACACTGGCGCCGATCACCAGCCCGATGGTGACGATCAGCCCGTGGATGGCGTGGGCGGTGCCGGTCACGTAGAGACCAGAGATGGCGTCCTCCGAGGCACCGAGAATGGCCAGGCCCGCGAGCATCGAGATGATGGCGCCGATGACTATCAGCCCCGGTTCGATCCCGGCCAGCCCCGGGACACCCCACCCCTTGGCCAGGGCCACGCCGACCGCAGCGGCCGCGGCCATCGCCCCGCCGACACACTGCTGGAAGAACACCGAGACCCGTCGCTTCGAAAGCCACACCTGGGTCCGGTGGATGCTCCAGGCGACGATCAGCGCCAGCAGGCCGACGATCCACCGGGCCCCGAACATGAGCGCCGCCGCGCTGGAAACCGCCCCGAAACCCAAGGAGACGTCGAGCCCTCCCCAGCGTCCGTGACGCCCGAGGATGGCCTCGATCCGGGCCCGGGAGTCCGGGATGCTGTTGTTCCGGGCCTCGGAGGCCACCTGCTGAAGCATCGTTATGAGCTCGAAGTCCTGATGGCCGATGGGAACCACCCGCATGGCGGTCAGGGGTTCGCCGTCGGTCTCTCCCCTGACCGAGACGATGATCATGTTCCCGGTGACGTCGGTGTGGTATTCCGCCATTCCGAGGTCCCGCATGGCGTGCCGGGAGGCCCGGATCGCCGACGAAACGGAGGCGCCGTGGGCCAGCATTCCGCAACCGATCTCCAACCCCAGGTCCAGCACCTCCCGGGGATCGGCGGTCATGCCCGCTCGCCGGGAAGCTCGAACAGCGCGAGCTGTTCGGGTGCATCGTCGCGCGGCGGTTCCGGTCGTGCCGGTTTCTTCCCCACCCCCGGGAACCCGGGTCCCCGGGCCACGGGGGCACCGTCCCGATGGGCGGTGGCGGCGGCACGTGCCCGTTCGTCGGCGGCCTCGTTCAGGGGATGGCCCGCGTGTCCCTTGACCCATTCGAAACGCACCCGCCTGCCCTGCAGGGCCCGGTCCAGTTGTTTCATCAGGTCGGCGTTCAGGACGGGTTTGCCGTCGCCCTTCTTCCAGCCGCGGCGTTTCCAGCCGGGAAGCCACGCGGTCAGGGAATTGATGACGTACTGCGAATCGCACAGGACCAGCAGCTCCTCGTCCGTACCCGCCGTGGAGTTCAACAGATCCAGGACCGCCATCAGCTCCCCCATGTTGTTGGTTCCGTGGGGCCATCCCCCAGCGGCCCATCGGTCGTCGTCGATGTACCAGGCCCACCCGGCCGGGCCGGGATTTGCCAGCGAAGACCCGTCCGCGGCGGCCGTGATCACGCCCGTGCCTCGCGGCGGGCGGCGTGGAAGGCGGGACGGATCAGCCCGTTGACGAGAGCCTCGCGTTCGTCGTGGTGCAGGAAGGCCGCGCGCATGGCCGCCACGGTCACGGCCTCCACCTCGGCGAATCCCCATCCGAAGGTCTCGGAGAGTTTCGCGAACTCCTCGGACAGGGAGGTGCCGCTCATCAGGCGGTTGTCGCAGTGGATGGTGACGTTGAAACCGAGCTCGGCCAGCCGTCCGACGGGATGCCGGTCGAGGGACTTGGCCACGCCGGTTTGAAGGTTCGAGGTCGGGCACACCTCGAGCGGGATCTGCTGGTCCCGGACGAAGGCCGCGAACCGCCCGAGCCTGGGTCGGTCTCCCCAGAAATCCTCGATGTCCTCGCAGACGCGCACGCCGTGGCCGATGCGCTGGGCGCCGCAGAGCTGGACGGCCTCCCACATCGACTTCGGCCCGTCGGCCTCGCCGGCGTGAATCGTGAAGTGTGCGTTGTTGCGTCGCAGCAGGTCGAAGGAGGCCTGGAAACGGGTGGGGCGGAAGCCCATCTCGGCGCCGGCGATGTCGTATCCGACGACGGAGTCGTCGCGATAGGCCAAGGCCAGTTCGGCGATCTCGGTGGTGGGTTCGTCGACGTGACGCATCGCCGTGACGATCTGGGTGGCGACGATGGCCCGTCCCGCGGCCTCGGCCTGCGCCATGCCCTCGGCCAGGCCGTCGCGGACCGCCTCCACCGCGGCCTCCGGCGTCAAGCCCTTCTCCAGGTGCTGTTCAGGTGCCCAGCGGGCCTCGGCGTAGACAACACCATCGGCGGCCTGGTCCAGCACGAACTCGCGCGCCACCCGCACGAGCTGGTCGCGGGTCTGCATGGCTGCGGTGGTGTGGGCGAAACCCTCCAGGTAGCGCACCAAGGAACCGGAATCGGCGGATTCGAAGAACCACCGGCCCAGCTTCTCCGGGTCGGTGGTGGGCAGTTCGTGCCCGTTCTCGGCGCAGTGCTCGACCACGGTCGCGGGCCGCAGCCCGCCGTCGAGATGGTCATGGAGGGCAACCTTGGGCAGGGCGCGTAGTTCTTCCGGGCTCAGCATGAAAACATCCTAGGAGTTGTGGGCCGGGGTCAGCGGGCATGGTCCAGATCGGCGGGTCCGAAGGCCTGCGGCAGCACCTCCGACATCGGCAGCACCCCGACCGGGGTGTCCATGAGAAGCCCGTTCCCGCCGAACTCGAACAGCAGCTGCCGGCAACGCCCACAGGGCATGATCCGCTCCCCCAGCTTGTTGCAGCAGGTGAACGCAACCAGCCGGCCACCTCCGGTGGCGTTCAGCTGCGAGACCAGTCCACACTCGGCGCAGAGCCCCACCCCGTAGGAGGCGTTCTCCACGTTGCAGCCGACCACGATGCGGCCGTCGTCCACCAGTGCTGCCGCACCCACCTGGTAGTCGGAGTAGGGCGCGTATGCCCTTCCCGTGACCTCCCGTGCCGCGGCCCGCAGCCGTTCCCAGTCGATGCCGGTCATCTCAGTGGGTCTTCACGAAGTGGGCGCCATCGGCGGCGGGCGGACGGACGCGGCCGACCAGTCCCGCGACGGCGATGATGGTGGCGACGTAGGGCAGCATCTCGATGAACTCGCTGGGAATCGGTAGGTTCATCAGCTTGATGGACTGCGCCAGGGCCCGGGCGAATCCGAAGAACAGGGCCATGCCCGCTCCCAGGACGGGATGCCAGCGGCCCATGATCACCGCGGCCAAGGCGATGAAGCCGTTTCCGGCCGTGATGTTGTTGTCCTGGAAGGCTCCAACGAAACCAACCGTGAAGTAGGCCCCTCCCAGACCCGCGAAGATCCCGCCCAGCAGCACGGCCTGGGTCTTGGTGGAGATCACCTTAATCCCGACGGTGTCCGCTGCCCGCGGGTGCTCACCGACCGCCCGGACCCGCAGCCCCCACTTGGTGCGGTGGAGCAGGAACCACACCAGTGGAACCGCCAGCAGGGCCATGAAGGTCAGGGGGCGTTGGGTGAACAGGATCGGCCCGATGAACGGGATCTCACTCAGCGCGGGGATGGCGAACACCGGCATGGGGCTGACCACACCGAAGGTCTTGAGGTCGCGGGCGACGAGCTGCTGGAAGATGAACCCCGTCAACCCGGTGGCCAACAGGTTCACGACCACGCCGACGATGACGTGGTCCACCAGGTATTTCAGCGTGAACAGAGCCAGCACGGCCCCCATCAGGAGGCCGGCGACGGCCGCCGCGGCCAGGGCCGCCAGGAAGGACTGGGTGACGGAGAAAATCACGGAGGCCGCGAAAGCCGCGGCCAGGAACTGGCCCTCGATCGCGATGTTCACCACGCCGGCGCGCTCCGACAGGACACCGGCCAGCACCCCGAACAACAGCGGCGTCGAATACGCCAGCGTGAGGTTCAGCTGGCTCGTCAGGGTGAACGGAACGGCGGAGGACGCGGCGGCCCAGACAACGAAACCGGCGAGGATGCTCAACCCGGCGATCACTCCCGCCGCAGTGCGGCAGTCCTTCGGGAACCTGCCGATCAGGAACACGGCCCCCGAGGCCAGGGTGAGCAGGGCGAGGAACAGCAGCACCGGCGGGCCCGGCACCTCGATGGTCGGCAACTGCACATCCGCGAAGGCGTCCGACAAGGCGATTTTCCCGGTCGGATTGGCGGTGAACGCCATCACCACCAGCAGCAACCCGAGCAGGGCGAGGAGAATACCCGCAGCTATGCGCGTGGAACGCCCCTCCGGTGATTCGACGACCTTCCTTTCCGGAGCGTCGGCACCGGGAACGATGATGTCGGTGCTCATGCCTTGGCCTCCTTGGGAACGGTCCGGACGGCCCCGCGCCTGCGTTCCTTGAGGAAGGGCAGCAGCCATGTGACGAAGGCGGGCGCCGCGACGAGCAGGACGATCAGGGCCTGGATGAGATCAACCAGCTGCTTGGGGGTGTTGGCGATCGTGACCATGGCGGTGCGGCTTGCCTTCAACGCGCCGAACAACAACCCCGCAAGCACCACGCCGAGGGGGCGGGAACGCCCCAGCAGGGCCACCGTGATGGCGTCGAACCCGAGGGTGCCGATGATGCTGACGGTCAGCTGCGACGGGTAGCTCGTCAGGATCACGGGAGCGGTGACGGTGATCAGGCCCCCGAGACCGGCCAGGCCACCAGCCAGCGCCATCGTCGTGAAGGTGACCCGGCTCACGGATGTGCCCGCGGTTGCCGCTGCGTCCGGGTTCAGCCCGACCGCCTGCAGCCGGAGACCGAACTTGGTGCGTTCCAGGAGCCACCAGCATCCCAGGGCCGCCAGCAGCGCCAACCCGAATCCCAGGTGCAGGCGGGGACCGGCGACCCCGGGCAGGGGGGCGCTCCATTCAAGCACGGGGGCGATCGGGTTGGACGTCCCCGGTTGCCGCATGAACGGCTGCTTCAACAGAAAGGAGAGGATGTTCGCGGCGACGTAGTTCATCATGATCGTGAGGATCACCTCGTGGGCCCCGGTGCGGGCCTTGATGAGACCGACCACGCCGCCCCAGAGCGCCCCCATGAGAACACCCGCGAGGATCACCAGCGGAAGGTGCAGGAAGATGGGGAGCCCCTTGATGCTGAAACCGAGATAGGCCCCGACCAGCGCACCCATCACGGCCTGGCCCTGGGCTCCGATGTTGAACAGCCCGGCCCGGAAGGCCAGCGCCACCCCGAGGCCGGCCGCTATCAGGGGGGCCGCCTCCGCGGTGGTTTCGGTGAGGGCGGTCGCCGACCCGAGGGAACCCACGTACATGGCCTCGAAGGTGAGCGCGATCTTGCCGAAGGTGGCGTCCAGGGCGTCGCCGGGCCGGGCGATGAAGTAGGCGTACTTCGCCATGATCTCCGCGTCGGTGACCACCATGATGACCATCGCGACGGCGAATGCCAGGATCAGGGAGGCCGTGCTCACCAGGGCCGTGTTGGCCCAGGCCGGGCGGCCACGTGTTCCGGTGTTCATGCCTGGTCCTCCTGCTCCGTGATGGCGGCGGCGTCCTCGTGGTCGATCCCCGCCATCATGAGTCCCAGCACGTCGCGAGGGGTGTCCGGTCCGACGACACCGACGATGCGTCCCCGGTACATGACCGCGATGCGATCGGCCAAGGACTCCACCTCGTCGAGTTCCGTGGAGATGATGAGCACCGCGGTTCCCCTGTCCCGTTCAGCGACGATCCGGTTGTGAAGGAACTCGATCGCGCCCACGTCGACACCCCGGGTCGGCTGGTTCGCCAGCAGCAGCGACAGCGGGCGCGACAGTTCCCGGGCCAGCACCACCTTCTGTTGGTTGCCGCCCGACAGCGACCGGGCCGGTTGCGCGTAGGAGTCGGTGCGGATGTCGAACTCCTCGACCAGCTTCGCGGCGTGCTGGTTGATCTGCCCCAGTTTGAGGTTTCCGCCCACGCTGAAATGGTCGAGGTTGTCCAGCACCAGGTTCTGGGCGATCGAGAACTCCCCGATCAGGCCGTCCTTGTTCCGGTCCTCCGGCACGTAGCCCAGGCCCGCACCAAGGGTTTTGGCGGGACTGAGCCGTGTGACGTCGGCACCGTCGAGGGTGATCGTGCCGCCGACGGGGGTCATGGTGCCGAGCAGCGCCTCGGCCAGTTCGCTCTGCCCGTTGCCCTGAACCCCCGCGATCACGATGATCTCGCCGCCGCGCACCGTCAGGTCGAGATGATCGACGGCCACCGCCCCGGATGCGCTGGCCACCGTCAGCCCGGAGATCACCAGGCGTTCCTCCCCGATCTGCGGCGCCTGTTTGGTCACCTTCAGTTCCACGGAACGCCCGACCATCATGGCCGCCAGCTCGGCCTCGGTGCTGGTGGGTTCGGCGCGCCCGACGACCTCGCCGCGCCGGATGACAGTGATGTCGTCGGCGACCTCCAGCACCTCGCGGAGCTTGTGGGTGATGAAAACGATCGCGCGGCCCTCGTCGCGCAGCGCGCGCATCACGTCCATCAACTCGCTGATCTCCTGCGGGGTCAGCACCGCCGTCGGCTCGTCGAAGATCAGGTAATGGGCGTCCAGTGCCAAGGACTTCAGGATCTCGACCCGCTGCTGGATGCCGACGGGCAGGTCCTCCACGAGGGCATCCGGATCGACCTCCAGGCGGTACTGCTTCGAGAGTTCCCGGACCCGCCGCCTGGCCTGGTCGATGTCGAGGAGCCCCGCGGAGCCGGGTTCGTGTCCCAGCACCATGTTCTCCGCGACCGTGAACGGGGGAATCAGCATGAAGTGCTGGTGCACCATGCCGATGCCCGCCGCGACCGCGTCGCCGGGGCCCTTGAACGTCACGGGCTCGCCGTCGATGAGGATCTGCCCCTCGTCGGGGGCATGCATCCCGTACAGGACGTTCATGAGCGTGGACTTGCCCGCGCCATTCTCTCCCAGCAGGGCGTGAATATGCCCCTCCTCGATCGTTAAGTCAATCGAGTCGTTGGCGATGAGGGGACCAAACCTCTTCGTGATCCCCCGCAACTCTAATTTCATACCTTCGACCTTCCCCAGCAGGTGGGCGCACCCCGCCCCGATGCCCGTGTGGGGCTGGCAGCGTCACCGCCACCAGCCCCACACGCATCGCATCACTTCGGG
>ERZ772979.1734-NODE-1734-length-11929-cov-9.697069_pt1 | contig 11929 bp, 12 predicted proteins | sample MGYA00511130_ERZ772979 | MGnify/ENA primary metagenome ERZ772979 (study PRJEB29015, sample SAMEA2738103) | human oral metagenome | biome: human oral; feature: human-associated habitat; material: saliva | place: China | collected 2186 ... | reverse complement strand
TGAGCTGGACGTGGCGGTTGGTGAGGTGGCGCTGGAGCTGGGGCTCGGCGTCGTGGTCCACCATCTGGTCGAGGTCAGGCCGCTGAGGCGGCGAGGACTCGGCCGCCGAGGTGGAATCGGCGGGCGGCGGCGTGAGGGGCATCTCGTCTCCTGATCGTGGGTGACACCACGAGCCTAGCGCTACCAGGTTCATCCCCGATTCACACGGGTAGGCTCGGCGCCGTGAACCTCAAGGAGCAGATCCGCCACTCGATTCCGGCTGCGATCGTCGTCGTCATCGGCGCCTGGGTGATGATCTACTACTCGATCGTCCAGTGGGAGACGATGAAGCCGGTGCCCAGCTGGGACCTGGCGATCTTCTCCGAGCTGGCCAAGGCCTACGCCCACTTCCAGACCCCGATCGTGCCGGTCAAGGGTGACGGATACAACCTCCTGGGTGACCACTTCCACCCGATCCTCATTCTGCTGGGGCCGATCTGGAGGCTCTTCCCCACGCCCCTGAGCCTGCTCATCACTCAGGACCTGCTGCTGGCGTTCTCGGCCTGGCCGCTGACCCGCCTGGCCAGCCGCCTGACGAATCAGTGGGTGGCCGGTGGGCTGGGGCTCGTCTACGTCCTGTCCTGGGGGATGCAGGGGGCCGTGGCGGCACAGTTCCACGAGATCGCCTTCGCGATGCCACTGCTGGCCTATGCCTCGGTGGCCTTCGTGGAGCGGCGCTGGGGGGCGGTGACAGCCTGGTCGGTGCCCCTGGTCCTGGTCAAGGAGGACATGGGGCTGACGGTGCTCATGATCGGAGTGGCCGTCATCCTCACCTCAGCCGTCCCGGCCTGGTACCGCAGCTGCACGGTCATCCGGCCCAGTGAACGCGGGGCCGACGGCCTCAACGCCGCCGCCGGGAACGCTCCCAAGGACGAGGCCACCCGCAACCGGCATCGGGGGCTGCGCCTGGGCGTGGGCATGATCGTCGGCGGGATCGCGGCCTTCCTCTTCGCCATCCAGGTGTTCCTGCCGGCCTTCAACATCAACGGGGTGTGGGACTACGGGCTGGGCTCGCAGGACCAGCCCGCCTCACCCGACGCCCTGACCCAGAAGGCCACGGTGGTCGTCATGCTGATCCTCACCAGTGGGGTCGTCGGGGTCACCTCGCCGTGGCTGCTCGTGGTGCTGCCGACGCTGGCGTGGCGGTTCCTGGGGTCGGTGGAGTTCTACTGGGTGTGGGACAACTGGCACTACAACGCCACCCTCATGCCCATCGCGCTGGGGGCACTGCTCGACGTCGTCGCCCGGCGCCGGGCCCACGGCTCCTACGTGGCCGACCACCCCGTCAGGCAGGTGGGGGTCGATGGCCGAGCGGTCGTGGGGCGCTCCGCCCAGGCCGCCCCTGGCGCGAGCAGCCCTGATGAGTCCGACGTCGACGGCCCGCGCCGGAGCCCAACCGCCTTCCCCACCTGGCTCACGGTGCCGCTGCGGCACCGCTTCGTGGTGGCCACGAGCATCCTCACCACGGTGGCCACCGGGGTGCTGACCGCCCCCTACCTCCCGCTGTGGCAGGCCACCAACAAGAACTTCGACCCGCTCGCCGCCGAGGCCAAGCAGAGCGACGAGGCGAAGAGAACCGAGACGCATCGAGTGGCCGTCGCCCACGAGGTCATCGCCACCATCCCCGAGGGGGCCACGGTGGTCACCGACCTGTCGCTGCTGGCCTACCTGGTGCCCCGGGCCGAGGTCTCCTGGGTGGGCACGAGCGGCCCCGACAAGGAGTACATCGTCATGACCCCGACCAGCGCCAACCAGTGGGGCACCACCAATGCCGCCACCTGGGGCGAGCAGCACTCCAAGCAGGGGGCCACCTACACCGTCATCTTCAACAAGGACAACTACCAGATCGCCAAGCGCAATGGCTGAGGCCATCCCCGGCGCCGGTGCCGGAACCCGCGGTGCCTCTGGGGTCTGGGCCGGGGGTGCTCCCACGCCGGGGGCCGTCGCCCGCCCGGGGACTGAGCCGGCCCCGGCCGTAGCCCCCTCCCCACCAGCAGCCGGCTCCCCACCGGCAGCCGGCTCCCCCTCGGGAGCCGCCGCAGACTCCCCGCCGGCAGCCGGGCGGGCCTCATCCGTGGCTGCGTCCCCCTCTGCAGCCAGCTCCCCGCCGGCAGCCGGCTCCCCATCGGCAGCCGGGCGGGCCCCGTCAGTGCCCGCCTGCCTGGCCCTGGTCGCCGCGGGCGGATGCACGGGCACGCTGGTACGCGCGGCCCTGGAGCGGGCCTGGCCCGCCTCCCCCGGGCACCTGCCGGTCACGACCCTGGCCCTCAACGTCGTCGGGGCCCTGGCCCTGGGGCTGCTGCTCGGGGCGCTCGGCGAAGGCCGCCCCCGCCTGCGACTGGCCCTGGGCACGGGGGTGCTGGGCGGGCTGACGACGCACTCGACCTTCATCCTGGAGAGCCACCGGCTGCTGACCTCCAGCGGGGACGGCGGCCACCCGGTCCTCGGCGCCGCCTACCTGGTGGGGTCGATGGTGGCCGGGCTGGTGGCGGCCGGGCTCGGGCTGTGGCTGGCCGGCCGTCTGCGCCACCCTGGCGGCGCGGGCAGTGTGGGCAGAGCGGACCGAGCGGGCCGTGCAGGCAGAGGCCCCCTCCCGGAGGCGTCATGAGCGGGGCCGCCGCCGGGCTGGGAACTTGGCTCGCCGACTGGCTCCCCCTGGCGCTGGCCGGCGGGGTGGGGGCGGCCTGCCGCTGGGGCGTGGACACCTCCGTCAGCCGTCTCAGCAGCCGAGCCGCCCGGGAGGCTGCGGCGGGAGGCCGGCAGCGGCGTCATTCCGGGGTGCGGGTGCCCTGGATGTCGCGGATGCTGCAGATGCCGTGGGGCACGGTCGTCGTCAACGTGACCGCCTGCCTCCTCATGGGCCTGCTCGTGGGCCGGACGGCAGACCCTCCGCACTCCGGAACCTGGGCCGCCACCGCGCTGACCATCCTGGGGACCGGCTTCCTGGGCGGGTACTCGACCTTCTCCACGGCCTGCGTCGAGGGGGCGCGCCTGCTGCTGGCCGGACGGTGGGGGCCGGCCCTGGCGCACGCGACCCTCATGACGACGGCGACGCTGGGCGCCGTCGGACTAGGACTGGCTGCCGGCGCAGCCCTGCGTTAGACCACCGCCCGGCCGGGACCCCGCCTCACTTCGACCAAAACTTCACAAACGACGCGGCTCCGGGTCGATGATGAAGATTCGGTCGAAGTGTGTGGGTCGGGGGATGGGCGACGGCGCCTCCGGGGCCGATGAGCTTCGGTGACCTTCGTGAGCGTGCCGTAAGCGGCTCGTGAGCGCCCCGTGAGGTTGGCGGGCCTGCCGAGATCGGCCTGAGACGGCTGTGACGAACTGTGCTCTCATCAGCCATATCAGGCGTATTGCGGGGCCTGTCTCCTCTGACAGACTCGCTGCCATGAGTGTTCAGCCGCCTTCTTCGACGCCGACGCAGACGCAGTCGAAGACCAACCGCGCCACGGTCATCACCCTCGTGGTCATCGCCGTCATCCTGGCCGTCCTCGCCGCAGTGCTGCTGCAGAACGTCGCCTCCCGCCGCCATCAAGCCGCCGCCGCCAGCCAGGCACCCGCCTCCTCCTCCGATTCGGCCGCCGCGGTCCCCGAGCCCGTACCGGCCCCGCCAGTCGCCGACCAGCAGACCCTGGAGCTCATCCACTCCGAGATCCACCGCGACCCGGCCGACGGCCAGGCCAAGGGCAAGGTCGACGCGCCGGTCGTCATGGTCATCTACTCCGACTTCGCCTGCCCCTTCTGCACCCAGTTCGCCCGGAATGTCGAGCCCGAGCTGAACAAGCTGGTCAAGGAGGGCACGCTGCGCATCGAGTGGCGCGACCTGGCCCAGATCAGCGAAACCTCGCCCCTGGCCGCCCAGGCCGGGCGGGCAGCCGCCAAGCAGGGAAAGTTCTGGGAGTTCCACGACGCCGTCTACGCCGCCGCCGACCCCAAGGGCCACCCGACCTACACCGAGGACTCCCTGGTCGACTTCGCCAAGAAGGCCGGGGTGGCGGATCTGTCGAAGTTCCGCACTGACATGACCGCCGCCGAGACCGTCAAGGCCGTCTCCGAGTCCAGCGACCACGTCCACTCCATCGGCATTCAGGGAACCCCGTTCATGATCGTGGGCGAGACCTACATCAACGGGTACCAGGACGCCGACTACATGACATCCGTCGTCAAGAGCCAGGCCGCCAAGGCCAAGCAGGCCAAAGGGGCCCAGGGTGCTACCGGGGCCGCGAGCCCGACGAGCCCCGCGGCACCGGCATCGGCGCACTGACCGCCGCGCAGCGGAGCGCCGACGGCGCCCGTCGGCTCAGGTGCTCCTACCCCACCCCGGGGCTCCTCCCCCGACTCGCCCCCTGGGCGGGCCGGGGGACGCTATTCTTCCACCACCTATCCCATTGATCGTCTGACGAGCAACGACGCGAGCAGCGACGTCAGCAACGGTCGTTTCACCAAGGAGCGCGAGCATGGCACTGAGCATCGGGGTGGATGTCGGCGGAACGAAGATCGCGGCCGGCGTCGTCGACGACGAGGGGAAGGTTCTTCAGACGATTCGGCGCGACTCCCCCGCCGCCGACCGCCAGGCGATCATTGACACGATCACGATGGTGGTGCGTCGGCTGCGGGAGGACTTCCCCGACGTGGCCACCGTGGGCATCGGGGCCGCGGGCTTCGTGTCCTCCGACCGCAACACGATGGCGCACGGCACCAACCTGGACTGGACCGGGATGCGGATCGGCGACGTCGTCTCCGAGGGCGTGGGCCTGCCCGTCGTCGTTGAGAACGACGCCAACGCGTTCGGTTGGGCCGAGGCCCGCTTCGGGGCGGCCCGGGGCAAGCGCAACGCCCTCATCGTGGCCATCGGCACCGGCGTGGGCGGGGCGATCATCGTCGACGGGCACCTCCTGCGCGGGGCGGCCGGATTCGGCGGGGAGATCGGGCACATCAACGTCGTCCCCGGCGGACGCCCCTGCGGGTGCGGCCTGCGCGGGTGCCTGGAGCGCTACAGCGCCGGCACGGCCCTGGGCATCAACGCCTGGGAGCTGGCGCAGTTCCGACCCGACTACGCGGCCCGCATCATCGAGCTCTCCGGCGGCAACCCGGAGCACATCTCCGGCAAGGCCGTCACCGCCGCGGCCCGCGAGGGGGACCCGGCCGCCCTGGAGTGCTACGAGCAGCTCACCCACTGGCTGGGGGTGGGGCTGGCGGACATGTGCGCGCTGCTGGACCCCGAGGTCATCGTCATCGCCGGCGGCCTGGCCGAGGCCGGCGACATCCTGCTCGCCCCCACGCGCAAGGCCTTCGCCGAGAACCTCACGGCCGGCACCCACCGCCCCGCCATCCCGGTGGTCCTGGCCGAGGGCGGTCAGGAGGCCGGGCTCGTCGGCGCCGCGGACCTGGCCCGCCAGCCCTGAACCACCCGGGCACCATCCTCGGGTCGGCCTGGAAACCATCAGCCATCCGGGCTCTTACGGGAACCTTGCGAGATGACGCGGCGTCAGCGTGCGCTATTGCACCAACCCCCCTTGTTAGGTATGCCTTACCTCGGTTATCGTCAGCCTGTTCGACCGATCTCTCCTGATCGGCTCTACCAGAGAAGAGGCCTCGTGACCGTCTCACGCAAGTCATTCATCCTTGGCACCGCTGCCCTGTCCTCCACGGCGCTTCTGGCGGCCTGCGGCCGTTCCAGCGGCTCATCCAGCGCCTCCGGAAAGACCATCTCGATCAAGCACGTCTACGGCACCACCGAGGTTCCCGAGGGCGCCACCAAGATCGCCACCCTGGCGTGGGCCAACCAGGACGTCCTCCTGGCACTGGGCATCATGCCGGTCGGCTTCTCCAAGCAGGACTGGGGCGTCACCGACGGCTCCGGCATGCTGCCCTGGACCAAGAAGAAGGTCGACGAGATGGTCTCCAAGGGCGCCGCGCAGCCCAAGCTCTTCGACGAGACCGGCGGCACCCCCTTCGAGGAGATCAGCGCCACCAAGCCCGAGGTCATCCTGGCCGCCTACTCCGGCATCACCAAGGAGGACTACGACAAGCTGAGCAAGATCGCCCCCACCGTGGCCTACCCGAAGATCGCCTGGGGCACGCCCTGGCGCGAGACGATCACGATCGACGCCACCGCCGTCGGCAAGAAGACCGAGGGCGAGAAGCTCGTGGCCGACCTGGAGAAGCAGGTGGCCGACGCCGTCGCCAAGCACCCGCAGATCAAGGGCAAGGCCGCCGCCTTCTGCTACACCGCCGAGGGCGACGCGACCAAGTTCGGCTTCTACACCACCGCCGACCCGCGCACCGCCTTCCTGTCCGACCTGGGGATGAAGGTGCCGGCCTCCGTGGAGAAGGCCTCCAAGGAGAGCTCCTCGGCCTTCAACGTGGACGTCTCCACCGAGAACGCGGACTCGCTCAACGACTTCGACCTCATCGTCATGTACGGCACCGAGTCCGACCTGGCCGCCCTGCAGGCCAACAGCCTCCTGAGCCAGGTGCGCGCCATCAAGAACGGCGCAGTCGCCTTCGTGGGCAACAACGACCCGCAGGCCGCCTCCACCAACCCCGGCCCGCTGTCGATCCCGTGGGGCATCGAGAACTACGTGAAGCTCATCGCCGTGGCGGCCGACAAGGTCCAGTGAGCACCTCGATCAGCACCCCGGCATGCACCCCACCCCAGTGAGTACCTCAACGGTTCCAGCGGCTGCTGGCACCGGCGCCGGCAGGCAGCTGCGCCGGTGCCTGGCCGCTCTGGCGCTCCTGACGGTCCTGGCCGTCGTCGCCGCCCTGTGCTCGATCGCCTTCGGCTCGCGGATCGTGGGGTTCGAGGAGATCGTCGGAGGCCTGACCGGCTCGCGCTCCGACATCGGCGCACTGGTGGTCGCCGAGCGCATGCCGCGCACCGTCGTCGCCCTCGTGGCCGGAGCGGCCCTCGGGGTCTCGGGCGCCCTCATGCAGGCGGTGACCCGCAACCCGATCGCCGACCCCGGGATCCTGGGCGTCAACACCGGCGCCTCCCTGGCGATCCTCATCGGTGTCGCCTTCCTGGGGATCTCGGGGGCCTCCCAGTTCCTGTGGTTCGCGCTCATCGGGGCGGCCGTCACGGCGGTGCTCGTCTACACCATCGGCTCCCTGGGGCCGGGCGGTCCGACGCCGGTCAAGCTCGCCCTGGCGGGCGTGGCCACGAGCGCGGCCCTGTCCTGCGTCATCAGCGCCGTCATGCTGCCGCTCGCCCAGGGCCTCGACGACTACCGCTTCTGGCAGATGGGCTCGCTGGGGCGCGGCACCTGGAGCTCTCTGACGACAATCGCCCCCTTCCTGGCCGTGGCGACGCTCCTGGCGGTACTGGTGGCCGGCCCCCTCAACTCCCTGGCGCTGGGCGAGGAGATGGCGATCGGCCTGGGCGTCAACGTCACCCGCACGCGCCTGGCGGCGGCGGGCGCCGGCGTGCTCCTGTGCTCGGCGGTCACGGCCGTCGTCGGCCCCATCGGGTTCGTGGGCCTCATGGTTCCGCACACGGTGCGCATGCTCTGCGGCCCCGACCACCGCTGGCTGCTGCCGCTGTCCGCCCTGTGCGGGGCGGACCTGCTGACCCTGTCCGACGTGCTGGGGCGGATCGTCTCCCGGCCCTCGGCCGCGCTGCCGGTGGCGGTGGTGACCGCCTTCGTCGGCGCCCCCATCCTCATCATGATCGCCCGCGGTGCGAAGGTGCGTGAGCTGTGAGTGCCCGGGACATCACCGCCGTCGGCAGCGCACCCACCGTCGGCTCGCTGCGGCCCGGCTTCTCCATCGCCGGGCGCCGACGCCGCACCCTGCGCTTCGCGGGCGTCACCATCGCCCTGGCCGTGGTGGTCGCGGTGCTGTGGGTGACCACGGTGATGGTCGGCGAGACCTGGTACGGCCCCGACGAGGTGCTCGGGGTGATCGTCGGCGACTTCGTGCCGGGAGCCTCCTTCGACGTCGGAGAGGTACGCCTGCCGAGGGCGATCATCGGGCTGCTGGCCGGGATGGCCTTCGGGATGGCCGGGACCACCTCCCAGACGATGCTGCGCAACCAGCTCGCCAGCCCCGACATCATCGGCATCACCTCGGGGGCCTCGGCCTCCGCGGTCTTCGCCATCACGGTGCTGGGCTGGTCGCCCGCAGGCACCGGCGTCAACGTCCTGGCCGTCACCTGCGGCCTGGCGACGGCGCTGGTCATCTACCTGCTGTCGGGATCGGGGCGCACCCAGGGCGGGCGGCTCATCCTCATCGGCATCGGTGTGGCGGCGATGTTCACCTCCTTCATCTCCTACCTCCAGCTCCAGGGCAACGTGTACAAGGCCATCGACGCCATGCGCTGGCTGAGCGGCTCACTGGGCTCGGCCGACTGGAACCAGGTGCCGGTCCTGGCCGGGGCGATGGCGGTGTGCGGGGCCCTCCTGCTCGTCGTCGGCCGCGACCTGGGGCCCCTGACCCTGGGCGAGGAGACCGCCACCGGCCTGGGCGTACCGGTGGACCGCACCCGCCTGGCGCTGGTCATCACGATGGTGGCGCTGTCGGCCTTCGCCACGGCGGCCACCGGCCCCATCGCCTTCGTCTCCTTCCTGGCCGGGCCGATGGTGGCCAGGCTCATCGGACAGACCGACCGCAGCCTCCTGGTGCCGGCGGCACTCATGGGCGCGGTCATCGTGCTGGGCTGCGACCTGGTGGCCCGCAACCTGCTGCCCACCAGCCTGCCCGTGGGCGTGGTCACCGGCCTCATGGGCGCGCCCTACCTCATCGGCCAGCTCATCCGCATCAACAGACAGGGCGCCTCCGCATGACCTCCGCAGAGACCTCCACAGCGGCCTCCTCGGCAGCTTCCTCAGCGACCCCCACCCCTCCCGCGGTCCCCGAGCTCGCCACCCAGGGGCTGCGCTCCGGGTACGGCCGGCGCGTCGTCGTCGACGGCGTGGACGTGACGATCCCCAGCGGCAGGATCACCGTCATCGTGGGGGCCAACGCCTGCGGGAAGTCGACCCTGCTCAAGACCATGGCCCGGATCCTGGCACCGGTGGAGGGCCAGGTCCTGCTCGACGGGACCCCCATCGGGCAGATCCCCACCCGGAGGCTGGCGACACGGCTCGGCCTACTGCCCCAGCAGCCGATCGCCCCCGAGGGGATCGCCGTGGCGGACCTCGTGGGACGCGGGCGCCACCCGCACCAGTCCATGTTCCGCTCCACGGGCGCCGAGGACCGCCGGATCGTCGAGGAGTCGCTGCTGGCAACCCGCACGGCCGAGCTGGCCGACCGCTCCATCGACGAGCTCTCCGGCGGCCAGCGCCAGCGCGTGTGGATCGCCATGGCCCTGGCCCAGCGCACGCCGGTGCTGCTGCTGGACGAGCCCACGACCTTCCTGGACCTCACCCACCAGGTGGAGGTCCTCGACCTGCTCACCGACCTCAACCGCGAGCGCGGCACCACCGTGGTCATGGTGCTGCACGACATCAACCTCTCGGCCCGCTACGCCGACCACATCATCGCCATGCGCGCCGGCAGGGTCGTGGCCGCCGGTCCCCCGCGGGAGGTGGTCGACGCCGAGCTGGTGTCGACCGTCTTCGACCTGGACTCCGACGTCATCACCGACCCGGTCTCGGGCACGCCCCTCATCCTGCCCAAGGGTCGTCACCACGTGCGCGAGGCCGGAGCGCCGGCATGAGCCCCGCCCGTCCCTCCGCCTCACCGACATCTCCGTTCCGCTTCTTCCATGTCACAGTGGCGGCAGTCCGCGACGTGACGCCCTCGATGCGGCGCTTCACCTTCATCGGGGAGGAGCTGGCGCACTTCGCCGACCCGGGCTGGGACCAGCGGATCAAGCTGGTGCTGCCGGCACCGTTGTCGGGCTACGAGCAGCTGCCCGACGGCGAGGACTGGTACGGCCGGCTGCTGAGACTGCCGGAGGAGCACCAGTGCCCGATCCGCACCTACACGACCCGCTTGGTGCGCTACGACGCCCCGGACCCCGGCGGTGCGACCGGAACCCGGACCGAGGTGGATGTGGACATGGTGGTGCACGACCCGCTGGGGCCGGCCTCTCGCTGGATCCACGCCGCCGAGCCCGGCACCCGGGCAGTGCTGCTGGGCCCGAACCGCCAGTGGGACGGTGAGTCCGGGGGCGTGGACTTCGCACCGCCGCAGGTGACCGAGCGCTTCCTCCTGGGCGGGGACGAGACGGCGGCGCCGGCAATCGCCCGCATCCTGGAGGAACTGCCGGCCGACGCCCGGGGCATCGCCGTCGTCGAGATGCCCGGAAAGGCCGATGCCGCCTACCTGCCCGAGCATCCCGGGATCGAGGTGCGGGTGGCCGGGCGCGGCGGGCGATCGCACGGGGAGGTGCTCGTCGAGGGCGTGCGCCGGGCGGCGGCGGAGCTGTGCCCGGTGGGGGTGCCGCAGGAGGTCGAGGAGATCGACGTCGACCGTGAGCTGCTGTGGGACGTGCCGCGTCACGCCAAGGGCGGGGACGCACTCAAGCGCACCACCCTGTACGCGTGGCTCGCCGGGGAGGCGGCTGCGGTGCGGACGATGCGTCGCCACCTGGTCAGCGAACGTGGCATCGACCGGCGCTCTGTGGCCTTCATGGGCTACTGGCGCCAGGGCCGCGCCGAGGCCTGAGCCCGAGGGCTCCGACACCCTCGATGACACTGATATAGCACTTGCTATGATGAGATCATGTCTGTCGCTGATCCGGCCGAGAACCTGGCAGCCGTCGCCCAGGAGACGGATAAGGCGGTCCGCCAGGCGCGGGAGCGGCTGGTTATGGCCGTGCGCAAGGCCTCCAGAGACGGCATGTCCCAGAAGGAGATCGCCCGACAGATCGGTCGAAGCCAGCCGGAGGTCTCCCGCCTTCTGCGCTTTCACGGCACCACGCCACTGGCCCGGCGCCTGCGGTCCGCGCGCCACGAGGTCATCGAGACGGTCAAGGCTGCCGGCGGCTCGAATGTCCGTGTCTTCGGCTCCGTGGCCACCGGCCGAGAGCACGAGGGCTCCGACATCGACCTGCTCTTCACATGGACCAACCACTCGGGCTCATGGACCTGGCCGGGCTGGAGATGGAGCTGGGATCGGTGCTCGACACCGACGTCGATCTGGTGCCCGACACCAATATCCGTCCGACGATGCGCGAGCGAATCATCTCCGAGGCGGTCCCGCTATGAGCCCCGTCAGTAGAACGGCCACCGAGATCATCACGGAAAACCCTCGAGCATTTTGATATCGCCATCAGTCACTCGGAGAGGGATCTCTCCGACCAGATCGTCATCGATGCGATCGCGATGAGACTCTCGGCCGGGGTGGAAGCACTCGGAGCATTGGACCCCGACATCCGCGCACACCTTCTTGGCAGCCAGTGGCCGAAGATGCGGGGAATGCGTAACCGCATCGCTCACGACTACGGTTTCATCGACGACGCCATCGTCCGACAGACAGTCTTAGTCAATCTGCCACCGGTCGTCGAGGCTCTCCGTACCTGGAACGAGACCTGACCCGCGACCTGATGCACTGATCCTGGTCGAGGACTACTTTTACCGCCAGGACTGCGTTCTCGTGGCAAGCCGCAGTCGCCGATTCCCCGAGGTGACCGGCGAACCCTCAGACGATCAGTCCGCCTGGAAGCGTTGATGGCTGCCGGACGGCATGGATCCATCGACGTCGTCGGCGCCCCTGGCCGTCTTCTCAACCTTCCCGGCCTTCTCAGCCTTCTGTGCCGCCTCAGCCTTCTCGGTAACCTGCTCGACGACGGAACGGCCGTGATCGGGGTCCGCCTCCCCGACGCCGTCACCGTCGAGGTCGAGCTCATCGAGCACGTCCTCGTCCAGCTCGTCGGGGTCGCGCACGGGCGAGTCGCCGGCGGACAGGAAGATCCCCACCCAGCGCGAGCGCGGGT
>ERZ772979.1728-NODE-1728-length-11973-cov-6.219248_pt1 | contig 11973 bp, 9 predicted proteins | sample MGYA00511130_ERZ772979 | MGnify/ENA primary metagenome ERZ772979 (study PRJEB29015, sample SAMEA2738103) | human oral metagenome | biome: human oral; feature: human-associated habitat; material: saliva | place: China | collected 2186 ... | reverse complement strand
AAACAGGAATCCAAGTCCAGTACGAGACCTTTGACTCCAACGAAGCCATGTATACCAAGATCAAGCAGGGTGGAACGACCTACGATATTGCCATTCCTAGTGAATACATGATTAACAAGATGAAGGACGAAGACCTCTTGGTACCGCTTGATTATTCAAAAATTGAAGGTCTTGAAAATATCGGACCAGAGTTCCTCAATCAGTCTTTTGACAAAGGAAATAAATTCTCCATCCCTTATTTTTGGGGAACACTGGGAATTGTCTACAATGAAACTATGGTAGATGAAGTGCCTGAGCATTGGGATGATCTTTGGAAACCAGAGTATAAGAACTCTATTATGCTCTTTGATGGGGCGCGTGAGGTACTGGGACTCGGACTCAACTCCCTCGGCTACAGCCTTAACTCCAAGGATACCCAGCAGTTAGAAGAGACAGTAGACAAACTCTACAAACTGACTCCCAATATCAAGGCTATTGTGGCGGATGAGATGAAGGGCTACATGATCCAGAACAACGCTGCTATCGGCGTGACCTTCTCTGGTGAAGCTAGCCAAATGCTGGAGAAAAATGAAAATCTACGCTATGTGGTTCCGACTGAGGCCAGCAACCTTTGGTTTGACAATATGGTTATTCCCAAAACAGTCAAAAACCAAGATGCAGCTTATGCTTTTATCAATTTTATGTTGAAACCCGAAAATGCTCTCAAAAATGCAGAGTATGTCGGCTATTCAACACCAAACCTACCAGCTAAGGAATTGCTCCCAGAGGAGAAAAAAGAAGATAAGGCCTTCTATCCAGATGCTGAAACCATGAAACACCTAGAAGTTTATGAGAAATTTGACCATAAATGGACAGGAAAATATAGCGACCTCTTCCTACAGTTTAAAATGTATCGGAAGTAGGAGTGGAACGTATGAAAACGGATCAGTCAGCTGGTTCGTTTTTTCTGTTTTTTCGTTCTTAAAAAATTAATATTTGGGCTTGACAAAAGCAATTTTAGTGATAAAATAGCATCCTTTATACATTTAGGAGGAATAAAAAAGGTATGTGATTAATTTGGTATTCAGAGATGAAAACTCTTACAAAACATGGTATACTAATAGTAGTTTCCAATAGGTTATATCTAGTGCTTGTTATAGGTTTACAGACAAGATATGGGGTATAGATACCTATCTACCTCGCGAGGGGCCGGAAACAATTCAGGTTTTGCATAAATAGAAACATCAAGACCTTTGTGCATAGCATCCACTTTACCTCGAGAGGGGCTGGAACCTCGGTTTTGCCATCGTATTCTTTGCGATACCTATACGTCTGTATCGCTACCTGTCAACCTCGGGAGGGGCCGGAAATCCCCACCGCATTCCTTTAATACCGTGGTGATGAAAAGTATAGAAATCTTCTTACCTCGCGAGGGGCCGGAAACCAGATTGCTATGAATCGTTTCATTCTGTGACCTCTTCGAAAGTATAGATACCTATCTACCTTGAGAGGGGCCGGAAACACTGTCTTCCATTTAAGATTATAAGGGTTCAAATGATTTGTATAGATACCCATCTACCTCGGGAGGGGCCGGAAACACAAAGCATTTTACTGGAACGTAGTCTACCAATTGGTATATCCACCTATTTACCTCGGTAGGAGCCGGAAACCCATTCTGACCGTTTTGACCGTTTTTATAAGAACCTATCTACCTCGGGAGGGGCCAGAAATCCCCACCGCATTCCTTTAATACCGTAGTACTGAAAAGTATAGAAATCTTCTTACCTCGGGAGGGGCCGGAAATGCTCCAAGAACATGTGTATCTGTAAGTGCCATATTTCTTGTAGAACAACCTATTCACCCCGCAAGGGGCCGGAAACCACTCCACCTCCTCAATCTCAATACCTTCGCAAGAGAAAAGTATAGCTACTTATCTACCTCGAGAGGGGACGAAAACCATTTCAGAGCGCCGTTCGTCACATTGACATTTACAGTATAAGAACCTATTTACCTCGCGAGGGGCCGGAAACTGTTTTACTAGACTATCTCTCATTTTTCTTTCCTCCAGTATAAGAACCTATCTACCTCGGTAGGGGCCGGAAACCAGTTGCCAGTATAGCGATCATGCTTCATATATAACTTGTATAGCTCCCTATCTACCTCGAGAGGGGACAGTTTCATAAGGGTAAAGAATTCCAAAAGTAAAATAAAAAAGCGCTCATGAGAAAGCAAAAGCGCAATTGTATAAATAAAGGAGGCATATGAAACGTATCGAACTATCATTTAAGCGGATTGACCAATCACCGATTGACCTATCGACAAAATTCCAAGGTTTTCTCATGGAAAACCTAGAACCAGACTATGTGACTTGGCTACATGAGCAGGAGACCAACCCCTACTCACTAAAAATCATCCATCAAAAGGACAAGACCCTATGGTCCCTTCATCTCCTGACGGATGAGGCTGTCAAGCAGATTCTACCTTTTCTCTTGGAGCTCAAGAAAGTAGAACTTCATGATTTGCCGACTCTCATAGTTGAGTCTTTGTCCATGCAAGATCTTAGTTCGGAGCAGCTCTTTGAGTTCTTTAATGAAAACCAAGATCGGTCACTCTACACCATTCATTTTCAAACTCCGACAGGATTTCGCTCCCAGGGAGAGTACGTGCTCTTTCCGACCATGCGTCTCATCTTTCAGAGTTTGATGATGAAGTATGCACATCTGGTCGAGAATCGTCAGGAAATCGAAGAGGAAACCTTGGACTACTTGGTCAAGCATAGTAGAATTACCAGCTATCGATTGGAATCCAGCTATTTTAAAGTCCATGGCAAAAAAATACCTGGTTTCAGGGGGAAATTGACCTTTAAGATTACAGGTCCAAATACCTTGAAAGCTTATGCTAATATGCTTCTAAAATTTGGGGAGTACTCAGGTCTCGGTATGAAAACTAGCTTAGGGATGGGAGGTTTAGAACTTGAAGAAAGAAAAGAATGATTTAGTTTATGGATCGCTTTTGCACGCTATCGGCAAGGTGATTCAAGGTTCCAGGTATGATGAGAAAGACCTGGGTACCATTGGGTCCGAATGGTTTAGACGCTTTTCGGACAATGAAAAAATAGCCCAGCAGATAGCCAAGGCGACTTCTAGTGATTTGCCGAAGGACTTAGCTCCTGATAGTTTGGTCTATATCACGTCAGCTGCTGTAAAGATTGCTTCAGGACTAAAAGGGACAGCAAGAATTCATCAAGTAAAAGAAGATTTCCTAAGCAAACAATCGGATATCTTTAATGTTTTTTCAGATAGCCCTAGTCAGCGTTATCTTGATGCGCGTCCATTAGAGCTTGACAGGGAGCCAAACTATGCTAAGGAATCGAGTGAACCATCTGACCAGTCAGACTATGACTTGATAGTAGAGACCTTAGAAAAAGAGTTTGAGAGATTGGACTTTAGCCAATCTGAGATAGATACCCTTTTGAATCTCCTTGAGTCTACTCTTTCCTATGTGCCTGTTTCGACAAGAACCAAGGAATTGTCGGATATTTCTCTAGCAACCTACAGTCGTCTGACAGCTGGCTTTGCCCTAGCCATAGAGGAATATTTAGCGGACAAGAATTGCCGTGACTATGAGAAGGTACTGGGGCAAGATTTAGAAGCTTTTTATAGCGAGAAGGTCTTTTTATTAGCAAGTTTTGACTTGTCAGGGATTCAAGACTTTATCTACAATATCGCAACGGCTGGAGCAGCCAAGCAACTAAAAGCACGTTCCTTGTATCTAGATTTTATGGGGGAACATATCGCTGACAACTTACTGGAGAAGTTAGAGCTTACGAGGGCTAATCTTCTCTACGTTGGTGGAGGGCACGCCTACTTTATCCTTCCCAACACCGAAAAAACTAGAGAGAGCTTGGCTCACTTTGAAGCAGAATTCAATGAGTTTTTGGTCAAGCATTTCCAGACAGGTCTATACGTAGCATTTGGTTGGAGTCCATTTTCTGCCAATGATATGACAACGACACTGGCCGACTATCGTAAAGTCTACCAAACAACCAGTCGAATGATTTCCCAAAAGAAAATTTCTCGTTACGATGCCAAAACTCTCCTTGAACTCAACCAAGGAGGAAAAAGCTCCCAGAAAGAATGTGCAATTTGTCACTCAGTCGAAAAGCTTACCAAGTATAAAGATCAAGAGGTCTGCCATATCTGTGCAGGGATGTATCACTTTGCCAAGGAAATACAAGAAAACTACTATATTGTGACAAAAGAAAAAGGCCTTCCGATAGGTCCAGGAGCCTATATTAGTGGTATTTCCAAAGCCGACCTTGCCAACGAAGAGTGGGACCGTGTTTATGTAAAGAATAGCTATAGTACAGATATCCTAAAAGCAACCCATGTCTTTGTCGGAGATTACAAGTATGATGAGATTTACGAGTATGCCAAATTATCTCAGGATAGGGAAACTGGACAAGGGATTAAGCGATTAGCAGTTGTTCGACTAGATGTGGATGACCTAGGAGCAGCCTTTATGGCAGGGTTCTCCTATCAAGATGGTGGCAAGTATAATACTCTGGCACGTTCAGCTACCTTCTCTAGAAGTATGAGTCTCTTCTTTAAGGTCTATATCAACCAGTTTGCCAAAGAGAAAAAACTATCAATTATTTATGCCGGTGGAGATGATGTATTTGCTATCGGTTCCTGGCAGGATATTATTGAGTTTCCTATTTGTCTCCGACAAAACTTTATCAAGTGGACAAATGGCAAATTAACCTTATCAGCAGGGATTGGTCTCTTTCCAGATAAGACTCCAGTTAGCCTCATGGCTGAAGAAACTGGTAAGCTAGAAGGAACAGCCAAGGATAACGACAAGGATAGTATTTCCCTTTTTGACAAAGATTATACCTTGAAGTTCGACCAATTTATTGACAATGTCTATAATGGGAAACTGAAGAGCATTCGTTACTACTTTAATATCCAAGATGAACATGGTAAGAGCTTTATCTATAAACTGATTGAGCTCCTTCGTAACTACGATCGTATGAATATTGCTCGATTAGCTTATTATTTAACTCGTTTGGAAGACCAGACACCTAAAGACAAAAAAGAAGAGTTTAGAAAGTTCAAAGATTTATTCTTTTTTTGGTATAAAGGTAGCGAAACTGAACGTAAAGAAGCAGAGATAGCTTTACTTCTTTATATTTATGAGATTAGAAAGGATTCATAGATGGCAATTTTAACAGATGATAATTACGTAGATAAGGCAGAAAAGGTTATTAAATCATTGAATCGAAATACTAGGAATTTTAGAAATCCTGATGCATTCCTTTTAACCACTACACAAATTCGAAATCTACTAAATTTAACTAGTAATCTTTTTGATGAAAGTAGGATCAGAGAGTATAAGGAATTGGCTGATAAAATTGCTTATTTGAGAGTGCAGTTTGTTTATCAATCGGGCCGAGAAACTGCAGTTAAAGATTTGGTGAAAAAGGCTGAGATTCTAGACATTCTAAAAGAAATAAACAATAAGGAAAGTCTCCAACGCTTTTGCCGCTATATGGAAGCACTAGTAGCTTATTTCAGATTTTACGGAGGGGAAGATCAATGACATTTGCAAAAATTAAAATAACGGGAGACATTCGTCTAGAGACAGGACTTCATATTGGAACAAGTAATGCCTTTGCAGCGATTGGAGCTATGGACTCACCTGTGATTAAAGATCCAATTACAAACCTACCCATTATCCCAGGGTCAAGTATCAAAGGGAAAATGCGTACCCTTCTAGCAAAAGTATATAATTCTAGACCAGCAAAGCAGCCAGGAGAAGATGGGGAAATTCTAAGTCGACTATTTGGAAATAGCTCATCTAAGCGCGATAAAATAGGTCGTTTAATTTTTAGAGATGCTTTTTTATCTAATAAAGATGAACTGGATAGCTTAGGCGCAAAGATTTATACTGAAGTAAAATTCGAAAATACCATTGATCGTATCTCTGCTGTAGCTAAACCGAGACAAATTGAGCGTGCCATCCGAGACAGTGTCTTTGGATTTGAGTTGATCTATGAGGTGACAGACAAGAGTCAAGCTCAAGTAGAAGAAGACTTCAAAGTGATTCTTGATGGATTAAAACTGTTGGAACTTGATTATTTAGGTGGTTCAGGTTCTCGTGGATATGGTAAAGTTGTTTTTGAGGATCTTAAAGCAAATACAGTTTTCGGAAACTATGATGTTAGTAGATTGAATGAACTTTTAACTACGGAGGTCTAGTATGACCTATAAGATGTATATTATGAACTTTCAGTCTGCTCACTTTGGAGCAGGTACTCTGGATAGTTCTAAAATGACTTTTGCAGCTGACCGCTTGTTTTCAGCTCTGGTCTTAGAAGCAAAAAAAATGGGAAAAATGGAGGAATTCGTGTCAATAGCGGGTCAAGATGAATTTGTTTTGACTGATGCCTTTCCTTATCTGTCAGTTCCATTTTTACCTAAGCCGATAGGATTTCCAAAGTTTGAACAGCCAGACTTAACAACGGATGTCAAGGAAGTAAGACGTCAAGCAAAAATGGCAAAGAAACTTCAGTTTATCCCTTTGGATAATTTTGATTCTTATGTAAATGGAACGCTTTTTAAAGATGAAGAACACGTAGTAACAAATATTGTCACAAAAAATCAACCTTATGTGGATGGGGCTCTTTATCAAGTTTCTACTGTTAGATTTAGAGATGACTCTTCACTTTATGTGATTGCAAACGAGTCTGAGCTCTTGAATGAACTCATGACAAGCTTGCAGTATACAGGAATTGGTGGGAAGCGTTCTAGTGGCTATGGACAATTTGATTTGACTATTTTAGATTTACCAGATAGCTTAAAAAATCGTCTCAGTAAGGTCCATCAAGGACCTGTCATGACCTTGACGACTTCTCTACCAGTCGAAAAGGAACTTGAATATGCTATGGAAACTGGTTCCTATTTATTAAGTAAATCAAGTGGTTTTGCTTTTAGTACAGAAACTAATGAAAATTACCGTAAGCAGGATTTATATAAGTTTGCTTCTGGATCTACTTTCTCTGAAACCTTTACAGGACAGATTGTGGATGTAAGACCTCTTGATTTCCCACATGAAGTATTAAACTATGCTAAACCACTATTTTTCAAGATGGAGGGAGAAAGATGAAATCAGAATATAAAACCTTTCAATTCAGCCTCCTAGCTATGGCCCCTATTCATATTGGGAATGGTGAAAAATATACTTCTCGAGAATTTATCTATGAAAATGGGTACTTTTATTTTCCTGATATGGGTAAGTTTTATAATCGAATGGTGGAGAAAGGTTATGATCAGAAGTTTGAGCACTTTTTACAAGAGAGAAAGGCAAGTGCCAGTAATAATCGTTTGATTTCCTTTTTAGAGGATAACCGTATTTCTGACCGTGATTTTGGTGGTTATAGAATTAAAGAGACAGGTTTGGAAACTGAAGAGAATGATAATGATTCCAAATTAGGTGCTATTAATGAAGTAGTAAAGTTTATGAGAGACCCTTTTGGTAATCCCTATATTCCTGGAAGTTCATTAAAGGGTGCTATTCGAACTATTCTAATGAACACAAATCCTGACTGGAACAATAAAAAGGTGGTTGATACTCGTGGTAAACGTCCTAAGGAAAATAAAAATATGATTTCCTGGGGAGCTAAGAAAGGTAAAGAATTCAATGACTTATTTAATGCCATTCGTGTTAGTGATAGCAAACCATTTAGTAATGAGAGTCTTATTTTAGTTCAAAAATGGGACTGCTCAGCCAAGTTGCTAAAAGTAAAACCTTTACCTCTATACCGAGAAGCTATTGCTCCTTTGACTAAAGTAGAGTTTACAATTACCACAACGACAGCAGAAGCGGCAACTTTAATTGAAAAACTTGAAGATAAGGCACTAGAGTTTTATAAGGGTTATAAAAACTTTTTCCTAAAAGATTTTCCGGAAGATAAGATCCAAGATAATATTGACTATCCTATATACTTGGGTGCTGGTAGTGGAGCTTGGACAAAAACAATTTTTAAACAAGCAAATGGAATCATACAAGACCGCCACAAGAAACCAGTACAAACTAAGATGAAGGGTAAAGGTGTGTTAAAGCTTACAAAAGCACCAATGAAAAGTGTTAAAACAACACAAGCAACTCGTAAACTGATAATGAATAATGAATCCTTCTATGAAATGGGGAAAGCTAATTTCATGATTAGGGAGATTTTACAATGAAAATTTTGATATCCGCTGTTAGTGATTCCGATCCGATTAGAGGATTTCATGATGGTGCTCTGGTTCATATTGCAAGAAAGTATCGTCCAGATAAAATTATTATTGTGTATTCTGATAAGATGCTTCCTAATAAAGAGCGAAATAATAAAGTTCTTTTCTCTATATCTGAAAACTATAGACCAGAAATTATTATTCATGAAAAAATAATTATTGGTGAGGATGTCTTTATTTTCGATAAAATGTATGATGAATTCTCAAAAATAATTAATGAATGTTACTCAAAAGAAGATGAATTTATTTTGAATCTTTCTAGTGGGACACCACAGATATGCGCTGCTCTTTTTATTATCAACCGTTTGAGTGGTATCAATGTCAAAGCAGTTCAAGTTGCTTCTCCACAAAAGGGGCCAAATACAGAAGATAAACATGATATAAGTGAAGATATTGATGATTTGATTTCATTAAATGAAGATAGTACCGATCAGTTTGTGGATCGTACTTTGGAAGATAGTGCGGAGAAATTTAGTCAGGATTTAATGAAGAAAACTATTCGTGATTTTATTACTAAATATGATTATAAAGCTAGTTTAGAGTTAGCAAATCAATTACCAAATTTTTCTGGTTTGAAAGAAGCGCGTAAAAAATTGCAAGATATTGTAGATGCGCTAGATAGACAAGATATTCCCCAAGCTTTAAAAAATAGAAAATGGAGTGATGAGAAGAAGAAGGTTCTCAATGCTTATCTAACAATTGAATTGCAAAAAGAACGTGGGAATTTCAGTGAAGGACTCATTAGAATTAAAACCTTGACTGAATTTATTTTGGAAGATTATATTGATAACCGTTATCCAGGATTATTGGATAGATATGTAGATGAATCAGAAAAATATTTCTTGGGAATTTGGGATTATAGTAAAATTCTCAAAGAAAAAAAAGAGTGGACTTTATATAATCAAATTAAACCGATGATTAACATGAACACTTCGCGAAATACATTGGCTCATAGATTGGATCCATTGCAATCGGAAGAATTACGTCAGTTAGGATCCGTCTTAAAAAATCTCAAGGCTTTAGTTAAAGAACAGTATCAATTTAATGAAAAAGATTTCAATTTCTATAAAGAATTAAATAAGGAATTATTGGAATTATTAAAGTAACGAGGTGAAAGTTTGAACATTTTAATATCAGCAGTGGGAACGACAGATCCAATTAGTCATAATCGAGATGCTGCTTTGTTACATATTGCTCGCACTTATAGACCAGAGCAGATTGTTTTGGTTTATAGTGAGGAAATGCTGATTAAGCAAGATCTCATTGAGAAAGCTATTTTTTCCATAGAAGATTATCATCCTGAAGTGATGATTGAGTCAACGATTTTAAAAAATGATGAGGTTTATCTATTTGATAAAATGTATGAGGTTATGGGACAGATTGTTGAAAAATATTCTGGAACTAATCATCAATTGATCTTAAACTTATCTTCGGGAACGCCTCAGATTATTTCGGCTCTATTTGCCCTCAATCGAATCAAAGATTATAATACCCAGGCTATCCAGGTTGCAACTCCTAACAAATCAGCAAATAGACCATATATACAGCTTTCAAGTGAGGAAGAAAAGTGCTTGTTTGCTGAAAACAAGGATAACCAAAACGATTACGAAAATCGTACAATCAAAGATGAAGCTGAAAAATTTAACCAGTCTCTTATCAAGCGCCACTTAAGAAATTTAATCTCTTCTTATGATTATCTTGCTGCGGAAGAACTTGTTACAAAAAAAGAATACAATAACTTACTTTCTAAAAAGAAATTATCTTTTTTACGAGCGACTCTAAATGATTTTGTAAAAGTATTTAAAACGCAAGCTATTTTAACAGATATTCAGGACTATCCATTGACAGATGTTGAGAAGAAGGCCCTTAATTACTTTTTAATGATAGAAGTCTTGAAAGAGAGAGGACAAGTTGCAGATGTCTTAATCAAATCAAAGTCTTATGTTGAATTTATTATTGAAGAAAAGATAAAGAAAGATTATCCGAATTTAATCAAATATGATGGGGTCTTACCAAAATTAAATGAAGAATATAAAGATTTTGAAGAAATTTTAGATTTTATTGATTTAGAATTTAAAAAAGCAAAAGGGATAGAAAATGAAGAGGGAAGAATTTACTCACCTCAATCAACCTTAAATCTTTTATCTTATGAAAATATTCTAACTTTTTATCAAGTCTCTCCTGACTTACTTAAGTCACTTAAGGTTATTACCAGTTTAAATAGTGAGCGAAATAAAGTTGCACATGGACTATCAGAAATCGATGGTAAATTAGTTAATTCTAAAAAATTGAACCAAACAATAGATACCTTACGTTTTGTTCTGCAGGCTACCTTTGAAATTGAAGATTATTATTTTGGATATTATCAAAAAATCAATGACAAATTACTAGATTTGCTTCGTTCCTAAATAATAAGCAGCTTTTTGATTTTACTTGACATATTGTTAAGAATCTAATATAATAAAAACTGTAGAACAAAACTATCGCTTTTAGCGTAGCCAAGGAATTACTGGTCGGTCTGCTTTGGTCAGTAGTTTGTAGATAGGCTTATTTGGGTTTTATATATTTTCCGCAAGCAGGTGAATAAATATATCGCAGGAAGAGGTGTAAATAGCCTCTTTATTTTTTTTGAGAAAAGGTACAGTATGTTAAGAAATTTAATTCTTAGTTATAGAACGTTGATGGATACTCAATACAAATTTACTATTACTCAGACTGTCTCCAAACAAACTATAGAAAAATATATTGAATTAAGCTTCACGGAACCAAATTTTCATCATCTTATAGGTTTGCACAAACTAAAAGGAATAGATAAAGTTAAGTGCTTCAATGGTAATGGGGCTCAGAAGATATATAACCAAATTTTGGGAAATCATATCACTTTTTATGATTTAGATAAAGATACATCTCAGCACAAGGCTGCATTTTTATCTAGGGCTACTTCTCTGAATTTAATTTATACGATGCTAGAAAATATAAGTGTTAATTTAAAGGGATTGTATTATTTTGACCCAAACAAAATTGGGTCTAAGATTAAAGCAAAGTATTTATTGCATTTTCAACATAGAGATAAAGAATTTTATTTTTTGTTTGATAAATATGATAAGAAGGTTAAGAACACGGATATTTGCTATCCTGTTTCAGTTTTTAGAAGAAAAATACAGGCTGAGTTGCCAGAAGGGCGTAGTGCAAAACACTATGAAATGAACCAAACCCCCATTAAGCTATTGAAAGTTGAAAAAATACAAGGTGCTAGAACTGTTACATTATATGATAAATAGTTCCTTGGGTGTAGAGAGCTATTTTGAGTATGACAGGTATATCGGATATATGAGATTTGACGCCAGATAACCGTGAAAATAATAGCCATTCTAAGCCTGGTGCTGGAAATCAGAATCGTCAGAGGAAGGAATAGAGAAATCGTGGCTTTACGAACAGAAATGTTATAGTAAAATATGTATAGTGGATGAGATGGTAGCAAGTTTTTGGGAAAATTAAACTTTAATGACAGTGTCTATCTCATAAGATGATTTCCAGTTGACGAAGAACCCAAAAAACGATATAATAAGAAAGTTGAGAATTGATTTTCACTTGTCTTAGTCCAGAGAAATGGCGGTGCTGCGAGCCATCTAAGCTAGGAAGTCATGCTACTCAATCATACAATTGCATAAGAATAAGAGAATGACAAGTTCATTGA
>ERZ772979.1726-NODE-1726-length-11974-cov-12.902341_pt1 | contig 11974 bp, 11 predicted proteins | sample MGYA00511130_ERZ772979 | MGnify/ENA primary metagenome ERZ772979 (study PRJEB29015, sample SAMEA2738103) | human oral metagenome | biome: human oral; feature: human-associated habitat; material: saliva | place: China | collected 2186 ... | reverse complement strand
CATCTCGCATCAGTCAGTCCTCTCATCGCTCTCATGACGTGCCCTCCTCGCCAGCGGCATCCATAGCGTCTATTGCTGCTTCATCGTCAGCCGGAGCCAGCGCCGCCTGCCGCCACTGCCGATCGCTCGGCACGCGATAGCCCCAGCGGGCCAGCGAGATGGTCGAGGCGCACTCGTCGCCCCAGATGTCCCAGTGCTGGCGCGATGGTGCTGCCCGGCGGGCGAACAGCTCCACAAAGGGCCCGTTGCCCACCAGCCGCTCAACGATCTGGTGGATCTCTTCCGGCTTGTGCGAGTGCTCCTGCAACGGGTGGAAGCCCCAGTTGGGCTGGGCCCGAAAGGCCACCCGGGTACCCTGTCCCCGTACGCCCAGCAACAACAGCTCGCCGGCGTTACGAAAGGTGTGCCCCATGGAGAAGCGCGGCTTGGCCCAGAAGTAGAAGCTGGTGTAGCGGAAGCCCCAGGCCTCCAGCAGCTCGATCCCCTGCGGCACCGTCGCCGTAGTCACCCAGACGAAGCAGAACGAGCGCGGTGCCGTTATCTCCCGCACTGCCTCACCCATGGCACGCAGCCGCGGCAGCGGCATCAGGCGGTAGTGCTGCGCCGCCCCGTGACGCCCCGTCTGCTGGCTGCACCATGGCGGATCGGCCAGCACCGCTCGGAACGTCCCACGCTGCGGCGCCCCGTCTACCTGGTTATGCGCGGCGTGCGACTGGCTCGCCAGCGCGTGATTTGTCAGATTGCTCATTACGATCCCTCCTTTACGTGCTTATCTGCTTATTTGTGTGCGCGTACAAAACGCGCTCACACTCCCCATTACGAACTGATTTGCTCGATTTGTGAACCCCCTCACCAGCCACAACTCCCACCGACGCGACACGCCACCAGCGATGTGCCGCTCTGTGGTGGCACCACAGAGAACAAAATGGACAAGAAGGCCAAATAGTGGCGGCGAAAGTACATGCTGTAGTTTTTGCAACAGGCGGCCAGATCGGCCCGCACATGGCAATGTGGAGCGCGAATCAGCTGGGCGTCTGTCAGCACGAGCTGTTCGCACCGCCTGGCTCGTCCTTGCCGTTGGCGACCTCTTCTGGCTCCGCAGCCGCTTCCTGCGCCCGCTTCGTCATCGCCACGGCGCTGTGGAAGGCGGCGAGGTCGTGGGCCTGTTTGGTGGCGATGGCCTGCTGCCAGGCGTCGGTCTGGGCATGGGTGGTTGTGGTGGGCGGGTCATCGTCGCGCCAGACCGCCCAGACCAGCAGGGCGATGGCGATGAGGGTCAGGCAGCCGACGAAGGCCAGCCCGTTGATGATCCAGTTCATGGTGGGTGTGTCCTTTCTGGTGGGGTGCGTGGTTGCTTAGTCACGCTGGGGTGTCTCGGTGTGGCGCTACCAGTTCAGAACTGCGCGATCCCCCGGGCGGCCTTGATGCCGTAGGCGCGCAGGATGGCGTGGTAGTAGGTCGCGCCGGCGGGGGCGGTCTGGTAGCAGGACTCGGCCAGAGCGGACAGCGTGGCGACGTTGCCCATGGCGCTAGCGGCCAGGAAGGCGCGGGCTTGATCGGTAGCGTGGGCCAATTGGCTGTCGGCGGCCAGCTCATCCAGGCGGCGCTGGGCGGTGCGGGCCAGGCTGCGCGACTGCGGCGTCCGGGGTGGGAGCAGATCGGCGGCGAACAGCTCGGCGATCGGCAGGACGGGTGCAGCGGGCTGAGGGCCAGTGAGGTGGTCGGAGTGGTCGGTCGTGGGCATGAGGGGTGTCCTTTCGTAAAGGGTGGCGGCCAGCGCCGCCAGCGGAGTGCGGCCACGGTCAGCGCGGTTCGGTCAGGTCTGGTTTGCCGCGTCCTGGTGCCGTCTCTGGCGGCGGATGCGGTGCTGTGGCCTTGGTGCTTCCAGCCTGGCGCTGGCTAGGTGGTGGTGTCACTGACAGAAAACCGGCACCCTGGGCTCTGTGGCCAAGGACGGTGGACTGCACGATCCGCTGCGCCAGCGGCTGGTGGCCGAGCTGCGGGTGCTGCGGCGTGGCCAGGGGGCGTGGGCGGTGCGAGTGGCGCCGCTGGTCTGGCTGGTCGATGCCGCAGGGCTGGGCTTGGTGGAGCGGGCGGTGGCGCGGCTAGAGCAGCTGCGCCAAGAGCTGGGCACGGACCCACTCAGTGATGTAGGGGCCTTCTTCTGGCTAGGAGACGTCGGCATTACAGAGCCGGAGGTGTCGCTGGAGCAGCGGCTGGCCCGCTATGCGGAGGTCTTTCACTGTAATGAACGCACGGCGCTGCGGCGCAGTGATCGCGGCATTGCGATGCTGGCGGCTGCCCTGCGTGATGAGGCGGAGCGGCGGCCTTTCGCCCTGATCTGGCTGTTTCAGTCGGCGGGCAGTGCCACGGTGGTGCTGGACTGCGTCATGGAAGCGCAGTCCGTGCGTGAGCCGGTGGTCAGCGTCAACGGTGAGGCGGCGCAGCTACCACCCTTCGTTGGCCACCGCGAGCCGGGCGTTGACGGGCAGCCGCAGTACCGCGCGCGGGCTGTCCTGGATGGCTTGCCTGTCCAGACGGCACCCGGGCCGTACCTGCCCTGCCTGGCGGTGCGGGTGCTGTGGGACATGCCTGTCTGGCCGGTCTGGCAGCTCACCGGCTGGGTGGTCGACCCGCACTACCTGGTGCGCCTTCAGACCTTCCGCCAACGCGCTGCCGAGGTCAGCCTCGTCTGGCGCGAGGACGCCAGCAGCGTCAGAGACGTGGTGCCGAGGCTGCATGAGGGGCGGAAAACCTAGACGAAAGTAAGTGTCCAAAGTAATGTAGAAGAAACATTTGAACTCAATTTGGTGATCTGCGACACAAAAACTTGCTTTCCCATCGAGTGTTTTCTACCATGACATCCACAAACCTAAGTGCCTCCAAGTGAGCCGCACTTGGGTTTGTGTCGTTCCTGAGTTCATACCGCTTGAAGGATTCCTCACAAACTGTCGTGAGATTCCATGAAAATCACGCGGCACACAGGAACTACATCAGTAAGTTTACGGGTTGGTGCCCTAGACTGGATAGCGACTACAGGAGCATCGGCAGACACGACCGAGAGTGAGGAGTCATGCGCCAAGAATTGAAAGCGCAAGTGACCTGCAGCCTTCAGGGTGCCACACGACGAGCCCACGTGCCGCACCACGATACCTTGAGCGCTCGGCGCCCCATCCTCCCTTCGTCGCATTGGTGTCCATCGCGGCCCGCATCCTTACGTACTTCAAAAGCCTCGCATCCTCATGCACGGACTAGACCGCAGTATTTGCAAACCAGTTGTCTCGAGACGACTGTGCAAAATGCATCTACTACAGACCTAGTTTCTGAAGGCTGTTCACAACGAGGCTTATCTGAGATGCAACCCATTATGTGCTGGCGTCAAACACTGTTTCGAATAACTCTGGCAGGAGCTCCTCTAGTTGGATAACGCCAAGCGCCTACCTTAATTACTTTGATACCATCACCAGGGCAATAAGCGCTTTCACCCACATAACTCCATAGATAGTACCGCTCATCACGGATATGCTGTTTACAGCGTTACCCAATAGTATTGCATAATTTGATGTAGTTGTATATTATTAGCCTATAACTACGTAATCAAGGTCAACATGCAATGTCTAAATTTGAATATCCAATTCAGCGATCTGATGCTCCTACCTCAGCATCTATTGGACCAAAACTCTCCCAGCGAGAGAAGAATGAACGCGAAAGTATTCAAATTGACACAGTTTCCGGGATTGGTGCTGCAGCGTGCGATTCAGTTTCGTGTCATTTGTGCGAGTACTATCTGAGAGATGCACAACCAGAATTTTTGGATACTGGCGAAACACCAGTTAATGCATTTGATAGGACTGGACAAATGACTACTAGTACCGCAGCCGTAGACCCGGTGGCAAAAGTTAGCGGAATTATACGGCTGTTTAGGCAGGCAGTAGAAACAACTGCTTCGTTAAAAGATAAGATAGTATCCTGGAATTTAGTTGCCTCCGATCAGAATAGGAAGTCGGATACTGCGGATACTCGCGAGTACTTTATTACTAGTAAGTCTGCGTCTGACGGCAGCGTTATTGAAGTGCCGATCTCAACTGACTTGTACAATGAACTTCAAAGCAAAAGAAGAATGGGGCAAAAGCGAGCTGAATATTTGCGCGCTCAAATCGCTTCACACGAGAAGCTACTTGCTTATTTGAATGACTATACTCATGATAATATTGACACTGGTAAAATGGCAGATAAGCGTAGGGCTATGATTAATCTTCAATTTGAAATCATGGGTACTATTAAAGGACTTGAAGCCCAACTTGTTGAAGTAAGATATGGCGGCTCATTGTATGCCGTGGACTCTTCAGTAGTAGGCTAGGTTCTAGGTGTCGTAAAATCACTCCCTAGTTGCGCAGAAAAAGCCGTTCTAATATAGAACTCGACGATCGGCATTTAGCGACACACCATGAGGATTACTTGCAGGATGAAGTAAGTGACTCTGAACTGGGAACGCAAGTTATCTCGATGGCTGCGAATAGTCCTCCGTTACTTGTGTCTCCTTGGCTTGTGTCTCCTTGGTTTGGCGCGCCCCTTTCGAAGAAATGTACCGGTGTTGTAATCGCTGTAGGCTCAACAGAGATTCACTGATCGGTTGAGTCAGCGGAAAAGTTTGTCGCAGTTTATCTACCTCGCAGTAAGTAAACTGTATGTTCGTCTTCTCGTTTGTCGTGCTGACAAGCTACGAGAGTGTGATTGAGAGTTATGCAGTACAGAGGAAAAAACTTTGCTTACCAGTGCTGGAAACTGTGGGAAGAAAGAAGCCATATCGTCAGAATAGTCGATACTTGTAAACTACGCGATGCAGATAACTTAGAAAGGTCAATTACATTCGACGTTGATAACTTGAGACTACGGGACCATCAGGAAGTTTTCTCAGTTTTCCATGGAGAAGTAGCTCAGACAACACCAAGCCTCGACGGGACTGCACAATTAACTGAATCTCCTGCGCTGTTCCGACAATTAGTCAGCAAAATAGCGAACAACACTAATCAGAACTCACCTAATACATTTATTCTTCCGTTTCTACTTCTACGAAAGCATCCCTTGGTTGATGTTGATGCAAAGGGACGAGGAAGCGTTCCGATGCACCTATGTCGACGGTCGGTGAATATTGAAATGTCTGGGCATATTGTCGTTGGATTATGTCTCAGCTTGGGGTTTGTCGGAAATCAAGGTGATCTATACAAGAAAGCAATCTCTTTTCTGGGGGATAAAAGACCCCCTTCCGGCAATATGAAAATGTCAGCTAGAGAAGAGCTTACGAACACCGCTGAGAAATTCGGCGTGTATCATGCTGATAGTCGATACAAGTTGAAGAACTTCCTCGACTTACTTACAGTACATTACATTCAGTGCTTAGAGTATCCTTATGTAGATGCTAGTTCAGATCCGACAACAATCATCAAGATTAGAGTTAGTGACTCCCTTAAGTTATTGACGAATGCTTCACGCAGTATGGATAACTATCAGTATTATCAACGACTAGGAGGTCACGGTTACCTTTCGCGAGACCAGGAATCAGGTCAAGAAGCCATAATAAGCGAAACGAAAAGCAAGTCTGACGAGTTCAATCAGAAACCATTTCGGTCTAAAGCTCGTGAGTTTGGAGAATTCATCGGTGTTTTAAGTACGACCATCGTGATTCCACTTCAGTTGGGCTCGACGAAGGTCAGGCCGTCGCGTCACGAAATATTCATTGCACCAGCAGGAACGCAAATTGGCGGTGCCTTTTTAGTTAGGGATGGCGACAGGGATAATGAAAGTGACGATGATCAGTTAGAGCAACGTAACGCTACGGTAGTTACTCACACTTCTGAGCGAGCATCTCTCTTGATTAGAGATCAAACCAAGAAGGGATACTCGATTCAGGTAAAACTTAACCCTACGCTCAGTGCTCTAATTATACCCGCAATCTTCGTGTGTGTATTACAACTAGCTATCTCGTCCATCGCATTATTTGAGGGCCCAGAAGTGGTTTCGAAAAATGCGATTGCATTCACCGGAACTGCCGTAGTTGCGCCATTTGTTACTGTTGTATTTATCGCAAAAGATTCTGAGCACGATATGGTAAGCCGTCTTTTGTCATGCCCTCGCATGTTGCTGGCCGTTTCGTCCGCGATATTGGTAATTAGTGGTGCATTTATATCCGTTCTACCAAAAAAAGAAGCTACATTTCGCTGCGCCATTGATAAGCCGTTGGAGGCATTTTGCCGTCCAACTAACGAAGAAACTAGCTTCTTGGCATCTCATTTGCTTAGTTTCGTTGGCCTGTCTCTCGTTTCTTTAATTGCGATTTTTACCGTCCTTCTGTTGTCTCGTATTATTTGGAGGACTGCGAGAGGGAGTTTAGGTCTACATAGGCGCGCCCAGGATGCTTTGGATCTCGTCGAATTAGATTTCGATGGAGATAGAGTCGATAACATCAGAAAACGGTGCACGAGACGTACGAATTTTTGGAATACTGTCGGTTTCATTTTGATCATTGTTGGTGTGATAGCTGCTGGCGCTTGGTCTATTTTCGTATGGTGCCCAGCGGCAAGCACTTGGTGGCCAGCACATAGTCTCTAGTTTTGTTCGATAATGGAGTACCTGCTCTAAAATTAATTTGTTGAGTCTCCATGTGTGAGTCATCAAATTGCCCCAAACATGCTATAATACAACCATGCATGCTCGCTAATCATCCCTCATTCCACCGCCTCCGTCGCCTCAAAGCCGCCCTGCTCGCCGTCTCCTTCACCCTGGCCGGCATCCTCCTCATGATGCTCAATGCCTGGCTGGTGCCGTTGCAGCTGGGAGATTGGCGGTGGCTGCATGCGCTGCCGCTAGGTGAGCTGGGTGGGACGCTGTTTGGTGCGGGGCTGCTGTCAACGTTCTTCGAGTACACCTTCCGGCGAGATCAGGAGCGGGCGGTGACTGAGCGCTTCCGCCAGACGATCCGTGAGGAAGCACCAGCCCTGCGCGATGCGGTCATCGAGGCCTTCCGCTTCGACCGTCAAGACGTAGCGCGTATAGCCACACCCGAACTGCTGGACGATCTGGCCCGCACCAGTCTGGGTCTGCGCTTCGGTGACCCAGCCTTCGGCCGTGAGGTCTACTCCGACATTCGCCACCAAGCCATGGCCGCCGAGGAGCGCTGGTACGACGCCCGCGTCGATGCGACCCTTGGTATACCAAGGGGTAGGAGCACTGCTCCTACCCCGTTCTTCGACTTACGCGTCCGCTGGGAGTACACCGTCACGCCGCGACACCGCTTCCGCAAGTTCGCCGTCGTCTCCGACCGCCAGCGCTACGACCAACTAGTGGCCGAGCGTGGAGAGACGAGCGTGTGGTACCGCCGCCCAGTGCCCGACCTAGCCGTCTCCGATCCTGAGGTCTTCGCCCTGGAGCAGTTCACCGTCAACGGCACACCGGTGCTGTTCACCCGGCAGGTGGAGGAAGCGGGACAGATCTATGTCGTTGACCTGGGTACCAAGGTCATCACAGACGATAAGCCGGTCGTCATCGCCTTCCGGTTCCGTTCACTGGTGCCACGCAACGGCCATGTCTTCCACCTCAACATCGACCGCCCGACCAAGGGCCTGGACGTAGAGCTGTCCTACGACACTGACGCGATCGAGCGAGTCCGCCTGATGGACTTCGCGTCCCGTGGTGATGGCGGACGCGTCTCCGAAGAACCGCAGGCAGCAGTCGTGCGCTACCGCTACGACGGCTGGCTCTTCCCCAGGGCAGGGCTTGTCTTCGCCTGGACGCTCCACAATGAGCAAGTAGCCCAGCTCGACCAAGGAGCCGATGCGCAGCCGCAAGCCAACGCTTCTGAGCGAACGGCAGCCGGCCAGCGCGTCGTCATAGGCAAATTGTCGGTCAGCGCTGGCAATGACGACGCCCGCCCAGCGCAGGCCGCTTGACGGACGCCGCGTGGCCCACAGGTACGGCCACGATCGGGTAGAAGCCCCGCTGTACGGGGCCTTTATTCAGCAGCCACCCATGCTGCTCACCTCCCTCCGTCTCGGCTGACATCCCTAGATTGCCATACATGTATGGTGGTGCCAAGTTGGTGGCCGCTTGACGCTGGTGGTCGTGCGCGCTTCCTCCTCCACCAGCCAAGACGAGCAGTGGTGGCCCATCGCCCGCCAGCTCGGCCTGCGGCTGCAGCGCGCCCGCATCGCCAAGGGCCTCAGCCAAGAAGCCCTGGCCCACGCCGCCGGCATCTCCACCTACACCTACCAAAAGTTCGAGAAGGGCGAGTCCCGCCCCGGCACCCCCATGAACCCGCGCCTACGCACCCTCATCGCCCTGGCAACGGCGCTGGACATGCAGGTGGAGGAGTTGGTGGGAGGGTGGGATGAGTGAGTAGATAAAGCCCCTCCAAGGAGAGCGGCGGCAAACGCTCACCGTTTCCGGGCGGTTGAGCTCTGACATAACAATCGGATCCGCCTCCTCTATCCGCCCCCATGATATGGTTACCGGATCGATATCGCGCATGTGACACCGCTGTCCGCGCAACGGTATAAACTATCTGCCCGAAGGCGCAGCCCTTTCTAGATGGCGACTCTAACAAAATCGGTATAGTCGTTCGAATTAGTCGAATTTCGAAACGTCGTCCGATGCATCGGTCGCCAAGACACACTTTACTTAAGGAAGACTCACAATGGATGCCGCTTTAATTGCACTGTTTGCCAGACTGGCAGAGATTTCCGCAACACAAACAGCAACAGCTATCGTCGACAGAATCGCGGCGGTCAAAGCAAGAAATAAGGACGCCGAAACGATTCAAGTACTTTCAGAGACAGTCAACTCGTTGATCTCAGATCGCGAAGAGTTGATCGGCATCGCACGAGCACTAAAAGAGCAATTAGTCTCGCAGCAGATCAGCGACGCGGACATTGATCATGTTGTAAATACTGTCCTCCCCGTTCTCGAAACGATAAGCAGTCAAGGTGGAGGATCAAAGCAAGAAACTGCTGCATTCATGGATACGGTGCGTCCGATACTGTCTCACGACACGCTTAAGGTACTTCAAACACTTGGATTCAATTACCGCAAAGCAATTGGAGAACCTCTCACCGAAGTCGTTCACAGTTACGTTGCATCTCTGGAGAATAAGCCTAGCAAAACGCAGGCGAAACGCAATTCACGGCAACGATAACGACATATCGGTTACACCTTTCGCCTTGCTCACCTAATTCTTCCCTGTTAAATGCATAATATGCCTCCGGCTTAGTGGAGTGCTAGTGAGTTGAGTGCCGGAAGTTAGCTTCCACCACACGGTTACTAGAGCTAACCTCATTGTCTTTACACTACCTGCCTTCCATGCTTAAATAGAAGTATGACCGATAACGACTTCCAACGCATACAAGAACTACTAACCACTAACCTCAGCGCTGCCGAGGGGAGAATCAATAATCGCATTGACAAACTCGAGCGCGAGATAAAGGACGTACGTGGCGAAATTAAAGGCGTACGTGATGAGATAAAGGACGTGCGCAGCAGCATGGAGGAAGGTTTCGACGCCATCGGTGCTCAGTTCAATGAGATCGACAACCAGTTCACAGAACTGGACAAGAAGATCGACCGCAACCATCAGGAAGTGACCAAGCGGATCGAGGCACTCAGTAAAGACATCGAAACCCAGCATGAAGACGCTCTCCAGGCTCAAGGTGCACTCAAGCTACTCACCACCCAGCACGAACAGCTTGCGGGCCGGGTGGCGATTATCGAGAGCCGGCTGCAGGCGGCGTAGCGGCGCAGGCACCTCGATCGCTCCGTTGAGCGCTGGCTTGCTGGCGCCTGCTGCTCTGTCGTACTGCGGAATTGGCGTCCTCGAGCGCTAGGAGAGACGCGAAGAGTCCTCCCCCGCGCTCAGGCGCGGGCACGGGTATCCCCAAGGACGCTCTGGCTACCCCTGGCACCAGGACGTAGCCGGCAGAGCGAAGTGCGCCGCGCTTGTGCCCATCAGATCACGATTCAGCCGCAAACAGCCCGCCAGGACGGGAGGCGGCTACTGGCTCGGCGTACCGCGCTCTACTATCAATTGCGGCAACGCAGCCCCGTCTCTGTTGGAGGCATCCTCCAGCCCCTGTCACCCATGGCGACACCGGCGTCGCTCGGCTCTGCACTGCCATATATCCCTCTCAATCCTACGGTAGAGCCTCCCATGACCCTGACGACCCATCTCAACGACAAGCAGTCTCCCTTTCGCAAGCTGCTGGAGGACTGCGCCCCAGCGCTCGCTACCGCCGCGGGCCAATCCAAGGCAGGCAAGGAGTTCGCCAGGCAGCTCGGCTTCTATGACCTGGCCAAGGCGCCACTGGTCGTCCCGCTGCCGGACGAAGTACACGACAAACGACGGCACTCACCAACCGTCGGCACCGCTTTCGACATCCGCACCAGGATGATGCTCGGCCAGTTTGAGCCCAGCTACAGCGCGTCCGCCCTTGGCCTCAGGGCATTCAGCTTCTGGTACGCGCGGCGCATGAAGGACGGTGAACGTATCACAGAAATGCTGGCAGACAGCTTCCACGAAGCCGAGAACCTGACGATCCAAGGCACCGAAGAAGACAAAGATCGCGCTAGCATCATCTTCACCTGGTGTGAGGCGTTACATCGGGCGGGCCTGCGCGCACTCTTCAGCTCCTTAGGAGAACGGTTGCACGCGAGCAAAACCGTCGATGATCTGTTTGCTTCGATTCCACCCGCTATGCTTGCCGACGTCTCCAATCTGCGCGCCGCCAATCAGGGGCAAGTCGAGCAGTGGCGCACAATGATCCGCAAGGGCGTCGAGTACACGGAGAATCCGCACTTTACCGGTGCCTCCTTGGTTGATGGCGCTGATGGTGACTGGTTCATCGACGACACCCTCTTCGACTTCAAAGTCGTGGACACAATCCGGGCACCATGGGTGCGGAAAGTCCTCATGCAGCTCATGGGCTATCTCATCCTCGATCTCGACAACGACTACCAAGCCCAGCGCATCGGCATCTGGTTGCCACGCCAAGCGACGGTCAAGACGTGGGCCATCGAGGAGATTCTTGGTGATGACGCCAGCACGATACTGGCGAAGGCGCGAGTGGATGTAGAGAGTGTGATGGAGCGAGGGGTGGGGGTGGTGGCGTAAATTAGGCTTACAAAAGTACATCGTTCAGCATATAATACATGCAGAATTTATCTGCACCACCTTAACTCTACCCCCTAAACAAGAAGACCACAAAATGAGCGACACTACCAACATCAGCGACAACACCACATCTCAACCCAGCACGTTGTCGACACAAGCGATCAACCAAGACATTTTCAGATGGCTAGAAAAGCGCTCTACCTGGCAGCGGAACCTCTTTCAACGCGTTGTACGAAATCAAGCTATCGATAATTCGTACATCGAGCAACTCGTCGACTTACTGGTTGCTGGCGAAACTGTCATCCCAGAAACTCCCACCTTGACGATTGACGAACTCCCTAAAGGTGGAGATACGAAAGAAAGTATAGCGATCTGTAGTGTTGGCGACTTGCAGGGCGTCAACGCTTTGCTGGGCGGCCAGACGCTAGAGTTCTCTCCGACTGGCATGACTATTGTCTATGGCGACAACGGCAGTGGAAAATCCGGATACGCACGCCTCCTCAAGAAGATAGTTGGCGCTCGCCATCACGAAAAAATTCTGTCTAATGTGTTTACCAATGAGCGCTGCGCTCAATCAGCGCAGATCAATTATCGCTGCGGCGGCACTGATCAGGCAGTAACGTGGTCAAGAACGTTCAACGACACGACATTTGGGCGCGTCCACTTCTACGATGAAGCCTGCGGCAACGACTACCTGCAGAACGAAACCGAACTGTCGTATCGGCCATCAGTGCTCAGCCTCCTCGATCGTCTCGTCGAACTCATTGATCAGGTGAGTAGTGAGATAGGAAAGCGCATCACCGTCGAAGAAGCGAAGCA